>Ga0207674_10000777_pt1 | contig 41618 bp, 57 predicted proteins | sample KBSCornC72_FD_184303 | JGI IMG/M metagenome (GOLD analysis project Ga0207674, IMG submission 184303) | Corn rhizosphere microbial communities from Kellogg Biological Station, Michigan, USA - KBS Corn C7-2 (SPAdes) (version 2) | ecosystem: Host-associated > Plants > Roots > Rhizosphere > Soil ... | reverse complement strand
GCGCCGGGCCAGCCGCATCACGCTGGAGATCACTGACGTGCGCGTGCAGCGGCTGCAGGAGATCAGCGAGGCGGATGCGCGCGCCGAGGGTGCGGCGGCCCACCCGGACGGTCCGTGGCATGCGTACCGCTCGCTCTGGTCGCTGATCAATGGCGCAAGCTCGTGGGAAGCGAACCCGTGGGTGTGGGCCCTGACGTTCAAGCAGATCCAGCCATGAAAATACCCCTGACCACCTGGGCCCAACGCCACTACGACCCGGCGCCCTCTGTGTGGGTGCTGCGCAAGTGGGCGCGCGAAGGCCAGATCCACCCTGCGCCCGAGCGTGTCGGCCGCGAATGGTTCGTCGAAGAGGCCGCGAAGCGCCTGGCGACTGGCGCCACGCCGCGGCCGTCGCTGGTCGACCGCCTGCGCGCCGCATGAGCCCGGCCAGGAGATCCATCAAGCGCAGGGACTGGCCGCGCGGGCTGCGCGAGCGCCGGCCAGGCTATTACTCTTGGGTCCACCCGGAGACGGGCGTTGAGATGCCCATCGGCCGCGTGGCGCTGGCCGTCGCCAAGGCCGAGGCCAATGCCGCGAACCTGCACGTCATGGACGCGAAGCCGTCGCTGGTCGAGCGCCTGAGCGGCTCCGCCAAGACGCTGGCCGAGCTGCTCGACAAGATGCCGGCTTCCGGGGCAGAGAACACAATCAAGACCCGCCGCAGCCTCGACAAGATCATCCGCGAGCACCTGGGTGCGCGCGCATGCGGCGCCCTCACCGTGGCCGACTGCGCCGGCCTCATCGAGGCCCGCATCGAGGCCGGCCAGGGGCGCACCGCCCAGGCCCTGCGCTCTCGGCTGGTCGCCGTCTGCCGGCGCGGCATGCAGCTGGGGTGGATGGATGCCAACCCGGCTGAGGTCACGGAGGCGCCGCGGCCCGACGTTAAACGCGGCCGGCTGACGCTGGAAGCGTTCCGGGCCATCTATGCAGTCGCCGGCCAGGTGGCCGAATGGTTGCCGCTGGCGATGCAGCTCGCCCTCGTCACGGGCGCAGACCGCGCGACCATCTCAGGCCTGCAGCGCTCGGCCATCGCCGACGGCTGGCTGACCATCACCCGGCCCAAGACAGGCGCCCGGCTCGCGATCCCGCTGGCCCTGCGCCTCGACGTGCTGGGCTGGACGCTGGCCGACGTGCTGGCGCACCGCACCGGCGTCGTGTCGCGCCACGTCGTGCACCACGTCAACCCGTGGGGCAACGCGCCGGCCGGAAGTAGGGTTCACCCTGATCGCATCAGCCACGCCTTCACGGAGGCCCGCAAGGTGGCCGGGATCGCCGACGAGGGCGCGCCGACCTTCCACGAGATCCGCAGCCTGGCCAAACGCCTCTACGACCAGCAGGGCAACGTGGATACAAAAGCGCTGCTGGGGCACGCCACGGAGCGCATGAGCGCGCTCTACGCCGATCCGCGGGGGGTCGAGCCGGTGCGTGTGAGCATCAGGATTGCGGGAGCTGAACGGGACGCGAACGGGGCGCGCGGGGCGTGAAGTATGCTGCCCATGCAGACCATCAAAACGGCGATTTTTTCCATGCGCGACAACGACTTACGTTCATTTTTGGGGTCTCGCGAGAGCGTCAAATACGTTGCATCAGCGCGTGAAGAATCAACAGGTTAGCCGATGATGCGGGACGCGAGCTTGCACGGCCACTACGATGGGCCATGCGCGATTTCCACTTCCGGCCGGAATCCAAAGGGTCGTGCTACACCTGCACCCACTTCGCCGGCCGCCTCGGCCGCGGTCGCACGCTTTGCGCCGAGGGTCCGCGCCCGCACGTGAAGGCAAATCCCGAGGCGGGGTGCGCGTTCTGGGCGCGGGAGCCTGGCTCGGACGACGAGCCGCCGCACCCATGGCTTCCCGGCGACCCGGTGCCGCCGCTGGAGGCGTGGCCGCGGATGGGGCGGCTACGGTAGGGCCGGTGGCCCAGTCAGCGCATCGTAGGACCGCTCGCAGGCGCTGCCGGCGGCTCTGGCCCGGTCGGCGTACGCAGCCAGGACGCCCGCGCGCTCGTCAGCGCGGCTGAGCACGTCGGCGAGCACTCCGATGGGGTCGCCGGCTGGCGGGCCTCCGGCGGCAGAGGCGGCACGCGCGGCCGCGACGGCGGCGGCGAGACGCTGCTGCAGCTCGTCACGAGAGCGGACAGCAGCAGCGCGGTCCGCCTCGAAGCGGGCACGGTACTGGTTGGCATAGCGGGTCACCTCCTGCATCGCTTCGGCGCGGCGCGCGTTCTCGGCCTCTGCATCGGCCCGGGCGCGCTCGATCTTGGCATCGCCGGCCAACACCCCCTGGCGCCACCCGGCCGCGGCGGCCAGCAGCAGGGCCAGCAGGCCCGCCAGCACCTGGGCCGGCAGGCTCACGGCGCCACGCCTCGCACGATCTCGATGCTGACGGGTCGGCCGGCCCACATCGCCTGCCGCAGCTCGCCGAAGAGTGCGACGAAGGCATCTCGGCTGCGGCCCACGCTCTTCGGCAGGCGATCCAGGCCTGGCAGGATGCAGCCTTCGGTGTCGGCCGCCGTGTTGCCCGGGTGGATGCGGATGCCGTCGAATCCAGGCACGGCCAGCAGCAGCGGCAGGTCCCGAGAGAACCTGGCGCTGCGCGTGATGTCGATCGCATAGGTGCCGTATGGGATCGCGGTCTTGCCGGGCACTTTCCACGACGCCACAGGCTGGCCAGACACCTCGCGCACGGCATCCTCACAGGACCAGCACGCCCAGTCGCCGTCAACGGTCAGCGAGCCGACCGTGACATCGGGGTCGAGCTGCAGGCGCTCCAGGCGCAGACGCATGGCGCTCATTCCTCGCCTACCCCGCCGCCCCGCATGACGGCGGCCGCCGCACGCTCCTCGCCTACCCCGCCGCCTCGCTGCGGCGCGGCCATCGCTCGCGCCAGCCGCCGCCGCGGCCGGGACTCGCGCCACGTGTGCCGGCTCTCGGCCAGCCAGACCACCACCGCGGCGATGCCGAACAGCCAGGCGCCTGAGCGGCCGTGCAGCGCATCCACCGCGGCGCCGGCGCATACGCAGGCCGCCACCAGGTGCCAGAGCGCGCAGCCCCAGCCGTGCGAGAGGATGTGCACACGGCGGGCGAGCACGATGTAGAGGCCCACGATGATCGCTGCCACGAGCGTCGCCAGTTCGATGATGTCGAGATTCATTCCGCCGCCCCCTTGCCGCCTGGCAACAAGCCCGCCATCCGCTTCATGGCCTCGCGCATGAGCCACTGCAGCAGAACATGCCAGGTGGCCCCCACGATGACGCTGCACCCACCAGTGGCCAGCAGGCCGCCACCGGCCACTGCTTGGGCCGCCCACGGTCCGCCGATGGCGCCTACGGCGCTGGACACGAACAGCATGCCGCGCGTCATGCGCGTGTAGGTCTTGCCAGCCTCCTGGGCCTGGAGCATGCGCAGCATGTCGCCGGCGTATGCCCCGACCGCGCCCCAGAGGATCGAAGGCCCGCTGACGCCGTAGGCCCCAAGCTCAGGTATCAGCGACTGCACGCAGGCGGCCGTGACGCCGCCGGCCACGCAGATGGCGATGGGTGATGCGATGTCGGCCATGCGGGCTTTCAGCGGCTCGCGCCGCGGTGGTTGAGGTAGGCGGCCAGCAGCAGCGCTGCGGCGAGTGACACGAGGCTGACGGGCCAGCCGGCGGCGGCATCGCAGAGCGTCTGCCCTGGGTGCAGCGATGGGGCGCGATCGAGCGGGAGCGCGCCCCGGCAACCGGCGCGAGCCAGGCTCTCTGACAAGCCCCAGGCGGCCACGTAGCGCAGCGGACCGCGCGAGGCGCAGAGCACGGCGCCCCAGAGCGCCGCCGACTCCGCTCCATAGGCGATGTACTCCAGGGCGGCCTGCGTTCCGAGGCCGGCAGCAGCCAGCCACTCAGGCAGCAGGTGCACAGCAATCAGTAGAGCCATTGCACTACCGACCCGCATATTCGAACTCGACTGACGCAGCAACCGTGTAGCCAGCGCCGGATGCGCCCGTGTATGCCAAGCTGAGCTGCAGCGTTGCCCCAGTTTTGATGATAGTGGCCGTGAAGCCTGCCGGCAGGGTATTCACGATGTCGGTGAGGGTGAGTGTCGTGCCGTCAAAGACGAACCGCGCCTCTCGCGCTCCACCGGCCGCGCCGCTGGGCGTGCATGACGCGCGGAGATATCCGATTACCCCGCACCTGGTTGCGCCAGAGGCGTCCATGATCGTCTTCGTGACCGGGAGCGCCCCATCTCCGCCGAGATCTGAAAACACGCCACCCCAGCGCTTCGGGCCTACGATGCCAATCGGTACATCGAGCATCGTGTCGTGCCCAATGCCTGCTATGCGCCTTTCGCTGCGCGTCACAGTACTTAGAACGTTCCCACTGGTCAGGTCCTTTTCGTCGTGTCGCGTAGCCGTGGTCGGTATGCGGCCGAATTTCAGCGCACCACCCGATCTGGTCTGCGTATAGTACCCCTGGAAAAACCCCAGCAGCAGACCGTCATAGGTGATTATGCTGGGTGTTGCAGCTCGCGATCCGTATACCGCCATCGCGGTGTCGAACGCGGGAGATCCAGCCTGTGCTGTCGCGTAGGACAGCAGCAGACGGTCGGCGGACTCCTCATACGTCAAGTTAAAACGATTGCCATTCGGATCGCCTGCCGTGATGGCGGTAGAGGCTACAGTCTGGCTTGGGCTCACTGTGTATGTGCCGGTGCCGCCAGATCCTGTGCCGAGTGCGGTGATTTTTGTTCCAGGCGTTACGCCTGTGCCGGCGAGCGTATCCCCGACCGCCAGCGCACCGGAAGTCACGGCTGAAACTGTCAACGTGTTTGCGGCAATCGAACCAGTCACAACCGCCTGGGTATTCACATCCGACCGCTGGAACAGCAAGTCGGTGCTGCCGCCGTTCGTGGCCGGCTTGCACTGGATGAAGTGGCTGTCCGTCTTGAATGCGAGGCCGCGGTAGAAATAAGTAGCAGTGCCTGGCGACCCGTCCTGCCATTGCTGTAGGACGCTCCCCGTCTTGGCGTGCACGATGCCGCTCAGCACGTTACTGAACGCCACCCAGCGCAACGGACCCAAGAAGGCTCGCGACACGTCATACGTGACGCCACCGATCTTCAGGAAAGTGCTCGGACCCGCCGTGAATGCGTCAGCAAACACGTCGGGTGACGGGTCTACCACGTAGGTGCCCGGCCCTGGCAGGTGATACCGTCCACCAGTGGCGGAGCGGGCGGCTGTGAACGCGATGGTGCAGTTTGTCGACCCATCAGGCACGGCCCCACAAGAGTCCACACTCAGTGGCGCATACTGATTAAACTTGTGCTGTGTCTCGGCTACTGCGCCAGCCTCTGTGCGCTTGACGGCTATTCGTCCATCACCGTCCATGACATTGACTACAGAGGCTAAATCCGCGCCTAGTTCGGCAGCCGATCCAAACGCAGCAGAATTGAACTCATCAACCATCTGCTTCATTGCAGCCAAGAATGCATCAGCCCGAGCCGCAAAGTTCGCTGGATCTAATCTGCTTGGTGGGGCCGGCAGAGGTGTAATCGTGCTCATTCAATCTGCTCCTATTAAAATCAAACCAGCCCCTCTACAACCATATTGCAGTAACTGATGTTTTGGTATTGCATCTCAATGGCCCATTCTCGACACCAACCATATATTAATGTCGAGTCAACCGAACTATCGCCAATCCACACAACAGGGGTTGCCCGTATGTCGGCCAATCTCTGAGAGATAGTACTTATTGCCATTGTGGAAACGACAACATTTGCTTCCAGGCGCCTGGCATATGCGCGCTCCACCAGAGTTGTAGTACCGAATTCGTCTGTAGTTTTTACGCTGTAATCAATTATTGACAATCGCCCGCCGGCCAACGCTGATCCTATCGTGTACGGTCGGCCCAAAGCCATGGTTCCAATCCGCAGCGGCGCAGCGCCAGTCAAGACGACATCGATAACCGCCTCAGAAAATGCAGGCAGAGCAGCATCTAACAAACTTACGCGCCGCTTAATTGATTCGAAGAAATATGAATACCAGTCTCCTATTGCCAAATCCGCGGCTATCACAGGCGCGTATTCTTTTTCATAGATAACATCGCCACCAGCCGTGACCCGAATTGACACCGCATCGCATGCGGCATCCATCAGCACGAGGCCAGTCACGACCTGGCCCGGCGTGATGGTGTAGCTGAGCGTGGTGTCTGAGCCGCTCGTGGCGGCGCTGCCAACGCCACGGTCGAACGGCGCCCACTTGTTGGTTGGACCGACATCCACCCAGTTGGTGGCATCCAGGTTCGGCGCCGCGGGGCCGCTGCCGGCATTGAGGCGCTGGTAGATGCGGTGGGTGCTGGTCAGGATGGCGCGGTCGCCTACCGCGTAGACGGTGGCGGCACTCCATGCGGGATAGTCGTCTTCCTCCAGCGAACTGGCCGTCAGCATGGCGTCCGTGACGGCGATGGGCGCGATGAATTGCATGGCGTGCCGGATCAGGACGGGAGCACGCGGACGCTGATGGCGTCGCCGCCCTGGGATGCGCGATCCATCAGCCGGTACAACTTGCCCGTGTTGGTTGCCAGCTGCGCGGCCTGGGCTTGCTGGTCGGTCCGCAGCGCCTCCAGCGCGGCGCGCAAGGCCTGCATCTCCTGCACCATGCTCCTGTCTTGCGCTGCCCCCGGCGCCGCTGCGGTGCCGGTGGTGCTGGCGCTGACGGCCTGCGCGCTCACATCCACCGAGCCGGTGGCCGACAACGTGTCGGCCAGGCTCCTGGCCAAGTAGGCCCGCATCACCGCCACCTCGGCCGCCGTCCTGGCCGTGGACTGGGATGCGGCCTCGATGGAGCGGCTGATGTCCGGCAGCGCATCGATGGCGGACTGGCTGCCTGCGCGGGCCTGCCCGGTGGTGGCGGCGAACTGGCTCAGCAGGCCGGCCAAATTGGCGGGGCCTGTGGACGCCTTGGCGCCCGCACCACGCAGCCGCTCGATCTCGCTGGTGACGGAGCTGACGTTGAGCTTGACGGCGTCGGTCACGCTGGCGAAAGCGCCGCTGAGCTGCAGCAGTGCGGCGTAGGTGCGCCGGCCTCCGTCGGTGGTCAGGTCCTGCGCATCCACCAGCGCGCGGTAGCTGTCGCGCGTGGTGGGTAGCGCCAGCCCCAGGTTCGCGAAGGACGCGGTGAGCTGGCGGGTGACGATGGCGCTGCGTTCGCCGGCGTCGTAGAAGGCATCCAGGTAGCTGGCGCTCAGGGCGACGTAGGAGTCCAGCGAGCCGAAGGCCTCCAGCAGCTTGGCGGCCGCATCGGCGCCGGCGGTGCTGGTGGCCAACAGGCCCTGGTTGAGGTTGTCCAGCACGCCGTTGGCCTGCTGCAGCGAGGTGGCCAGGCGCGCCAGGGTGGTGCCGACCGCCTCGCCGGGCTTGGCCAGCGCGGCCAAGTCAGCGCCCAGACCGCTGGCCAGGCCGTCCGCGAAGCGGGCGAGCGTGGTCTGGATGGCCTCGGTGACCTGCTGCTCGTTCAGGCCCTGCAGGCTGAGGCGGATCTGCTGGGTGTAGCCGCTGACGCTGTCGGCCGACAGGCCCAGCGTGGCGGCATAGCCGCGGGTGGCCTGCTGGATGGCGGCCACGGCGGTGTTGAACGTGCCGGCGGTCTGGGTGTCCAGCGCGCTGATGTTGGTGCCGGACCGGTTGCTGCGGAAGAAGCCGCCCTTCTGGAACCAGTCCTGGAAGGACTGCAGCGAGGTGCCTTGGTCACCCCCCAGCGTGCCGAATACGCCGCTGTCGCGCGTCTCGGGCGCCCGGCGGCCGAATGCGCGGTTCACCACCCCGCCGAGGGCACCGCCTACAGCCGCGCCGATCGGGCCCCAGATCGCCCCGATGGCGGTGCCGATGTTCACGGCGGCGTTGCCGGACCCACCGCCCACGGCGAAGCCGCCGCTGATGCCTTGGCCGACCGTCCGGCCAAGGCCGATGCCCGCCAGCCACGGGGCGACGGTGCCGGCGCCCTGCGCCAGCCCGCCCAGCATGCTGCCGTTGCCGATCATTGCGCCAGCGCCCTGCAGCGACACCAAAGTGCCGCCATTCAAGGCCAGCGCCGAGCCGGCATTGAAGATGCTGCCGAGCGAGCCCACGGCGCCACCGGCGCCGAACAGGGTGCCCAGGCTGGCGAAGGGGCTGCTGCCACCCGCCAGGACGCCGGCGCCGGAGGGGCCGCCAGAGGCCGATGCAGGGCCCGTCAACCCCAGCGCCGCAGCGAAGCCGCCGAGGGTCGCCTGGATGACGGGCCTGAGGACCATCTGCGAGAACATCCGCTTGATGGTGTCCGCCGCCCGGCTGCCGCCATTGATCAGCGCATCGGCCAGGCCTTCGCCGACCTGGTCCCACACGCGCTGCCACTCTTGAACCTGGTCCTGGCGCAGCTTCTCGGCGGCTTTTCTAGCGGCCGTGGTGTCCATCGCGTCGGCCAGGCGCCGGCGCGCATCGATCTCGCGGTCGATGATGTCGGATGTCGCTTGCTGGGAGTCGAGCCCCGCCAACGCCGCCTGCCGCTCGCGCAGGCGCGCGATCTCCACCTCCTGGATCGCCCGGCTCAGCGAGATGTGCCTGACCTCGGCCAGCTCGGAGGCGGCAGCCTCATCGCGCTGGCCCTGGATCTGGGCCTCGATGGTGGCCACGCCACGCTCCATGGCGGAAATCTGTTCGTCGTAGGTCTTCTTCGCTTCTTTCAGGACGCGGGCCAGATGCTCCGTAGCAGCGCCTTGCTTTTCCGCGTTGATGGCGGCAAACGCATGCGCCAGCTGAATCTGGCCCATCTCCTCTGACCATATGCTCCAGTCGGGCGACTTCAGCACCGCCAACAGATCAATCTGACCTTTGGTCAGTTCGGCGGCCTTGCCGCTCGCACTGTCGGCGATCCGATCGAAACTCATCAGCGAATCGGCCCACCTCTTGGCAGCCTCCTGCTCCGCAGCGAATGGGTTTCCCTCCGCGCCCTTGAATTTTTCCCGCAGGGCCGCAATCACCTTGGCGCGCTCGGCGGCCGAGGCGCCAGCACTGTTCGCCAGGTTGTTGGCCTCGACAATGGCACGCGACAACCGCTCCTGTTGGGTTAGCGACCCCTCCACGAGCTTGTCGAACTCGCCCCGGGCACGCACCTTGTCAGCAGCCTCCCGAGCCCTATCGGCCACGCTGCCCTCCAGCCGTATCTGCTCACGCAGGCTGTCGATGATGGCCTGCTGGTCGGCGAGCTGCGCAGCAAAGGTGCCACTGCGCCGGCCGGTGTTGCTGCGCAGGTTGACGTCGCGTTCGCGCTGCAGGTCCCGCAATCGCTTCTCGGCGGTAGCCAATTGGTCGCCAAGGGTGTCGGCCCGGCCGACGTTGAGCATGGCGTTCCAAGCACTCCCGGCGCCGTCCTTGACGGCCTGCCAGCCGCGCTCCAGCAGTCCCAGCTTCTGCACGATCTGGTCGCTGCGGCCGGACAGCGCGTCGGCCCAGGCATCCTGCGCCACCCGCGCAGCATCGGCTGTGCGGCCGGCATCCTGCAGCGCCTTGATCTGGCGGTAGACGCCCAGGGTGAGGTAGTTGTTGCTCTCGTTGAGCTTGGCGGACGCCTCCACCGGGGCGCGTCCCAACTCGACGAACTGCTTGACCGTGTCCGCCACCGACACGCCGGTGGCGCGCTGCATCTTCAGCGCCGCCGCGGCAAAGCGCTCCAGGCCGGCCGGGCTGATGTTGGCCGCACCCGCCAGCTCGGCCAGCGCTGCCGCGGCCTGGGACTGCGTGCCGACCAGGGCCGCCACGCGCTTGCTCGCATCCTGCAGCCGGCCGGCTGTGGTACCGGCGGCATTGCCAGTGAGGATGAGCTGGCGATTGAAGTTCGCAGCCTCGTCGGCGCCCTTGGCGTAGGCAATCGCGAAGATCGTCCCCGCGGCTGCAAGGGCGGTCACCGGCGTGACCATGGCCGCCACCTGGCTGCCAACAGCACGCACGGCGGGGCCCACACCGCCGAACATGTCCTTGATCTGACCACCCTGCTGCAGCAGTACGGTCAGGGGGTTCTGCCCACCCTGCAGCGACGTGGCAATGTCCGTGAACTGAGCGGGCAGCCCGCGCATGGCGGCGGCCGCCTGCTTGGCGCTGACCTCGCCGGCTGTGCCTATGCGGCCCAGCGCCTGCGTCGTGCGCTCGACGGTGGACTCGACGTTGCCCGGGTCCGCGTTGAACCGAATGCGGATGACGTCGTCAGCCATCGCGCCTACGCTCCGCAAAGAGTTCGAGCGCCGCGCGCTCCATGGCCTGCAGGTCAGCCCACAGCTCCCGCAGGCGGCGGCGGCCGAGCTGCATCACGCGCGCCACCACGGGCACGGCGCCATAGTCCAGGCCGGTGGGCCCGTTGAACCCGATCCGCCACTGCGTCTGCAGCGCCAGGAACAGCTCGAATGGCGCCGCCAGGTCGGGCCACAGCGCCACATCGCCAGCGGCCTCAGGCTTGGCCAGCATGTCGTCCGTCAGCCCGAGTGCCTGCATGGTGTGGCGGTCCTGGTCGGTGAGCTTGGAAGGCGGTGGCGGGTACAGCGCGCGCACCGCCTGCTTCAGTTTTTTGCGCGGGCCTCCACGAGGGCGCGGCCGTAGGCGGAGTTGATCTGCCCGAACGCGCCCGGGTAGTTGTCCAGCAGCTGGGCCAGCGCCTTGTGGCTGAATGCCACGGGCTTGTCGTCGTCATCAACGATGCCGGGGCCCCAGTCCACCACCAGGTTGATCAGCCAGTCGGCCGCAGACACCGGCTTGCCGGCCTGCTCCTGGGCCTTGGCCTGCGCGACCAGGGCGTCGAAAGCGGTCTGGCTGTAGTGCCTGAATGTGACGGGCAGGCGCACCGGCTCGGTGGCGCCCGGCACGGTGAGCATGACGTCGGCCGCGAAGGTCGGCGCGGGGTTGATCTTGAAGGTCGGCATCGTGGCTGGCAGGGGTTGGGTGATGTGGAGGCCGGCGCGCCGCGCCGGCGTGGCGATCAGGTCGAGTAGTTGGTCGACTGCGCCGCGAACGCCACCGTGATCTGGCTGCGCAGCGTGTCGTCCTGGATGGTGTTGATGTCGCTCATCGACCAGTAGCCGTTGGCGACGGTGCGTGAGGCATTGGGGTACACCAGGCGCACCGCGGTGGCCGTGGCCGACTCGCTGGCCGCGCGCACCGTGGCCACCCACGAGAGCGACTCGTCGGCGAACACCGGCAGCGTCAGCGTGACGGGGCTGCGCCGGGTGGGGATCTGCCGCTGGTTGCGGTCCTGCAGCGTGGTGACGTCCGCGAATTGCTGGTCGCCGCCGCTGGAGCTGATGCCGGAGGTGATCTGGCTGATGGATGTCCAGGCCGTGATGCGGCGGATGCTGCCCGTGCCCGTGCCGGTCGGGTAGTTGGTGGTGTTGCTGGTGTTGATGTTCTCGAGCGTCACGTCGTTGGTGCTGACGGCGCTGACCCGCGCAATGCGGCCAGTGAGCAGCGACCAGCCGGAGGTGATCTCCAGGAAGTCGCCGACGACGACGCTGTGGCCGCCGGCCAGCGTCGCGACGGCCGACGACGCGTTGGTGATGGCGGACATGCTGACCGACGAGCCGTAGGTGGACGCAATGGCGATGGCGGTGCCGACTGCAAGCGTGATGGACATGGTGTGCTCCTGCTCCTGTGCGGCTCAGGCCGCTGGTTCAAGGTTGGTGATGGCGCTGAGGTGGCGCACGGTGTAGATGGCGATCACGGCGCCGATGCGGTCCTCGAGTTCGTCCTGGTCCCACTCCAGGTGGTGCTCGGGGTGCACGCGGTAGCCGGCGGTGGCCAGGGCTGTGCTGCCGGCGACGCGGGCATGCACGGCGGCCAGCAGGTCGGCCACGGCTTCGTCGGGCGTCTGCCCGGTGGCGGCCCGCGCCACGCAGCCGATGCCCACGAGCGTCTGCCACTCGATGGGGGAGTCGCCGCCGAGCATGATGGGGTTGCCGCGGCTGCGCACCAGCCGCAGGGTGACCATCTGGCTCGTGCCGGCGGCCAGCGGCCGGCCGACCTGCCGCTGGATGTTGCCGCCCGCCACAGGCGGGCCTGCCTGCAGGTCCGCCAGGATGAGGTCCAGGAGCTTTCGCTGGGCCAGCATCACGCCGCCTCCAGGTGCAGCCGGGTGATGCCGTAGTCCGCGGAGGCCTCCGGCGGACGCCCCACCAGGTACGAGGCCGCGCCGATGACCACCGTGGAGCCTTCGGCCACGCCACCCGGCAGGTCAGCCGTCAGCACATCCAGGATGTGCTCGGTGTTCTGCGCCCGCAGGTCCGCCATGGCACTGAGGGCGGGCGTGCGCGAGTGGTAGCCCACCACGGCGACCCCGTCGATGAGCGCCTCGACGTTGGCGCCGCGCCGCATGATGGCCTGGCCGGCCCGGGCGAACACGTCGCTCGTGGTATCGGCCGGCAGGGTGATGGTGGCCATGGTGCTGTTTCGCGGCGCTGCTGCGGTGGTCGATCAGCCGGCGGCGATCAGCGGACCGTGCCGTCCAGGTAGACGCGGCCCACGGCCACGCCGCTGGCCTTGGCGGCCGCGAAGGCGCCCACCAGCGTGTTGTTGGTGGAGGTGGTGGTCAGCCTCTTGTTGGTGTCGTCCCAGTAGGCCTTGGTGCCCTGGCTGGGCGTGTCGGTGCTCAGGGTGGCGAGGTCGAACACGCCCTGGGTCTTGATCTCCACCGAGGCGCCGGATGCCGCCGCGGAGGTGGCCACGCCGAACAGGCCGACGACCAGGCAGCCGGCGCCGCTGGCCACCGCGTAGGGGGCCGTGACGGTGATCACGTCGCCTTCTTGCACGAAGCTTTTCATGGTGTTTGGTCCTTGGTGAGTGCGTTTGGACCCGGCCCGTCAGACGCCCCGGCCACCGGCCGGCTGCGCCTGCATCGGGCCGGTTTTCATCAGGCGCCGGCCGATTTGTAGAGGCCGCGGAAGTCGATGGCCTTGGCCGCGAAGTCCTCGCGGCACTTGAAGCTGATGCCGTCGACGTCGAAGCCCATCTCGGTTTCGATCACCGGGCCCTCGGCGCCATCGAGGTAGCAGTACTCGACGGTGTCCACCTGGCTGTTGCTGGCCGCCAGGTACCAGGCCGTGGCGCTGTTGGCGTCCAGCACGGGCTCCACGATGGGCTCCAGCGCCGTGCGGCCGCCGGCCCGGAACTCATTGACGGCCGAGGTGGTGGCCGGCACGTAGTTCGCACTGGTGAGCTGGTAGGCCGTCTGCTCCAGCGCCGCCGGCACGATGAGGGCCGACGGGGCGATGTTCAGTTCTTCGCTCTGCAAGCCCTTCTGCACCCGCATGGCCGTGCGGCCGGTGGTGAGCGAGCTGAGCTGCAGCGCCGAGCCGGCACCGGTGCCCAGGTTGGCGTGCGTGGCGTGGAACAGCGCCACGCTGTCGGCCAGCGCGGCGTTGGCGGTGAGGATGGAGTACACCAGCCGGTTCTCCAGGCGCATGGCGGACGCGCCGAAGCCGGACACCAGGCGATCGAAGGCCCGCAAGTCATCGTTCACCACGGCCTGCCGCGAGAGCGAGACGATGCGGCCGTAGGTGATGAGGCTGTAGGTCTCGGCACCGTCCGTCAGGCTGCCGTACTTGAACTCACCGTGCTCGTTCACCTGCAGCAGGTCGGGCATGGCCGACAGCTGCACCACACTGATCGACTTGAAATCTGGCGCATTGGGCGCGCGCCGGGCCCACCGGGTGTAGGTGCCGGGGTTCTCGTCGTAGCCCAGGCGCAGGCGCTTGCTGGCGACGTTGGCCAGGATGTTCGCGAAGTCGCCCGAGGTCATCATGCCGCCGCTGCGAAAATTCAGCATGCGGCTGGCCAGCGTCATGCGGTCCATGCCGCGGGTGGTGACACCGCCGCGCTCCAGGATCTCGCGGCCGATCTCCAGCAGCGACATGCCGCGGTACTGGCGGCCGTTGTCGTCCAGGCGGCTGCGGGAATCGACGCGCGCCATCAGCGCGTTCTCGATGCCGGCCATGCGGGTCTGCACTTCGTCCTGCACGGTCTCGACGCGGGTGGTGATGTGGCCGCCGGAGGCGGCCGAGCGCATGGCCAGTTCGTTCAGCACCTGGGCCTGGGCGGCCGCCAGGTCAACGCCAGAGCGGATGAGGCCGGCCGCGAGGTGCGTCACGGCGTGGCGGGTGCACAGCTCGGTGATGTCGGCGGCGCGGGCGTTCGCGGCATCGGCTGCCGCCCGGGTGGGGTCGGCGGGCGGCGTGACTGCGGTTGTGGGCGTGGACGTTGCGGTGGCAGCGCCCGGGGCGGTTTGGACCGTTTCGTCCGGCATGGTGTGTCGCTCCTGTGTGGAGTTGGTTGCAGATACGGCGCCAGGTGCGCCGGCGGCAGCCGAGCGGACGAACTGGCATGGATGGGAGGCCAACCGGCGCACGCCGGGGCCGCCCTCACCGGCCACCTGGCCGGCAGCGGGATCGGCGGCAAGGCCGCGAGTGGCCGCATTGGGATCGGCCGGCACGGAGACGAACGAGATCTCCTGCGGCGTCCACCGTGTGGCGCGGTAGAGCGGCACGGTGCCGCCATCGGTGCGGGCACGGGCCTCGGTGACCTGGTACTGCTCGACGGAGTAGCCGAAGCTGATGGCGCGGATGATCCCGGCGCGGATGTCGGCCACGATGCCAGCCATCTCCTGGCGCCGGCTGAGCTTGAGCGTTGCGCGACCCTCGCCTCCGGTCACCCAGCCGCGGGTGGCCACGCCCAGGATGGCCTGCACGCCGCCGTAGATGCGGTGGTTGTCGAGCGCCTGCACCGTGCCGGCCTCGAAGCGGGTCATGTCCACCGCCTCGGGGCTGACGTCCAGCTCCTCGTCGTAGTAGGTGCCGGCGTACCAGTCGTAGGCCCGGCGGCGCGCGCCGGTGGTCCAGACCACCTCCACCGTGCCGTCGTCAGCGTTGTACGTGGCGGGCTCTACGGTGGCTTGGCGGACCTGGAGCGGCAGGTCGAGCATGTCGCCGCCGGGGGCGGCACGTGAGCCCTGCGGGCTGGTGCTGGGCGGCTGGATCTCGGCTGTGGCGGCTGGCATGGGAGTGCATGCTGCCGAACCGTTGTCTCAGATATAAGGCAAAAACTGAGACAACTTTCAGAGGTATCGCTGCGCCGGAGCAACCAACCGACACCCGACGGCATGAGCACCAGCCGGCCCAAGCCAGCCACCAAGCGCGGCGGCGCCCGCCCAGGCGCTGGCCGCAAACCGGTTGGAGCAGCGGCAGAAACCTCGGTGCTGCTCACCGCCGAGCAGCACGCCACCGCGGCGGCACTGGGCGACGGCAACGTTGCCGCCGGCATCCGGGTGGCACTGGATCTGGCAGCACAGCAACCAGATCAAGCCGCAGGAGCGCCTCAGCGGCCTTGATTGCACAGGATGGCGGGGCGAGTGGACGCGCCGAGCCCACCCCAGACCATCACTTCGACTTCGCCGCCAGCTCAAGCTGGCTGGCGCCACTGGGCGCCTTGCCCTTGAGCAACATCACCAGCGCGTCCCAGATGCCGCGGGCCTGCAGCTGCTTGATGTCCTGCTCCAGTTCGTCGTAGACCTTGACGGGGTCATAGCCGCGGCGTCGGATCTTCTCGGACAGGCTGGACAGCCCGCCGGCTACCTCGGACAGGTCGGCATCCACCTCCTGCTGCGGGTTGGCGTAGTCCCATTTCGGGGTACTGTGCTCCACGGTGTAAGCCGGCCTGCCGACGATGGAGCCTCCCAGGGCTGCGTAGGCCGCGAACTCGCTGCACACGCGCTCGCAGAGGGTCGGCACGACGGTCAGCCACTGCAGCTGCTCGATCTCGCGCCGGAAATCGAGCATGCGCATGCGCCCGCTGCTCCAACTCGCCCCCGACCAGTCGCCCGTGGCCTGCTCGTAGGTGAAGCCAGCGCCGGCGCAGATGAGGCGGATGTTGTACCCGCAGTAGTCCACAAAGCCGGGGGCGGCCTTGGGCTCGATGACCGTGGGTGCGGCCATGCCGGGCGGCAGTTCGGTGATGCCGCCGGAGGCGAGCTCCCCCAGGCTCTGGGCGTCCCGGGTGTTGCTCGCCGACCCGAACTGCGCTTGGGCGGGCGGGCTGGCCAGCTGCGAGAGGTCACCGCTCACCAGCACGGAGAGGCGGGCCTCCAGGTTCTTGCGGGCAAGCTCCGCCTCTTCCAGGAGCTGCAGGTCGCGCGTGCGCGTGATGGCCGGGCTGAGCCGCGGGAACCCGCGGCCCTGGCCGGGACGGCCGGTGTGCCGCAAGTGGATGATCTCCTGCGCCGGCACGCGGTTGCTCTGCAGGCCACGGGCCCGTGCGGTGCTGATGACGTCGCCCGGGTGCTGCGACCATAGCCAGTAGGCCACCACGCGGCCCAGGTAGTCGTACTCGATGCCATTGACGATGGTGTTCGCGCCGCTGGCCTGGCTGCGGGTGGTGTCCAGGTACTCGATCTCCAGGAGCTGCAGCTGCATTGGCACTGGCAGGCCGTCTTCGCGGCGCCGGCCGCGGATGCGGATGAGAACCTCGCCGTCGGCATCCATGGCCCGTACGGCCTCAGCCTGGATGCCGTAGTAGGTGCGGGAGCCATCGGCATCCGCCACCTGCACCCACTGCGCCCACAGGGTGGCCAGCAGGTCGCCATGGCGGCCACGCCAGGTAGGCACGATGCCGGTGCCCACCGTGTACGACACACGGGCGTTCATGCCGGCGGCGATGAAATCGACGTTCTCGATGAGGCTGCGGCTCTTGGCGCGCAGGATGGCCGCGCTGGCCATGTGCTCGGTGTTCGCGCTGGCGCCGGCGCGCTTGGGGCGCCAGGTGTCGCCGGGCAGCGCCGCGGCGTAGGCCCGGGTGAGCATCTGCCGCTGCAGGTGCCGCCGCAGGCCCAGCCCCGGGCTGATCCAGGCAACCAGGCGGTCCAGCCGCGTGGGGCCGGTGGTGCTGGTGGCAACCGCATCCGTGGTGCGCATGGCGGCCATTCAGCTCTCCCGCGAGGTGGTGAAGGTGAAGTAGCCGGTGCGCCGCCCTGTGGACGGAGCCGACTGCTGCGCGATGACGCGCACGGCATGGTCATAAGCTGCCTGCAACTCGGACATGCTGCGGTACCGGACGCGGCGGCCATCGCCGAACTCCACCTCGAGTTCGCAGGACGTGATTGCGGCGTTGAGCCGGTCGAGATCGGATTGGGTGAGTGCCATGCTGGGGAGCCTATTGCTGGTGGTGTCTCACGGATAGGGCAAAAACTGAGAAAAATTTCAGCGCCTCGGGCAGCCGGCCTGCCTGATGACGCGGTAGACGGTGGCTCGGCCAACACCAAGTTGGCGAGCCACTTCGCTGACGTTGGTGCCGTTGAAGCGCATCAGAACTTCGCGCGCCAGGGCAGCATGCGGATCCATCCGCACGTAGTGCCGGTGCCCCCCAAGCTCTGCCCGCACAGCCGCCTCGGCCTGGCGCAACACCTTGGGGTTCTCTCGCCAGGCCGGCTGTAGATCGCACAGCAGGGAAATGATGCGGTCGACCAGGTCGGGGTCGGCCTTGGCCGGCTTCTGGGGTTTGCTCATGGTGGAGGTCATGCGAGGCGGCGTGGTTGGACCCGGCGGGCCGCGGCGGCAGCCTGCTGGACGGCGTGGCGGTGGGCTGGAGCCGGCGCAGGCGGCTCCTCGGGCTGCGGCGCCGGCAGCCGCACCTCGGCTGGCACGCCCTCTGCAGGGTCGACGGAGAACAGGTCACGGGGCGGCTGGGTGGCCTGCTCCAGGCGGTCCCACTGGGCCGGCGTCATGCGGTCCAGGCCCAGCATGTAGGCCGAGTGGGTGGCGTACACGCGGGTGTCCAGCACCTCATTGCGCGGCCGGCGCTTCACCCATCGGTAGCTCACGCCGGTGGGGCTGTTGACGGGGATGCGCTGCTCGGCGGTGAGCTGCTCGTACCACTCGCGTGGGAGCTGGCTGGAGAAGTGCACGTAGCCCGGGCCTGGCGCGGCGATCTGCAGCTGGCCGTGCAGCAGGTCCTTGGCGGTGTCCACACCGATGTTCCAGAGCTTGATGCCGGCCGCCCAGCGCTGGCCCTTCCAGGTCACTTCCTGCGGCGTGGCCGTGCCCTTGATGGGGCGGTGGTCCTCTGACGAGCCCTTGACGACGTAGACGAGGCGGCGCCCGGCCTGCAGACGCGCCCAGTGGTAGACGGCCTGGGTGTGGTGGCCGGAGTCGATGCTCATGGCGCTGATGGCCAGCGTGCCGCCGTGCCAGGCCTGCCGGTAGCGCCGGGTCAGGTAGTCGTCCACCATCTGCCAGTCGCGCTCGTCCGTGGGGTTGCCATCGATGATGTGGTGATCGACGGGCCACGACTCCATGCCACGACCCCAGGCCCAGACGGCGATCTCCCACCGGCTGCCCTGCACATCGATGCCGGCGGTGAGGGCGAGCGCGCCGATCGGCACCACGCCAAGCGGGAACGGCTCGGCCCGGGCCTGCAGCTCGTGCTCCTCGGCGCGTTCGCCCTTGACCTCCCAGGTCTCGCCCAAGGTCTCGTTCACGAAGCCGTTCAGCGGGCCGGCGTCGCCCCGCTCGGCGCTCTGGGTCGCGGCCTCGAACTCGCGCACGATGTCGGGCCAGGTGCGTTGTGGGCTGTAGGCGGCCCACACGTGGAGGGCAACGTGCCGCGGCGGCCGGATGGGCTCGCCGGCGGCGTTGTGCCAGGTAGCGGCGTGATGGTCGTACCAGATGCCGGTCTTGATGCAGACCCACCGGGCGCCGTCGTCCCAGGCCTGCAGGTAGTCGCCCTGGCGGATCTCGAGGCCGCAGTGCGGGCAGACATGGCGCACGGTGTCGGGCTGGCCCTTGTCCCACTTCATGCCGTGGCGCAGCCCCTTGCCGCCCCAGGTGAGCGGGTGCAGCTCGCGGCAGTGCGTGCAGCGGATGTGGTAGCGCAGGTCGGCATCGGCCAGCAGGCGGGCCCGCTCCACGTGGCAGAGACCCCGGATGCGTGGCGTGCTGCCGCCGATGAACTTCGGGTAGGGGGCGCCTTCGAGCCGGCCCTTGGCCAGCGTGCCAGGGTCGCTGGACTTCTCGATCACCTGGTCGAAGCCGGACCACTCGTCGAGGATGGCCACCGCCACGGTGATGCGGCGGTAGGCCCGGGCCGCCTTGCCGCCCAGGAAGTGCGCCACCGAGTCGCGGAACACCTTCATCTTCATGGTGTCATCGGTGGCGGCCTTGCGGCGCGCCTGGCGCACGGCGGCCACGCCATCGAGCAGCGGCTCGATCTCGCTCTTCACGAACGAGTCCCGATCGTCGTCGGTGGGCTGCCAGAGGGCCTGCTTGCGGCGGCGGTGCGCGATGGTGTAGCAGACGAACGCGGCCACGCCCTTGGTGTAGCCGACGCGCTTGGACTTCTGGACATCGAGCTCCTCGATGTCGTCATTGCTCATGGCGTCGAGCATGCCCACCTGGAACGGCCACGCCTCCCAGCCGCCCTTCTGGTGCGAACTCTCGCCGGCCAGGATGAAGTGCTCCCGGGCCCACTCGCTCAGGCGCATGGGCGGCTGGGCGCGCAGGCTCTCCATGCCCAGCCGCACTGCGGCCGAGATCGATCGGCGGGTGATTGGGTGGATGGCTCCGATGGCGGTTGTCATGGGCGCGCCTCCAAGATGGCCAGCCGCCTGGTCTTGGTAGTCCCACATCGGCGCCACCCGGCGCGCTGAAAGCAGCACCCAGGGTTCGTGCTGCGAACGCGCCTCGGGTTGACGTAGGTGTAGAGCCGCGCTCCTGGCCAGCGGGACCATGCAAGCGCCATTGCTGCTCGGATAAGGTCGCTGGACCGACCCGCCCCCTCGTTCCGGAAGATGGCGCAGTTGACATCCCCGGGTGCGGCGGTCGGGTCCTTGCTCTGGAACTCACGCCACACAAACAGGGCTCGTGCGCACGGCGTCAGCAGCACCATCTTCCGCCCAGGTCCGGCTACTCGTGGGTCTCCACGGGCGGCCGGATTGCGCGAATAGTGGCGATCGAACAGCGCCGCAGCAGTGGCGTCTCCGTCCCGCACAGGCACCCAGGTGTCTCCGAACAGGAACGGTTGCTCTGCTGACATCAGACTTCCACGGCCAGGACGCCAGAATCGTCATCGCCAACCTCATCGGCGAGCTGCTCCAAGCGGTCATCCGCCAGCTTCGCTGTGGCGCGGATCCATTCGTTGCGGGCCGATGAGATCACCGCATGCACGGCGTCTCGGGCGGCCTCCGGCAGGTCCGGGCACGCCTTGCGCAGCGCTCCGTCGATCTGGTCGAACCGGTCGACGACGGCCGATCCAGCTGCGCCCAGCACGTCGGTCAGCAGGCCCACCGGGGCGTACTCGCCGCGGGCCACGTCGTTCTTCAGCCGCTGCGCGATGCGTTGCTCCCGGGCCAGCGCGGCGCGCTCCTGCACCAGGTCGAGGCCACCATCTTCGCCACCCATGCGCCCGGCGGCCTGCTCACGCAGGCGGGCGCAGTACGCCAGTAGCCACGTGCGCCACGGCGCACCGGCCGGCAGCACGCCGCTCTGCACCAGCTCGCTCACGGCCTGCTGGCTGATGCCGACCAGGGCACCGAACTCCGTCTGGGTCATGGTCACCCGCTCCACGTCACAACCCCCTTAGGAGACCCGCGAAACAGTCCGCGAACGGGGTCCGAATTACCCTCGACGGGGTGTCTCTGGAAGGACCCATGGTAATGTGGGATACCCCCGTGAAGACGGGGGATGAACGCAGGATCGACTGGCCGACCATGGTCACCCCCTCGCCCGCAGCCGTTCAAGCGACTGCGCCACGGCCGTCTCGATGTTCTGCCTCAGGTTTGCATCGACCACCTGACGCACAGCCTGATCGAACCCGTATCTCTTCCTGTAGGCGGCCGTGCGCACGTAGACAAACACGGGCGTGATGTTCTGGCCGATCAGTTCCCTGTGGTAGATCCCAGGCTTCAGCTTGCCCTTGCGGCCTGGCAGCACCACGAAGAACTGACCGCCGGCGCGCTTCAGCCCGGCCAGCTTTGCCTTGTCGCTCTGCGGCGTGCGCTGGCTGCCCGCCAGGAGTTCGGTACCCACCTGGGCCAGGATCTGCTGCACCTGCCCGCGGCTGACGTTGCCGAACGAGTCGAGGCGCGCCCCGGCAGCCGGCACGGCCAGCCAACCCTTGGGCATGGCGCCCTTGGCCTGCAGTGCCAGCTCGAAACGCTTGGTGTGGCGCGGCCCGCCATCAACCTGCGGCAGCAGGTACTTCGTGGCCGGCGTGCCTTTGCCGGTCACGCCCTCATCGCCCTTGATGCCGACCTCCGCCGACAGGTAGGCAGACCGCACGATGCGGCCCGAGAACGGGTCACCCGGTGTGGCGAGGTTGCTGATGCCGGCCCTGCCCTGCTCAGCCGTGGCCGTGACCACGTACAGGCTGCGCTGCGTGTAGGGCGTGGGCCTGTCCAGGTCGGCCTGCATGCGCTTCTCGGCCGCAGCCTTGGCCTCCACGGCCGTGCGCGTCAGCCCCGTGGCCACGGCAGCACGGAAGCGCCGGTCCGAGAAGTCCTTCAGGCTGGCCCGCATCTCCTGCAGGCCGGTGATCTTGATGTCGAACTTCATGGCTCTTCGCCCCCCCTCATCGACAGGTTCTCGAACTTGGTCAGCGGCTTCTGGAAGGCCAGCTTGGCCGTGCCCGTGGGCCCGTTGCGCTGCTTGGCCACGATGATCTCGGCCACGCCGGGCTCCTTGCTGTCCTTGTTGTAGTAGTCGTCGCGGTAGATGAACGCAACGACGTCGGCATCCTGCTCGATGGCGCCGGATTCGCGCAGGTCGCTCATGATTGGCCGCTTGTCTCCGCGCGCCTCCACGCTGCGGTTGAGCTGGGACAGGGCCACCACCGGGCACTGCAGTTCCTTGGCCAGCGCCTTGAGGCCCCGGGAGATCTCCCCCAGCTCTATGGCGCGGTTCTCATCCCCGCTGCCGCTCATCAGCTGCAGGTAGTCCACCACGATGAGCCCCAACCTGCCCACCGCGCGGGCGTGGCGCCGCGCGCGAGCGCGCAGCTCACCCTGGCTGAGCGCCGGCGCCTCGTCGATGTGGATGCTGGCGCTGCGCAACTGCTCCACCGCCTCGGCCAGCCGCCCCCATTCATCATCATTCAGGGCGCCGGTCCTCAGGTGGCCCTGGTCGATGCGCCCGATCGAGCCGACCATCCGCAAGGCCAGCTGCGACGCCCCCATTTCCATCGAAAACACCGCCACCGGCAGCCGCACTTTCAAGGCCACGTGCTCGGCGATGTTCAAAGCGAAGGCCGTCTTTCCCATCGACGGCCGTGCCGCCAGCACCACCAGATCCCCGCCCTGCAAGCCGGCGGTCATGCGGTCCAGGTCGTAGAACCCGGTGGCGATGCCGGTCACAGCGCCGCCGCCGGAATCGGCGAGCTCCTGCACGCGATCAAGCACCTCGGGCACCAGGGCATCCATGCTCACGAAGCCACGCCGGGTTCTTGCCCCCTGCTCGCCCACGGCCATGATCGCCGTCTCGGCCGCGTCCAGGATCTCGGCCGCGGGCCGGCCGGCCGGGTTGAACGCCCATGTGGCGATCTGGTCGCTGGTGGCGATCAACTGGCGCAACACCGCCCTCTCGCGCACGATTTCCGCGTAGCGCCGCAGGTTTGCCGCGTTCGGCACGCTCTGCGCCAGCGAGTTCAGGTAGACCAGGCCACCCACTTCCTCGGCGTGCCCCAGGCTCTGCAGCCGCTCGAACACCGTGATGACGTCGGCCGGCTTGCTGGCCGCCACCAGGCTGCTGATCGCCGCGTAGATCAGCCGGTGCTCGTAGCGATAGAAGTCGCTGTCGGCCAGCAGGTCGCCCGCACGGTCCCAGGCGGCGTTGTCGAGCAGCAGGCCGCCCAGCACGCTCTGCTCCCCCTCGATGCTGTGCGGAGGCACTCGCAGCCCGGCAACGGCGGATTCGGCCGCCGCCGGCCGCCCTGAGAGCTCGGCGCATGCGCTCACTGGAGCCCCCCATGGGCCGGCTTCAGCGCGTCCCGCGCCATCGCCAAGGCGCGCTCCCGGGCGGCCACGCTCGCCGCCGCCTGCTCCGGCGTCCTGGCCCGCCGCTCCGCGTCCTCGCGCCGGTAGCGCTCGAAGTCGTCATTGGCCTTGGCGCCGGATGGCGCCGGCGGCCGCGGAGACGGCCCAGGGCCAGCGGCCTGAGCCATGCCGGCGGCATCGTCCCGCCGGCCCTTGGCCGCGCCAAGCACCCACGCCCACCCCTTGCCCTTGGCCACAGCCTCCACGGCCAGATCGCCCAGCTCTGCCGCCGTCACGCCGCGGCCCAGGAGCGCCTGCAGCCGGGGGTCCGACGGGTTGACCCCCTGCAGACCGGCCTGCCGCATTGCGCGGCACGCAAGGCCAGCCCGGGTGGGCGACTGCGCCTCCTCGCCACAGCCGGGCTCCGGGGGGCTGGGCGGCGGCTCAGGCCGTGCGTCCTGGCCGGTTGGGCCTTCGGCATCGCAGGCGGGCGCGCGCAACGGTGGCGGAAGTACCGCGCCCGGTGGTATTGGTATTCCCGTCCCGTCCCGTCCCGTCTTAGCCGTGGCTGTGCGCGTGACAGGTGACGTGACCGTACGCGTGACTGTCACAGTGACATCACCGTCACCTGTCACGCTTGTCACAGTGACAGGTGACGTGACATGCTTGGATGCCAGCGCCCGGAGTTCTTCGGTTTTTGTGTTGTACGCCGGCACGACTCCTGCCGCGCGAAGCTCTGCGAACAGCTTCTTGCGCTCGTCGCGGTGCCGGCGCTGCCGCTCTGCCTCGTTCTCGCGTTCCTCGCGATCCTCCGCACGCTTGGCCCAGGCAATCATGGCCTGCTGCGCCACCACGGGGTGGTAGAGGCGGCCATCGCTGCATTTGACGAAGCCGTGCAGTGCCCGCTCGCGCACCTTGGACCACTTTGCCCTGTTCCCATCCAGCCCTGCCAGCTTGCAGAGACGACTGTCGTTGTCCGGCAGCGAGCCGGCGGGGACCTGCTTCCAGGCGGACCACCACAACGTCAGCCCGACGCGGAACTCGGCGTCGTTGGCATCCAGGTAGAAGTCAGATCCGAACAGCCTGTCGCCGAGCAGCGGCATGTACTCCAAGCCGCGCAGGTCAACCTCGGCCGGCACCAATGGGGCGGGCAGTTGATCAGGCATGCTCATGCGGCCTCTGCCTGAGCCTGGGCTTCATCGCCGAAATCCAGCGCCTCAGACGTCTCGATGTCCTTGCGGCCCTCCGCGGCCATCTGGACGTTCTTCACCGCCTGGCGGTAGTAGCTGGGCTTGAGTTCGGTGCCGATGCCCTTGCGGGCCAGCAGCACCGGGATGTAGACCTCGGAGCCCACCCCCATGAAGGGCGTGAAGACCACTTCGCCGGGGTTGCTCCTCAGCACCACGCAGCGCTCGATGACGTCGAGCTGCAGCGGGTGCACGTGCTTCTCGTCCTCGCTGTCGCGCGCCTCGCGATACGGCAGCACCCGGTTGAACCGGATGTCGTCCCACATGCAATCGGCGTACTGCCGCCAGATCCAGTGCGAGAAGCGGTTCTCGGTCTGCTTGCCGCTCCAGCCGCGGAAGGACAGCACGTCGTTGGGCGGACGCCGCTCGCCGGCGTACTCCAGCATGCCCACGGGGTGCTCCACCGGCACCGGGTTCACGCCCTCGCGGCGGAACAGAAGCAGGTAGTCGCCCGAGGCGATGCCGCAGTCAATCGAATCGGCCACCAGCGAGGCATGCGCCAGGTTCTTCTGCATCGTGCGCAGGCGCACCTCCAGCGGCTCCTTCCAGATCATGTGCCGGCCGGCGTACCTCCAGCCTTCCCGCTCGTGCAACTTGATGATGTCGCCGGGGAAGTCGATGTAACTGTCGGTGCCGCTGTTGCTGCGCGGGATGTCCATGCAATGGACGCACGACATACGGCCCGGCACCGTGACCCTGGCCAGCTCGCGCACGATGAACGTGTACTGCCTGAAGAAGCCCTCGTAACTGTCGCAGTTCGACAGGTCCCTCGGGTCGCTGCTGTAGACGTAGAGCCCGCCGACACCGCTGGAGGCGAATGGCGGCGAGTACACCGACAGGTGCAGCGACGCGGCCGGCATGGCCTGCATCACGCTCATGCAGTCGGCGTTGTAGATCGCGAACTTGTCGGTCAGCAGTTGATTGGCGACAGCCATTGCGGGCACTCCATGGGTTTGGTGTGGTGGTCGACGCGCGCTATGGCGGCGCCGTCGTTCATGTGCTGGACCAGCCGCGAGAACATGCGGTCGGCCTGCTCGGCCTTGCGCTGCAGGTTCTTCACGACGCCCTGCTGGCCCTCGGTGGTCACGGTATCCACGCGGACTGGCCGCTTCTGGCCGAAGCGCCAGCACCGCCGCACGCCCTGGTAGCGCTGCTCGAAGGAGTGCGAAGGGAAGTCCACGATGTGGGCGCAGTGCTGGAAGTTGAGCCCCCAGGCGCCGATCTTCTTCTTGGTGACCAGCACGCGAGCCCTGCCGCTGGCGAAGGCCATCAGCTTCTCTTCCTTGGCCTCGTCGCTGTCGGCGCCACTGACCTGCACGGCATCGGGGATCAGCCGCTCCAGCCGGTCGCCCTCTTCGTTGAGGTCGCACCACACCAGCGCCGGCTCGCCGGTGGGGTTCACCAGCCCGGCCACGTACTCGCAGCGCTCGCCCACCGTGCGGCGCCGCTCCTCGCGCTGCTCCTGCAGGCCCACCGCCGGCATCTCGAACAGCATGCCGTCAGCCAGGGTGGCCGACTTCACCAGGTGCTCAACCTCTTCCAGAGGAGGCAACACGAATGCGCCGTCTCGGTAGCCCATGTCGGAAGGCTTGCGGATGGCATGCATCCACGAGCAGACCCAGCGCCAGAATGGCTCCTCGGCGTGGCCCTTCAGCCGCCACTTGATCACCTCGCCGCGCATGCGCCCCTGGGCGCTGTTGTTGAGGTCGTTCTTGAAGAACCGGTTCAGCATGTCCATATGCCCCAGGTAGCCGAGGGCCTCGGAGGATGTGCCGAGCTCGATGTAGTCGTTGGGCGCCGCCGTGGCGGTCTCCAGCAGGCGGTACTCGGCCTTCCGCATGAACTGCGTGATCTCGCCGCGCCGCTGGCCCTCAAACGACTTCAGGATCGAGCTCTCGCCGCAGATGACGCCACCGAAGTCGCCAGGGTTGAACAGGTGCAGCTTCTCGTAATTCGTCACGACGATGTGGCCATGGCTGGAACCGTCCCGCGACATCCGGGCCTCGACCCCGAACTTCTCTGCCTCGCGCACGACCTGCGGGCCCACTGCACACGGGTTCAGGTACAGCACCGGCCGGCCAGTCTTGCGGGCCACGTTGGAGCCCCATGTCAGCGACATCGGGGTCTTGCCGAGGCCGCAGTCGGCAACGTTCGCGGCCCGCCCCTTGCGGATGGCCCACTCCGTCTTTGCGGCCTGGAAGTCGAAGAGGAAGTCCGGCATCCAAAGCGGCTCAAACCCACTGTCTGCCCCGGCCTGGGACTTGGACGCGATCAGCGAGGCATAGCCATCCATCACGACCGCACCCCCGCATCAGAACGCCCCACCAGCGCATTGAGCCGCTCTTCCGACCACTCGGCCGCCGCCACGGCCGTAGCCCTGTCCACGACTTCGGACAACTGGTCCATGACTTGGACGCCCTCCCTGGCAAGCTGGTAGTCGGTCCCACTGAAGCCGACACGGCCCGTGCGGGAGAACCGTTCGATCACGCGCTTGACCATCTCGAGCTGCGCCTGCATCTCCGGCACGCCAGCCTGCAGCACATCGGCCACCTGCGACCAGGTGAGCACGCCACCCACCCACTGCCACAGCGTGGCCGCATCGGCCGTGCCGGTGGCGATGGCGTCGAGGTTGATGGCATGGCACAGGCCCAGGTCACGCACCTGGGCGGCCCGCAGCCTGGGGCGCATTCCACGGGGCGGCTGGGCGACGATGGGGCGCCGGTGGCAGCGTTTGCGGCTCATGCCACACCCCGCCCGCACGCCATCTCGCGGCGCCTGAGCCGCTTCTGGGCGATGTGGGAAGCGGCCACGCCGAGCACCTCGGCGAGGGCCATGCTGCTCTGCGTGCTCTCGTACACCCAGCCCCACACCTCCGGGCTGATGCGGCTGCGCCTGGCCCCCTGCAGGCGGTTGGCGATGGTCTTGGCCGGCGTGGCCGTGAGCCCGCGCTCCACCATGACGCGCACGCACTCCTGCCGGCTCACCGCGCGCAGGTGGTCCGGATTGACGCAGTCGCGCTCCTCGCACGTGTCGACCACCGACCGCCCGCTGGGCACGGGCGCACCGGTGTGCAATTCCCACGCCAGCCGCCTGGCCAGCAGGGATGTGCCATGGAGCGCTGACCAGATGCGCATCGGGCCATCGCCCCGCTGGTGCCGCCGGCCGCGCGCGGTGCGCAGGTGCCAGCAGCCATCACGGCAGACGCAACGCAGGCGCAGGTCTTCCAGCGACCTGACGCCGCCCAGGTGGGTGCCCACGGGGTGGGTCATAGGGCCTCCAATGAAAGAGCCAGCAGGAGATCAAGCACGTGCTGCACAGGACGGGACGTGATGTTCTTGGCCCAATGCACCGCCTCGCGCCAGTCGTTGGCGTTGCGGCCGTTCTTCCGCGCACTGAAGCTCCAGGCCATGGAATCCGCGGTCTCCAGCTGGGAGCGCACGAGCGGATCGGCCAGCGCCGTGGTCTTCAGCCCGAACCCGTGCAACTTCAGTTCCGGCCGCGCGGCCTTGATCGCCAGCAGCACCGCGGCCACTTGGCGCGGGTCCCCGTTGCGTTTGCACACGGAGCCAACGCCAACCCACGCCCCCCCCGGCAGCCTGTCGCCGTACATGGCCAGGTGCGCCACGTAGTCGGCCGGCGCGAAGCCCTGCAGCACGGGCAGGATGTACACGCCCGCGGTGTCTTCGCGCCGAAGCGCGTCGTAGCGCTCGATGGTGCGCTTCTGATGAGCCAGCAACTGCTGCTCGCGGTGGCCTTCGAAAGCCCATGGCACGGCACCCAACTTGCGAAATGCCTGCGGGTCGGCATGGTCAAACCACGCCGGCGCCGGCAGCGTGCCCTCGGCGATTGCGGCACGCTTCAGAACCACGTCCTCACACATCCAGTCCTGCGCGCTCGCCGCAAGCAAGTTGCCGTTGCCGGCCCAGCGCCGAATCTCTGCCGCGTAGTCGGCCACGCTGTGCCGGTAGCCACCGCGGGAACTGATCTCCGTGAAGGCGCCGCTGTCCATGATCCAGTCGCGCACCTGCATCGGCGACTTGCGGCCCCGCAGGCGGTTGATGCTGATGAAGGCCGCGTCAAAGTGACGCGCATCGCTGGGCTGGTGCAGGCCGGTGAAGAACCTCATGCTGACGCTCTCTTCGTCAGCAGCCAGGCCCACACGGCCCCACCAGCAACCTTGGCCGCGAGCTGCAGCACCACGATCCCAGGCATCAGGCCGCCGAAGGCGAGCGCGGGAAAGATGAGCGAATCGACGATGGCTCCGGCGACGTTGCTGCCGTTCATGCGCATCAGCGGAACCCAGCGGCGCAGCGCCTGGTAGGCAAGTGCATCCGCCAGCCCGGCCACCACGAAAGCAGTGCATGACGCTGCGGCGATCCGGCCGGCGGCCGGGTTCATGCCGAACGAGATCACCCCCGCCGCGAAAACCATCCCGACAGAGGCCAAGAGGCCGTGTCGGTCGTGCAGCCGATCTCGCAGCGATAGGTCCAGGCCGATCAGAGCGAACGCGATCAACGGCGACGCCCAGGGGCCGATGGCCCACACCAGGTTATTGGCCGCGACAAGGGCCGCCACGTAGATGAAGGTGCTCATGCGGACCTTTCGACTCAGAGGGGTGGGCGCCCTACCTGGGATACGCTGGCAGTCCCCCAACCACCCAGCCCCAGGAGGGCGCCCATGGAAAACATCGACAAGCTCATCGGTTCGCTCGTTGCGCAACATGCGGTCCTGAAGGCGGTGCTGCAGAGCACGCCGACTGCCCAGGCCGCTGTGAACATGCTCGACCCGGAGTACCTGGATGGCCTGCTCCTGTCGCGACCCATCTCGGATGGGGCGCGAGCCGCTGCCGTGAGTGAACTCAAACGGCTCCAGCAGCCTCCGCGCGGCTGACGCCGCACCGCGGTGAGGTCAGCCATGAAGTGCGTGGTGTCGATGGTCACGGACTGGCCTCGCGCCGCGTCAGGGAGTCAAGCGCCGCGCTCCGGGCTGGCCGCCACCTCGGAGCAGAGATCTGCAGCCAGGTCTGACGTGGACAGCCAGGTCTCCGCACCAGGGAGAAGACCCCACAGGAAGTCAGCCGACTCTTGGGCCACCTGCTCGACAGGGAGTGCATCAGCTTCCTCGTGGGTTCGGGTCCCGCCAGCGCGGGCTTGCCTCTCCCAAAGGAGAAGCGCCGCCCTCAGCTGCGGCTTGGAGATGACCAACATCTCCGCCGCGCCGGCGCTACCGGCTTTCGGATCTAGGACTGATGCATTGCTGTCGTTCATGGATGCCTTTCAGGCCGTACCGGCCAGTTCTGAGGGTGAGGAGCCCGGGCCGGCTGGCCCGGGTGTTGATGGCGGCCCGGCGCGCAAAGCGCTGGAACTACCGGGGTGCGGGTCGGCCGTGGAGCCGCGCTCTGTGCGGCGCCGCACCTGGGGGTAGTCCTGCGGCTGGAGAGGCGGGAGCGGCGAAGACACAGGCCCACCACCCCCTACGTCATATCGTGGTTGCGCATGACGATGCGTGGGGCTGTGCATGGGGCCGGTGGGCAGCTTGCCCGGCACCGCCAGCTCAGCCACAGTGGGCACATGACGAACAGCATCACGCATGGACGGCCTCCTGCCCGGAGGTGTCCGGGCCCGTCTCACCACCGGCGCCCAGCGCTGTGCGCGGAGCGTGGAGCACCTGCACGGAGCCGCGCTCGGTGCGCTGCTTCACCGGCGGGTAATCGTCCGGCTGCAGGGCCGGCAGGTTGCCGGCAGGTGCGTGATGCGCAATCTGGCTGACAGCTACCGGCCGCTCTGCCGACGAGTCGGGTAGAGCCGCGCCACCGTAGAGGTGGTCGTACGTGATGTGAAGCCCGCGGCTGCGCGCGAAGTCAAGCACGCGGCCGGCGATATCTGGCGGGATGGTCTGCCCGCGCTCGTAGAAGGACACATTGCCCTGGGTGACGCCGAGGGCCTCGCCGAGCTCAGCCTGGGTGACACGAAGCAGGCCGCGGATGGCTTTGAGTGCGCTCATGCATGCAATATTAGTCCGACTGCTTGTAAAACACAACAGTCGGGCTGTTTGCGGTGCATGAGGTCGGCTAATAGCGTGACGGAATGCCTGCCAAGCCACTCACACCAGAACAGCGACAGGACGCCGCACGCCTCCGGCGGCTCTTCGACTCGCACCAAACCAAGCTCAAGGAAGCTGGCCAGCCGCACTCACAGCTGGAGCTGGCCGATCAGCTCGGTTTCGGGCAGAGCGCTCTGGCGCAGTATCTGGGCGGGAAGATCCCGCCGAACCAGGATGTGCTGCTCAAGTTCGCCACTTTGCTGAGCGTCAGTCCGGATCTGATCAGCCCGTCGATCAACGCATCTGCCGTGGCGGCAGCGCGGAGGTGGCTTGACGCACCGAGCACACGGAGCGAATCAACCGCCACCACCGGCCAGACCCTGACAGCTCAAGAGCCGGTCGGCATGTACGTGGTGGGCACCAGTGCGCTACTCGAAAAGCTCAGCCCCAGAGCCATTCAAATCGCCCGCATCTACGACGCAGCGAGCGAGGAGCGGAAAGGTCGATTCGAGGCCGCCATGACCCTGGTTGGGCTTGATCTGCCGCCGGCAGATGGGGAGAAATCCGGACAGCGGCACTCTCGTTGACACGGAACTCGGCAACTAGGGCCTGGCGTTGTACTTCGTCTCGAAGTTCGCTTCCATCCTCTCGCAAGCCCCGGCGATGAACTGTTTCTCGGCTTCGCTGAGGGACCTGCGTTCGTAGTCTTTCCAGCATAGCTGGATGGCGGCGCGCGCCTTCATCCTCTCTTGCGCCTTCGGGTCTGATTTCCCAAACAAGAGGGATAGGACAACGAAGCCACCGAGCATCAACAGCAACCATTTCATCGCCGTACTCCAGTAGGCTGCTCGCGGCCTACTTCTGGGCTCGCGGCCAGCGCTGCTTGACGCTATCACAGGCTCAAGTTTTGGAGTCCTAGGCCCGCACCTTTTCGCTCCCGCTGCTCGCGGAACGGGTAATTTTCACGATTGCGTCGGTCTCTTCGTGGAATATCAGTCTGACTGTTGACTCATGCAAACAGTCGGACTAATATTCATCCATCGACCACCCCGGTCGCCTGGAGAGCCCAGTGACCCCCACCCAGCCCGCAGCCGCTCCTGACCTCCGTCTCAACGCAGAGGCCGAAGCCCAAGCCCCCGTCGCCCCGCCCACGCTGCTGGAGGCGCTGCGCGCCCTGGTGGCCCGCTACGAACTCGACGGTGTCCCGAACGACTCGCGACCGGCCATCGAAGCCGCCAGCGTCGCACTCGCCGCCGCAACCCCCCTGAACCTCCAGCCCGGCGAGCACTACGCCGGCGCGGTGCTCGATGCCCAGGGCCAGCACCTGCATCACCTGGTGCTGATGCCCGCAGCGCCGGAGGGCGAACTGAACTGGGCAGCCGGCACGGCCTGGGCCGAGAGCGTCGGCGGCGTGTTGCCCACGCGGCAGGAGCAGGCCCTGTTGTTCGCCAACTGCAGGCAGCACCTCGTGGCGGATTGGCACTGGTCGTCTGAGCAGGCCGGCGCGTCCAACGCGTGGTGCCAGAGCTTCTACTACGGCGACCAGGACAGCCTCCACGAGAGCGCCGAGCTGCGCGCCAGAGCCGTCCGCAGAGTCTGAATCCTTCGGTCCTTCAATCCTTCACACCCCACTGATGGAGCCAATGTGACCACCACCCAGACCGCAGACGATCCCACCCGGCCGCTCCGCGTCGAGCCCGTGGTGTCGCCCATCACGGGCGAGGTGCTCATGCACCGCATCCTGGACGACGCCGGCCGCTGCGTGGCGGCCACCTGGGCCGGGCCGAATGAGCCGTTGGCCCGGCTGCTCGCCTGCGCCCCAGCGCTGCGCCGCGTGGCCGCGGAACTGCTGGCCGCACTGCAGGACGTGGCGCCGCCGCTGCCTCCGGCCGGAAACATGTGCCACGACGGCCTGTCGCCGCAGGACCAGTGCGCCACCTGCCGCCGCATCGCCCGCGCGCATGCCGCCATGGACAAGGCCATCGTGGCCATCGGGAGCGCGTCATGAACGCCGTCTGCACCCTGCCCCGCCTCCATGAGAACGAGCAGGCCGCCATGGCCGCGGACTTCGCAGCCGCGCAGATGGCCCAGTCGGTGACCTGGGCCAGCCTGGAGTGGTGGCATCCGAGCGGCATGACCACCAGCACCGACCAACTGGCCGCCATGGCCACGCAGCACGAGGAAGAAAACGCTGCACTGTTGGCCGTGGATGCGCGCGTCCTGCCATTCTTCGAGTGGCAGGACGCCCCGCGGGGCGAACAGCACCTGTACACACGCTACCCGCAGCAGGGCCTGCTGCGCCGCGAGAGCGATGTGGTGGTATGGCATGACGATGCCACGCCGAGGGCTGCAGCATGAGCGCATTGCCCTGCACCTCTGCGCGCCGCCCCACCCAGTTGGGGTCAGCGGTCCATTGGACACCCGCCGGCGGTGGTGTGCTGTATGGGCGCATGCCCGGCCGCAGCGCCGGCGCCCGGGTCACCACCAACGGCTTCGTCGTGACCGTGGAGCTGGAGTTCGCCCAGGGTCACCTGGAGCCGCAGGTCGAGTTCCGCAACCTGCAAGTCGCCAAGGCCGCCGCCGAGCAGTGGCTGAGCCTCATCACCTGACGCACAGACCGCGATAGATGGCGCCATACGCGTGCCAGTAGCCCAACCACATGAAGGACGATCTCGATGGACGCCAAAGAACATCCTGCGCCGCAGCCCCTGGCCGATGACATGCTCGACGAGCTGCGCGCCGCCCACCAGCTGCTGATGCTGGCCCTGAGCTGCATGACGACCCGACAACAGGCGGAGTTCGCCAGACAGTCCGAACAGGCTGGCCTGGGCACGGATGGCGCCACCCGCCACCATGAGCGTGCGGCCGTGATCGGCCGCGCCACCGCGAGGCACCAAGAGGCCCAGGCTGCACCTACATGCGCCACCCCGCCGGTCAGCCTGCGGCCCGGCGAGCACTATGCCGGTGTCGTGCTCGATGCCCAGGGCCAGCACCTGCATCACCTGGTGCTCATGGCCGCCGCCCCGGATGGCGAACTGAACTGGGCAGCCGCCATGGCCTGGGCCGAGAGCGTCGGCGGCGTGTTGCCCACGCGGAAGGAGCAGGCCCTGCTGTTCGCCAACTGCAAGCAGCACATCGAGGCCGGCTGGCACTGGTCGTCTGAGCAGGCCGGCGCGTCCTACGCGTGGTGCCAGTACTTCAGCTACGGCTACCAGGGCTACCTCCACAAGGGCGCCGAGCTGCGCGCCAGAGCCGTCCGCAGATTCACGGCTTGATCCTTCAGTCCTTTTGACCCACCCACAACACCAGCAACCCACGTCACGGAGCACACCATGACCACCTCGTACAACCCCTGCGCCTTCTGCGCCGTTGCCGGCGCCCAGCCGCGCCAAGTGACACAGATCGACGGCGTCAACCCGATGTACGCCGGCATCGGCGCCATCGCGCTGGCCGTCACCATCATTGCTGCAGCCATCGCGATCAAGGGCTGGGGCGATGCCAAGGAATTGCGCGAGGCGCAGGAAAAACTGGCTCGGACGCGGGCCGCCAACGACCGCGCGCTGCGGCCGGCCATGCCGCCCATCACGGGTTCCCGCGTGGTCGAAATGGTCCGCCAGGAGTCGCAGCGGCGCTTCCGCCCCATCGCGGACTTCCGCCACACCCAACCGCTGGACCTGCCGCAGTAACCCGGCCACCCGGGATCTTTGCTTGGAGATCGCCATGGCTCAACGACCGCCCATTCCGTTCCCATCCCGTGGCCGGCAGTACATGCTGGGCCAGCCAGGCTGCGCGCATGACACGCAGCCGATGGCCCGCCGGGCAGGGCAGCCGGAGCGCTTCTGCTGTGACGCCAGGTGCACGCAGGGCCGAGACTGCCCGGCCGTGATAGATCTGGCCGCGGAACAGCGCGTGACCGAGCAGGAGAAGAACATTTTCGTGCTGCGCCTCGTGGTGATCACGATCTCGATCGGCGCCTTGTGCGTCGCCCTGGTGAGCTACGCCGCCCGGGTGCTGGCATGAGCACCGGCGCCCCGGAGCCGTGGTCCATGGGCCCAGCCACGGCTCTGTACACGACCCAGGTCGTTGACGCGCAAGGCACCGTGATCGCCGACGTCCACGGCGCGACGATGCGCCAGCAGATCCGCATCGCCCATCTCCTCATCGCCGCGCCACGGCTGGTGGCCGCTGCCCAGAGCATCGCGGACCACTTGGAGGCCGGCGGCGTCATGGCTGCTGACGAGCCGTTCCTGGACGCGCTGCACACGGCCCTCGAAGAAGCAAATTGGGACGGCGCACGAGCAACACAGGGATGAGCGTGCCGCACGCCTCGCGACCATGCATTTGTACCGACAGAAAGCACCCCATGACCGAGACCACTGACCAAACATCTGAGACGCACATCACGCTGCCGGAACTGCAGCCGGGCGAGCACTACGCAGGCCTGGTGCTGGACGCCGCCGGCCAACCGGGGCACCACCTGGTGCTGATGGCGGCCGTGCCGGACACCCGCATGTCCTGGACGAGTGCCATGGCCTGGGCCGAGAGCGCCGGCGGCACGCTGCCAACGCGGCAGGAACTGGCGCTCATGTACGCCAACTGCAAGCAGCGCATCGAGGCCGGCTGGCACTGGTCGTCTGAGCAGGCCGGCGCGTCCTACGCGTGGTGCCAGTACTTCGGCTTCGGCACCCAGGACAACACCCGCAAGAGCGCCGAGCTGCGCGCCAGAGCCGTCCGCAGATTCAAGGCTTGATCCTTCAGTCCTTTTGAGCCGAGCCAGAGCATGAGCATCACGTTCCTCCCACCCAGCCAGGGCGACGTAGATCAACTGGTCGCGATCGTCCACAAGAACCGCGAGGCCGCCCGCACGCTCTGTGGGCGTCATTACGAACTGCTGGCCGGCGTGTATGTCAGCACGATCCGAGCCCTGGTTTCCAGCCAGCCAAACGGCTGCCCAGCCTGGACCGCATCGGCCGTGCTGGCCGACCAGTTGCAGCCGCCCAACGACGTGGCACGGATGCTGATATTCGCCGCGCTCGCCGACGTGATGGATGCCGACGCCGCAGAAGCGGCGCGGGCCGCATGCACCGCGGCCGCCGGGAGATCCGAGCCATCCGCCGGCGCCGGTGGAGGCACACCCGGCCCACGCGATGAGGACCCCCGCCCGCCGCTGACAACCGACCAGCGGCCGGAAACCTGCCACGAACGGCTGGCGGCTGCATGGCATCGCACGGCTGCCATCGCTCAGCGCATGGTGGAGCGGCTGACGCGGTCCCGGAGGCACTGAAGAGAGAACGACGCAGGCGCGATGCGCGGCTCAGGCCGGCGCGCACGGCCTGACCACCTGGACCGGCCCACACCCAATCAACCGAGGACTCATGAGCATCAAACCTATCACCGACACGCTGCGCCTGCTGGAGGAAGGCAGGTTCAGCGACCGGGCCAGTGAACAACTGGCCGCCTTGGTAAAGGGCGTGGACGAGACCGGCAAGGCCGGCACGCTGACGATCACGCTGAAGCTCAAGAAGTCGGCCGGCGCAGTGGCCATTGCTGCCGACGTGAAGACCAAGGTGCCGGAACCCAAGGCCGATGACACGCTGCTCTGGCCCACGGTGGAGGGCAACCTGCAGATGACCAACCCCAACCAGCGCACGCTGGATCTGCGGGCGGTACCGGAGGTCAAGCATGCGCCGCGGACCATCGACCAGGAAACCGGCGAGATCAAGACGGCTTGACGGGCTGGGCCACACAACCACCGCATCAACCGATCACCACAAGGAGCCAAGCTCACCATGACCATCGACACCAAGGGCGGCCAACCACACGCGGCCGCGGCAGAGAACCTTGCCGCCACGCTGGCGCGCGTGCTTCCAAAGGCCGAACTCATCACGAATGAAAACGCCAGCCTGCTCCACGTGGCCCTGCCGCAGGGCCAGCGGCTCGAAGAGATCGACCTGGAACGGCTGCTGGACAACCCGCGCCGCACGGTGGCGTCAGCCACGCTCATCGATGCTGCCAGCTTCACAGACTACGTTCGGCACCATCGCACCGACGACAACGGAGCGACCGTCTGGTGCGGATTCAACCCCCAGTCCTACGCCCTCTCGTTCGTTGGCGTGATCGATGAGCACACGCCGGCGCAGGCCGGCTGGCGCGGCCACAAGGCGACGTTCACGCCGATGCTGAGCGCGGAGTGGAAGGCATGGCTCGGCATGCACGGCAAACCGATGAGCCAGGTGGAATTCGCCGAATGGATCGAGAACCACGAGGAGGATTTCGCCGAGGCGAACGGCCTGCCGACCCTGCTGCAACTCAAGACCATGGCCACCAACTTCGTGGCGCGGCAGGAGATGCGGTTCAAGTCGGCGATTCGCCTGCAGGATGGTGGCGCTCGACTGGAGTACATCAACGACGCCGACGACCAGACCGTGGCCGACATGAAGGTCTTCGAGCGCTTCGGCATCGGCATCCCGGTCTTCTGGGGCGGCCAGCCGTGGCAGATCACGGCCAGACTGAAGTACAGCACCGCGGGCGGCAAGCTCACATTCAGGTACGAACTGATCCGTGCGGATCGCGTGCACGAAGCCGCAGCCAAGGAACTGATCGAGTCCGTCAGGGCGGCGGTGAACCCGGCGCCGCTGCGCCTGGGCAGCCTGTGACGTAGGCCTGGAGCGCAGCCACCATGACCTTCATCGTGACAGCAGAGGGCGCCGAGATGGACACCAGGTTTCCGCAGCCTGGCCAGTTCACCGCTGGCAGCACTGCATGGGCCCTGAGCCAACTCAACCGCTTCGCCGGGCATGCGCGGCGGCCCTACAGCGTGGCCGAGCACTCCCTGTTGGTGTGCGAGATCGTGGAACGCGAGTTCGGTCTCAACGTCTACGGCCAGCTGGCCGCGCTGCTGCACGATGCTCACGAGCCCTACTGCGGCGCCGACCTGCCCAGCCCCCACAAGGCGGAAATCGGGCTGCCATGGCGCCAGTGGGAAGAGCGCTGGCTGCGCCGTGTGCGCAGCGCATTTGCGGTGAGCACGGTGTTCGTGGCGCACGGCCAGGACATCCGCATCGCAGACCTTATGGCGCTGGCCACCGAGAAGCGCGACCTGATGCCGGCCACCCCAACACCGTGGTCGGCGCTGGCCGGGACCCAGCCGATCGGCTGGGTCCGGCTGAACAGCCCGGAGCGCATGGCCGCTACCTGGGAAGACTGGCGTGACAGGTGGCTCGACAAATACCACGAGCTCGACTACGCGCGGAACTCTCACTCGTTTCCCGTTCATCAACCGTGACACATGCCGGGACACCGGCGCACCTGGAGAACCCATGCATTTGAAAGACATACCGGCCATCGGTCAGCCGCTCGAAGGCGGCCTCTTCGCCGGCCTGACCACGGCCGCAGATGGCACGAACTGCGCCGTCGTCCTGCTGGCAGACGAGCCGGGCGGCGAGATGACCTGGAAGGATGCAATGGCCTGGGCCGCAGGCATCGGCGCGGCGCTGCCAACGCGGCCGCTCTCCGCGCTGCTGTTCATGCACCTGAAAGGCCAGTTCAAGGATGACTGGTACTGGACATGCGAGCAGGCCGGCGCGTCCGGCGCGTGGTGCCAGTACTTCGACAACGGCTTCCAGGACGGCACCCACAAGAGCGCCGAGCTGCGCGCCAGAGCCGTCCGCTTGATTCAGCTTACCGCTTGATCCTTCAATCCTTTTGACTTGAGCCATGGCCATCCACACGGACCTGCCGATCTACCGCACCGGGGTGCAGTTGCTGCAACTGGCCGTCCAGGTGCAGGAGCAGATGCCGCGCGGCGTGAAGCGATCGCTGGGCGACAAGATCTCGCAGCACTGCACCGAGATGCTCGACCGGATGGCGCTTGCCAATGCCACCAAACAAGGCGAGCGCGCCGGCCACATCCACGCGCTGATGACGCACCTGCGCGCGACCACGGTGCTCCTGCGCGTCAGCCACGACAGCCGCTACGTCTCGCATGCCCTCTGGGCGAAGTCCGTCGCGCTGCTCGACAGCATCGGAAGGCAGGGTGGCGGGTGGCTCAAGTCCGCAGCGAACAAGGCGCCTGCAGCATGACGGTCAAGGCCCACATGCCCGTGCGCAATTTGAATCTGGTCGTGCCGCTGGCTCACGAGGCCACCGCCATGCGCACCACGGAGACCGCTGCCAGCAGGCAGGCCGGGCCCAGCGCAGTTGCCAGGCTGATCGGCGAAAGCCTTCGGCCAGGCGATGTAGATCGCACGACATTGAGCAGGCCGGCGCGTCCAACGCGTGGTACCAGAACTTCAACAACGGCAACCAGAACAACAACCACAAGAGCGCCGAGCTGCGCGCCAGAGCCGTCCGCAGATTCAGACTTGTTCGAGCAGCTCGTCATGGCCTACATCGATTGCAGACGCACCAAGCGCAACAGCGCGAGTGCACTGGCCTTCGAGGCCAACGTCGAGCGCAACCTATGCGACCTGCACGCAGAGCTGATCGCCGGAACCTACACGCCAGGCCGGTCGATATGCTTTGTCGTGACACGGCCACGGCCGCGTGAGGTGTGGGCAGCGGACTTTCGGGACCGCATCGTCCACCACCTCCTCTACAACCGCATCTCGCCTCGTTTTTACGCGCGCTTCACGGCCGACACCTGCGCCTGCATTCCGGGCCGCGGCACGCTCTACGCCGCCAACCGCCTGGAGCACCAGGTGCGAAGCATCACCGAGAACTGGTCGAAGCCCGCCTTCTACCTGAAGTGCGACCTGGCCAACTTCTTTGTCTCGATCGACAAGGTAGTTTTGCGGGAACAGCTGGCCAAGCACATCACCGAACCGTGGTGGCTTTGGCTCACGAACACGGTGCTGATGCACGACCCGCGCCGCGATGTCGAGATCCAGGGCCGCCGCGAGCTGCTGCAGCTGGTGCCGCCGCACAAGCGCCTGATGGCAGCGCCAACCGGCAAGGGGCTGCCCATCGGGAACCTTTCGTCTCAGTTCTTCGCGAACGTCTACCTCGATGCGCTCGACCAGCACGTCAAGCACGTGCTGCGAGCCACGCGCTACGTCCGCTACGTCGACGACTTCGTGCTCCTGCACGAGGACCAGAACTGGCTGCGCTCAGCGCTGGCAGACATCGAGACTTTCCTGCCAGGCAGGCTGGGCGCGCGGCTCAACGCCAAGAAGACGGTACTGCAGCCGGTCGACCGCGGCATTGACTTCGTGGGCCATGTCATCAAACCGTGGCGGCGAACCACCAGGCGCCGGACGCTCAACAGCGCGATCAGCAAGTTGCAGCACGCCGAGGAAGAAGCGCTGTTTGCGCTTGCGAACAGCTACTTTGGCATGGTCAGGCAGGCCACCAACAGCCACACCGAGCAGGCGCGCCTAGGCCGCGCCGTTCTGCGCCGCGGCCGCTGCGTCAGCGGCGATCTCACCAAGACATTCAGGAAAGGTTAACCATGCCCGAACAGGAAACCGCGCTGGCTGCCTACATCGAGGCGCTTCACGCTGGCGCGCGGGAGGCGGCATGAGCACCACCGAACTCACCGACCGCGAGCGGGTGCTGGCCGCAGCCCTGTGGAAGCTCACCGGGGCCCGCTCGCTGCAGATCACCCAGGCCGACATGGAGGCCTGCCGCGAAGCATTCGCGCCGGAGTCCTGGACGCTGCTGGTCCTCGACAGGCCGGATGGCGTCGAGGTGCGCATCACCACCGAGAGCGACGCGCGCATGCGTCGCGAGCACGCCGAATCATTGACTGGGAACTCATGAGCACCAACAACCTGCAGCCATACTCGCCAAGCGACGACGAGGTAATCGGCTTCAAGCAGCGCTCCAGACCGTTTAACGGTCGATGGGGGGAAACTCTGGCGTTCTGTCGCGCCATCCTCGCCGACGCCCACGCGCACTACGAGGCGCAGGTGCGGCAGCTTGGCGGGCTGGCGCGGCCGGCCGGCGCATACCACGGCTGGTGCGGCTCCATAGACGACGAGGCGACGCTGCGCCGGGCTGCATCCGTGATGCAGGACGTGCTTCGAGACATCGCTGATTGGGAGGATCGGGCACTCGCGAATGCCGTTGAAGAGGCGCGTGCATCCGTCTTGGCGATGGTCGATTGCATCCGGATGGCCGGCGAGCTTGGTGCGCAACTGTCCGGCGATGCGGCGCGTCCGGTGGCGGCGCCCAGGGTTGAGCTGACGGCGGAACGGGCGCTTGCGCAGATCGAAAGCGTCTTTGCAGAGGACGAATCGTGTCCGGTGGTGGCGAAGTACGAGCCGATTGGCTCCGGCATGCAGATGCTGAAGTGGGCGAAAGGCATGCCACACGACCTAGGCGACGACGCACTCATCCGCCAGCGCGACTACCTCGCGACCATGGCGGCGAAGGATGCGCGCATCGCGGAACTGACCGCCAAGCTCGCAGCATCCGAGGCGCGCGCACTGGCGGCGGAGGTGGATGCGAAGCGGTGGCGCTGGTGGCGCATGCGCTGGTACGCGCTGTGTCGCATGGAGGTTGCTGCATCGGTGGGCCTTGACCTGACGCGCACCTACGTCACGACGGCCGAGGCGATGGATATGGTGACCGATGCCGCCATGGACCAGCAGCAGGAGCAGAAGACGTGAGCGCCATCGACACAACGCACACGGCGTGGCCGACCTGCCCGCACTGCGGCCACATGCACCGGGATGCCTGGGAGTGGAATCTTGGGCCGGGCCTTGATGGCGACGGCGAGCACGAATGCGACGAATGCGGACAGTCGTTCCTTGTGAGTCGAATCGTTGATGTCACATACACCACCAAGGCCAGGCAATGATGGCTGACAAGAAAGAGCGCCCCATCCTCATGAGCGCGCCCGAGGTGCTCGCCTTGCTGGCCGGCACGAAGACGCAGAAGCGGCGGGTCGTGAAGTGGCGCCAGTTGACGCCAGGGCTCAACCTTGGATTCAGCGGCCTCCATGCGCACCAATACCCGGGCGGCTGGGTGCTGGAGTCGCAGAGCCGCACGTCCTGGGAGGAGCGCTGCTGGCCGACACCATGCCCCTACGGCCATCCCGGTGACAGGCTCTGGGTGCGGGAAGCGTGGCGCGCGTGCGCGGAAGCGGATCCAGTGCCTCCGCGAGAAATGGACGCAGCCTTTCGCATCTGGTACGAGGCGGATGCCCAGCATCAGCCCGGGTTTGGCAAGTACCGGCAGCCGATGTTCATGCCGCGCCGGGCCAGCCGCATCACGCTGGAGATCACTGACGTGCGCGTGCAGCGGCTGCAGGAGATCAGCGAGGCGGATGCGCGCGCCGAGGGTGCGGCGGC
>Ga0207674_10000775_pt1 | contig 41699 bp, 36 predicted proteins | sample KBSCornC72_FD_184303 | JGI IMG/M metagenome (GOLD analysis project Ga0207674, IMG submission 184303) | Corn rhizosphere microbial communities from Kellogg Biological Station, Michigan, USA - KBS Corn C7-2 (SPAdes) (version 2) | ecosystem: Host-associated > Plants > Roots > Rhizosphere > Soil ... | reverse complement strand
ATGTCCTCGACGTCGCAACCGAGCGCGTCCGCCATCGTCTCGGCGACCTTCGGAAACACCGCATTGATCTCTTCCTGCGTGACCGGAATCTCAGCCATTGCGCTAACTCCCTTCATTCGAGCTTGAACCCGCCATCGATGTGGAACACCTGTCCCGTTACATAGTTCGCGTAGTCGGACGCGAGAAACCACACCGCGTACGCCACGTCCTGTGCCGTCCCGTAACGCCGCATCAGGATGCGCGCCTTCGTTTCGTCGCCCGCCAGATCGCGCACGCCCTGCGACATCTCGGTGTCGATCACGCCGGGGGCCACGGCGTTCACGCGGATCTTGCGCGGTCCGAGCTCGACGGCGAGCGCGCGGGTGAACGCGTTGACCGCACCTTTGCTCGCCGCGTAGTTCGTCTGGCCACGGCCCCCCTTCTCGCCGGCCACCGAGCTCAGGTTGACGATCGTTCCTGCACGTTGCATCACCATGTAGGGGACGACGGCACGCGACATGTTGAACACGCCGCCGATGTTCGTGTCCAGCACGGCCTTGATGTCGTCGTCGTCGAGGGCCGCGAGCGGATTGTCGCGAATGACGCCGGCGTTGTTCACCAGCACGTCGATGCGCCCGGCGCGATCGGCAAACTGCTCGACGGCGGCCGCGCACGCCGCTGCGTCCGTCACGTCGACCTGCGCGCAATTCACTTCATGGCCGGCCGCGCGCGCAGCCGCGACAGTTTCCTGCGCCGCCGCGCCGTTGCCGCGATAGAAGAACGTCACGGCCGCACCCTCGTCGGCGAAGAGGGCGACGATCGCGCGGCCGATGCCGCGGCTGCCGCCGGTGACGAGTACCGCCTTGCCGGCCAATCCCGCAGGCTTCATCGGTCGGCGCCCATCATCCCGAGATGCAGAAGCCGCCGTCGACGACGAGCGTATGGCCGTTGATCATCGCCGCTTCCGGCAGGCACAGCAGGTAGACAGCGTTCGCGACATCCTCGGGCCGAAGCACGGGTCCCGCCGGCGTGCGCTGCGCGAAGTTGCGCAGCAGCTCGTCGCGGTTCGGGAAGTGCGTGAGCGCATCGGTGTCGACGACGCCGGCGCTCACCGTGTTGACGCGGATGCCGCGCGGACCGAGCTCCTGCGCGAGCGCGCGCACGAGCGCTTCGAGCGCTGCCTTCGACGCGCCGATGAAGCCGTAGTCGGGCATTGCGCGGGAAGCGCCGAGGCTCGACATTGCGATGATGCGACCGCCGTCCTTCATCAGCGGCACGGCGCGCTGTGCGAGCAGATTGACGGCGAGCGCATTGGTCTCCATGCACCAGCGCCAGTGCTTGAGTCCCATGTCGAGAACCGGCTTCAGCACCCCGGAAGCTGCGTTACTGACGACGATGTCGAGCCGGTCGAATTCGCGGCGCAGCGCGCCGAACATCTCGTCGACGCTATCCGGCACGCCGACGCTGCCCTGGATCGCGATCGCGCGCCGCCCCAGCGCGCGCAGCTCCGTGCACAGCCGTTCGGCGTCCTCATGACTGTTGTAGTAGTTGACTGCAACGTCGGCGCCTTCGGTCGCGAGCTTGACCGCGATCGCGCGACCGATGCCGCGGGCGGCGCCGGTTACCAGCGCAACGTGGCCGTGCAAGGCGCCTGTCATCGATTCACGGAATGCTGTCTCGGACACTCGCGGATGCGAAGGCCGGGTCGGCCCTCGGGCGGCCCGCCGGCGACTGCGGCAGCGGGGCGGAAAAGAGCGTGATTCTACCCGCGCCGCCAACCGCTCAGCGCGGCTTGCTTTCCGTCGCGACGCGGGCGCGCTGCGCGCGCACCCATTGCTGCGCTTCGAGGGCCCAGTGCTTCTTGATGCTGTACCAGACGTCGGCCGCCCACAGCGCGTGGCCGGCAGCCGAGTCGGGGAGCGTCGACGTGTCGACGTTCTGGTCGGGCACGTACGCGTTGACCCAGTCCCGGACGGCGGGATCCTCGGCCAGCGACGCAGTCACCGGGACGACGACGTGGTTGTAGACCGCCGGCAGCGTTACGTTGCGGACGCGCGCCTTGCCGCTGTTTTCGTAGCGCCGGTCGAGCGGGTTGCCCGGGATGCTGAGCGCGATCAGGTCGATCTCGATGAAATAGCCGGTGAACTCGTCGACGGTATCCGGGATCTTGCGCAGCGTATCGAGGCTCTCCCACCATCCGGGGAGGACGAGTGCCAGGCCTCCCGCGCCGATCGCGGACGCATACGAGACTGAGACACCCACCGCCGGCCGTTCGCGGCCGGTCAGCGGATCGATGATCGTCGTGCGCGCTTCGAGCGTCGCCGTCAGCGGGTTGTACACGCGCAGGTCGCCGCCCCAGCCCGCGAGGTCCTTCAGGATCCTGACGGCCGAGAGCCCACCCTGGCTGTGGCCGACGAGCATCGGATGCAGGCCGTCGTGCTCGTATTGCCACGCGACAAGCCCCGCGAGCTGCGACGTCTGCAGATACGGGCTGTACGACCAGTCGCCGCTGCCCGGATCGCGAATCCCCGCTTCTGGATAGCCCATGCCCGTCAGGAACGCGCCGAAGGACTCCATGACGAGATGGACCGGATAGACGCCCCCGTGCAGCAGCATCACGCGTGGCGTCGGTCCCTTCGCCAGGACCTCCCGCACGTCGCGGTCGGAGATGTGCGCAGGGTCGAGCGCCATGATGCGCCCCTGCAGCGCAGCGTCCGACGTCCACCGCGACGCTGGCCGCGCGTTGGTCGGCAACTGCTCGAACGGCTGCGTTGCGCAGCCCGCGAGCGCAAGCGTGAGAGCAGTGAGCGAGGCGAGGACGAGTCGTGAAAAAGGGTTCATTTGAGCGCCCGAATGCGACCTTTGATGTGTGCCTGGAGATCGAGAATGTCGTCCGGTCCTGCGGCGGCGGTCCGGTAGGTGATGCCCGCGCACAGCGTGTTGCCCGACGTCGTGACGGCAACGACGACCGGTGACGCGGGACCGGTCGGCACGCCGCGGATATAGGGGGGCGCACCGCTGTTGGTCGCCGACTCCCACAGCGCGTTGACGTTCAGCGAGGAGACGCCGGCGCCGACCGGATAGCTCTTGGCGTAGACGCCGAGCTTCTGATCGCGCGTGCGAAATCGTCCGGCGATACGATCGACAGCGATCGCACCGAGCGTGGTCAGGTACAGCTTCTCGCGCTTGACCCGTGTAGTGGCGCGATTCACGTCCTGCGCGAGCTCGCCGAGCGTGATCCCGGGGGGCACCGGGTGCGATACGCGAAAGGAGCTCAGGAATTGCCCGAACGTGGCGCGCGTATCCTCGCGATGCGCATCGCGCAGGTTCATGATCGACGCCACCGCGAGCTCGTGACGCCGCTTCGCGCGATCGCGATCCGGCATTTGCGCGTCTTGGGCCAGCAGCAGCAGCGCGATCAGCGCGTCGTTCAGCGTGACGCCCCATCCTCTGGCTGCCGTGCGCAGCGTCGCGTACTCCGCCGGCTCGAGCGTGAAGAACGTGAACGCGTTATGCCCGTCTGCGAGCGTACGGTAGCGCGGCCGGATCGTCCTGCGGCAGCTCGACACCATCGCCGGCATCCGGGCGAGGCCGCGAACGAACCGCAGCGGGTGCCGCGCAAACAGCCGTCGGTGCGTGTGCGGATAGCGCGACAGCGGGGCAACGGGCGCCGGCAAGCCGGCGTAGCGATCGGCGATGGCATTGAGCAGGACGACGATCGAATCGCCGCCCGCGACGAAATGGTCGTATGCGATGCCGAGAAAAAACGCGTCGCCCTGATCGATCGCAAAAAAGCGGAAAGGATCGATCCGGCCATCGTCCGTGAACGGCGCGTTCAGCTGCCGCTCGAATACGGCGGCGAGCGTCGTGGCCCAGTCGACTCCGGCATCGATGACTTCCAGCGCGCTGGCCGACGGCCCGCCGCGCCATTCGTAGCGGCCGCGCCTTCGGTCGAGTTCGAGCCCCGTCAGCCCCGCATGTTCGAGTGTCTCGTCGATGGCCCGCCTGGCCGCCACGGTGTCGAGCGGCTCCGCAATGCGTGCCGCGTGGACGGCGATGTACGGATGCAGCTCGCGCCAATCGAGCATCGTCCGCTGGAACAGGTTCAGCCGGCCCGCGAGGCGCTTCATGCGGCTGTTGCGACCGAGCGTCGGAGGCGCGCTCCCAGCGTCCGGCTGCCGCGTCGCTGGCATCGAGGCGGCTGGATTTCGCAGGGTTTTTTGCACGACGGACATGGAAAAATTTGCCGATTCCGGATTCGGGGTTCGCGACGCTCAGCGCCGCGCCGCAAGCTTTCGCCCGCTGCGCGCTGGTGGGCAAGCGTCGAATGCGCACGCGCCATTCGCAACCGCCTGACCGTCAGGATGACGACACCTTGAGCAAACGCTGCGCCTGCACGCACCAATGGTGCCTGACGCTGTTCCAAATGTCCGCGGCGTGCACGATGTTGCGCAGCTCGGCCAAGTCCTCGGGTAGCGATGCGCCGGGGCGCCACCCGTCGATCCATTCGCGCGCCGCCGGATTGCCGGGCAAGTGGTCGGCGAGCGGAAGCGCCACATGGCTGTAGCTGGCCGGCAGGCGCACGTTGCGCACGCGGGCCGACCCAGTTGCCTCGTAGGGCGTGATGCCAAGCAGGTTGCCAGCGATCGGGTCGTTCGGGATATCGAAGCCGGTGAACTCGGCGACCGTGTCCGGAATCTTGCGCAGCCGCGACAGCATCGACCACTGTCCCAGCAGCACGCGAGGCAGCCAGCCGGTCGCGAGCGCGGCTGCATACGCGACGTGCAGCCCGACGACCGCGCGCTCGCCGCCGGTGCGCGGATCGACGATCGTGGTGCGCGGCTGCGCGACGCCGGTGCGCGGATCGACGACCGGCAACGAGCGATGAAATTCGCCGGCGAACTCGTACAGAACGCGGATTGCCAGCATGCCGCCCTGGCTGTGCCCGATCAGCATCGGCTCGAGGCCGGTCCGCTCGTAGTCGAATGCAAGCGCACCTGCCAATGCCGCGCTGTCAGCAAAACTATCGTATGTCGAGCTGCCGTCTGCGGGATTGCGCAGGCGCTCTTCGGGATAGCCCATGCCGATCAGGAATTGCGCGAACGGCTCCATCGTGACGACGGCGACGCTGCCCTGCAGCAGCACGATCCGCGGCGCCGGGACCAAGGCCAAGACCTCGCGTACCTGGGCGGCGCTTACGCGTTCGCAGTCGATGGCGGCCAGTCGCGCGATCGTGGCCGGCGGCACGTCGGGCGCCGCGCCCGCGGCGCCCGACACGCTCGTGAACGGTCCGCCGACCGAGAGCGCCAGCGCGGCGACACACGCGATCGCGCGCCGCCGCGACCGATTCACGCGGTCGCGTCGATCACGAATTGCGTGCCGCTCCCCGGGGCACGAAACGCCCCGTCCGCTCGACGTACCGGCGATAGGCATCTCCGTGCATCCGTGCGAGGTGAGCCTCCTCGCTGCGCGCCTTGACGTTCATCAGCACGACGTGCGCCAGGGCCACGACGAGCATCGGGACGGACGGCAGCACGATCGCCGTCGCGATCATCAGTGCGATGCTGAACGCGTAGATGGGGTGGCGGACTCTCGCGAAAAGACCATCGGTGATCAGCGAAGTGTTGCGATCGCTGATATCCATCCGCCAGTCGCGCCCCATCCGCCGCCAGCACTGGATCGTCAGCACCAGGCACAGGACGGCGGTTGCGGCAGCGAGCCAGCGGACCGCCGCGTACGCGGGCGTGTCGCGCGCGAAGGCCGGCACGGCGAACGTGCCGCGCTCGTGCGTCAGGCCGAGCCACGGCAGCGCACACCAGCACGCGATGACGGGCACGAGAATCAGCCAGAGCGCACGCTCGGCCGACCGCTCGGGAATGACGCCGACGTCGTGGTGCTGCTTGCGGCGCGCGCGGACGACCATCGCTCCGACGCGCAGCCAGTACGCGGAGATCGTCAGCGCGACGACGAGCAGCGGGTAATCGCGCTCCATTGCGGTCCGTGCGGATGTGCGCTTGTGCCCGCCGCCCGCGCTACATCCGTTCGATGATCGCTGCGATGCCCTGCCCGCCGCCGATGCACATCGTGATCAGTGCATAGCGCTTGCCCGTCCGTTGCAGCTCGTACATCGCCTTGACGGTGAGGATGCAGCCGGTGGCGCCGATCGGGTGGCCGAGTGCGACGGCGCCACCGTTTGGATTGACCTTCGCCGGGTCGAGGTCGAGCTGCGCATTCACGCCGAGCGCCTGCGCCGCGAACGCTTCGTTCGATTCGACGATGTCGATGTCGCGAACCGACAGGCCAGCCTTCTTCAGCGCAGCCTTGACGGCACTGACCGGGCCAAGGCCCATGATCTTCGGATCGATGCCGGCGTGTCCGTACGCGACCAACCGCGCCATCGGCTTCAGATTCGCGCGCTGCGCCGCCTGCGCCTCCATCAGCACCACGGCTGACGCCGCGTCGTTGATTCCGGACGCGTTGCCTGCGGTGACCGTTCCCTTCTCCTTGGCGAATACCGCCCGCAGTTTGGCCATCCCTTCGGCGGTCGCGTCACCGCGCACGTGCTCGTCGGTGTCGAATGCGATCGGCCCCTTCTTGCTCTTGAGCTCGATCGGCAGGATCTGCGACTTGAAATGACCTTCCTTCTGCGCTGCCGTTGCACGACGGTGGCTCTCGACGGCGAACGCGTCCTGCTGCTCGCGCGTGATGCCGCACTTCGTCGCGACGTTCTCGGCAGTGACGCCCATGTGAATCGTGTCGAACGGATCGGTCAGGGCGCCGACCATCATGTCGATCGACTTGCTGTCGCCCATCCGTGCGCCCCAGCGTTGCGTGACGTCCGCATAGGCCGCTCGGCTCATGCTTTCGGCGCCGCCGCCCACCGCCGCGTCGATGTCGCCGAGCATGATGTATTGCGAGGCACTGACGATCGCCTGCAGGCCGCTTCCGCACAGTCGGTTCAGTGTCAGCGCGCCGCTTTCGTGCGCGAGGCCGCCGTTGATCGCAGCGACGCGCGACAGGTACATGTCCTTCGCCTCGGTGTGAATGACGTTGCCGAACACGCACTGGCCGATTTGCGCCGGGTCGACGCCCGAACGGGCCACGGCTTCGCGAACGACGCGCGCGCCGAGCTCCGTGGGGGGGATGTCCTTCAGCGAACCGCCGTAGTCCCCGATTGCGGTACGGGCACCGTTGACGATGACGACTTCCCGGGCGTTGGCCATGATGATCTCCTCTGCAAACCGCCATTATCCTCCGTCGGCCAACCCGGGTGCCCCGCCGGCCGCTCGGGCGGGCTGTTACGCGGCGGCGCGGCTGTGCAACGGGCGCCGCTCGAGCGCGCGCAATTCGTCGCCCAGGTACGCGGCCATCGCGCGCATGCCGAAGATGCCTGCCTCACGCTCGGCGTCGGGGTTGTAGTTCGTGTTCGTGTTGACGTCGTACGTGTAGAGTTCGCCGGCGCGATCGGCAATGAATTCGATGCCGGCGATGCCGATGTCGTTGTCGGCCAGGAAGCGCCGGTAGCGGTCGACGATTGGATGCGAGAAGCCGTCGATGATCCGAAATCGCGGCGCCGTGGCGACGGCGGGCGTTTCGCCGACCGGGCACGCGAGGTCGCTGATCTGGCACGCGTCCGCCGGGCACAGCTCGAAGCCGAGCGACGTATCGACGCGCACGGCGTAAAGCAACTTGCCGCCGATGAACTCGACGCGCGTGATGAACGGCTCGGGTGCCTCGACGTACTGCTGGACCAGCGTCACGCCGTCGACCGGGGCCTCGAACGCATCGCCGTCGACGTAACGCTCGAGCGCGGCGACGTCATCGAACAGCCGTACGCCGAGGCCCTTGCCGGCGCGGTTGTGCTTGGTGATGAACCGGCCCTGCATCGTGCGCGCGGCCTGCACGATCGCGTCGCGGCCGACGGCGGCAATAGTTCTCGGCACGCGGATGCGATGGCGGGCGAGCGCCGCGTACTGCGCCATCTTGCTGATTTCGAGTTGCAGCGCACGACCGCCGTTGACCACGCGGCGGCCGTGCGATTCCAGCCACGCCAGCACGCCGCCGGTCAGTTCCGCCGCGTAGCGATGGCCGCGCGTATGCGACGAAGCGCTCATCCGGTTGTAGAACACGCCTGGTGGCGGCGTCTTGGAAAGGTCGAGCGTGCCGTCGTCGATGAACCATTCGTCGAACGGCAGCTCCGACTCGTTGAACGCGGCACGGAGGGGTTCCACCCATGCGTCGTTTTCATGGATGACATAAATACGGGACATGGCGGGTCCTAGGGTGGTGTCTACCGACAAAAGGTAAGGCCGCCGGATCGATAAGCCAAAGACCCTTTGGCGTTAAGCTTGTAAGCGCGCCGGCGTGGGCGTGACGGACGCGAGGCGGCGAGCGGAGGTCGGCATGGTCAGCGAGTCGAAATGGCGGCATCACGGCGTACGCGTCGTCAAGGCGGATCAGCTTGACCCAAACACGGCGCAAACGCCGGGAATGAACCGCGCGGCGGCGATCAATCGCGCGCGGATGGGCGCGGAGAAGCTATGGGCGGGCACCGTCGTCATCCATCCGAATGCGAAGACGGGCGCGCACCATCACGGGCCCGTCGAAAGCGTCATCTACGTCGTCAGCGGGCGTGCGCGGATGAAATGGGGCGAACGGCTCGAGTTCACCGCCGAGGCGGGCCCGGGCGATTTCATCTATGTACCGCCGTATGTGCCGCACCAGGAGATCAACGCCAGCGAAAGCGAGCCGTTGTCCTGCGTGCTCTGCCGCAGCGGCCAGGAGCCGGTCGTCGTCAACCTCGACCTGCCGAACGTCGAGCCCAATCCGGAGAACGTGCCGTGGGTCGACAACATCCATCGGGATCCCGGCACCGGCTGAGGTTTTAGAAACGCAGGCGTTGTCTGCTGCGTGACAGCCGCCGCTGACGGACCTCGGAGGCGATCTCCCCGGCTACGAGCCCGATCGCCGCGGCAAGGCCGGCAAGGAGGCGAAAACGATTGAACCCGCCGAGCCAGTCATCGTCCGCACTCGCGTACTGTGGCTGCGCGTCGCGATCGGCATTCGGCGCCGGCTTGGGGATCGCCGCCGATTGATTCGCGCCACTGCTGCCCGCGTTGTCGCGTGGCGCTGCTTGCAGTGGCGCACCCGGCTTGCGCTGCCCGATCAGGCTGCCATGGCTGTGCGCGTACGTCTTGGTGAACTCGGCGCCCAGCAGGAAGATCTGCGACGAGTAGTACACCCACACTAGCACGATGACGAGCGAGCCCGCGGCACCGAACCCGGACGTGACGCCGCTCTTGCCGAGGTAGAGTCCGATCAGCAGCTTGCCGAGCGCGAACAGCAGCGATGTCACCATCGCACCGACCCAGACGTCCTTCCACTCGATCCTGCAGCGGGGAAGCAGCTTGTAGATCATCGCGAACAGCCCGGTAATGATCGCGAAGCTGACGACGAAGTTGACCGCCTGCAGCGCGACCTCCCAGCCTTCGAACCAGGTGTCCCAGAATTTCGCCAGCGCGGCCAATCCGGCGGAGAGCACGAGCGACACGAGCAGCAGGAATCCGATGCCGAGGATCATGCCGAAGGACAGCAGCCGGCCGCGCAGCAGCGCCACGATCCCCGATTCGGTCGACTTCGGCACGTCCCAGATGCGGTCGAGGTCGGACTGCAGCTCGCCGAATACCGTCGTCGCGCCGATGAGCAATGTCACGACGCCGGCAATCGCCGCGAACGTCCCCTGGCCCGGCTCGCTCGCGCTCTTGACAAGGCCCTGGATCGCCGTCGCGCCTTCGTCGCCGATTAGCCCGCGAAGCTGCGCGAAGATCTCGCCACGCGCGGCGTCGGCGCCGAACGCGAAACCGGCCACGGCGATCGCGATGACGATCAGCGGCGCGATCGAAAAGATCGTGTAGTAGGCGAGTGCCGCCCCCATGCTCGGCGCGTAGTCGTCCGACCACTGCGAGACCGATTCCTTGACCAGCGGCCACAGCGACTTGACGGCGATCATTCGCAAACCCTTCGCGGTTCGCCGGCGCCAGGCGCGCCGGCCGCAGCGCCCCCGTGGCGCGCTCGCGCCGCTACGTTACTAGGACGCTGTGCGCGTCGCTGTCGGCGCGTGACGCGCATCGGCGTACGCGTTCGACCGACTCGAAAGTCGGAGGTCAGTGGGCGCTGGCATCGTAGTAAGCCCATTGCCACCGCTGGAACGCGTTCGCCTTGAACCCGCGCAGCCACGGCTGCGTCAGGTCGTTGCGATACGGGTAGTCGGCCAGGATCCACGGGGCGTAGTTGGCGATGATGTCGTTGAGCTTGCGGTAGATCGCGTTCCGTGCGGGCCCGTCGGGCAGCGCGTGCGCCTGTTCGTACAGCCGGTCGTATTCCGGCAGGCGTAGCCGCGCGTCGTTCGACGTGCCGATGTTGCGGCTGACGAGGTAGCTGTAGAAGGGGTCGCCATCGGGAATGCCGCTGATCCACCCCAGGCCCCACATCATCATCTGGCCGGCCTCGGTCATCTTGTTCAACTCGGGCCACTTGTTCTTGATGAACGTGATGCGGATGCCGATCGCGTCCATGTTGCGTTTCCACAGCTCGTCGGCGGACCGCGCCTCCGCGTCGGTCGTCGAGCCCTTCTGCAGCGTCAGCGGCTTGCCGTCTGGCGTCTCGCGGTACCCGTCGCCATCGCGGTCCTTGTAGCCGAAGCGGTCGAGCAGCGCGCGCGCGGCTGCGGGGTCGTAAGGAACCTTGACGCCGATCGCCGGAGCATTGCCGTACAGCCCCGGCGGGACCGGCTGATCGGCGACGATCGCCTGGCCTTTCGCGAGCTGGCGGATCGCACCTTCGCGATCGTAGGCGAGCGCGACGGCGCGGCGCAGCGCGATCTTTGCTGGTTCGTAGCCGCCGACGAGGGGGTCGTCCAGGTTGAAAAAGAAAAACGCCAGCGACGGCTCGATCTGCCGGTGCAGCACGACGCCACGTTTCGCGAAGGGCGGCGTGAGGTTTTCGCCGTCGAGCACGGTGGGGGCAAGCGTCGGCGGCACGCTGACGTAGTCGAGCAGCCCGCGATCGAACGACAGCAGGCGCGGCTGCGATTCCTCGATGATCGCGATGTCGACGGTCCCGGTCAGCGGAAGCTTGCGACCGGTCAGCCCCTTCGCGATCGCCGCGTCGCCGGGATCGCGGCCTGGCGCCGGATAGGTTTCGTTGCGAAAGTCCGGATTCGCCTCGAGAACGATTCGCTGGCCGCGCGTCCACGATCTCAACCGGTAGGGCCCGGTCCCCACCGGGTTCTCCATCACGCGATGCGAATCATCCTGATACTTCTCGACGACCTCGCGCGCGACCGCTGCGAAGCTCGACGTCGTCAGCCACCACTTGAAAACGTAATCCGGCTGCTTGAAGCGGATGCGCAGCGTGTAACGATCCAGCGCCTGGAGACCCTCGATCTTTTCGTCGTAGTCGAACTTGCCTGATTTGCGCGCGCGCTCGAGCGGGCGCTCGAGTCCGACGAGCGTTTGCTCGAAAATGTACAGCCAGTACGAGCGGACTTTCGGATCGAAGACACGCTTGATGCTGTAGACGTAATCCTGCGCCGTCAGCTCGCGCTTCTTGCCGTTGAACGCAGGATCCGCGGCGAAGAAGATGCCGCGCTTCACTTTGATCGTGTACGTGCGGCCGCCGTCGGTGATCTCGGGCGGGCCGTCGGCCGTGTTCGGCTCGAGCACGACGGGTCGCGCGAAATAATCGTAGCGATAGAGCGGATCGAAGATGCTGAGGCACACGGCATCGGAATAGGTGTCGCCGATCGCCTGCGGATCGAAGCCGGTTTCGGCAACGGGGAACGCGACATGCAGCGTCCGCGGCGCGTCGGCGGCGAGCACCGCCGATCCACCGGCCAGCGCGATGCTTGCGACGAGCCCGATCGCCCACCGGCGCACGGCGGCGACACGCGTCAACGGTGCCGGAATTGCCTCGACCGCGCTCATCCGGCGAGGAAGCGGCGCAGCCGCGCGACGCCTTCGTCGAGCTTCGCTTCGCTCGCCGCGAAACACCAGCGAACGAATCCCTCACCCTCCGGCCCGAACGCAATGCCCGGTGCGAGGCCGAGCCGCGCCTCTGCGACGAGCCGGCGGCAGAACGCCATGCTGTCCCGGCTGCCGTCGATGCGGAAGAACGCATACATCGAACCCGCCGGCGATGCGACGTCGACGCCATCCAGTTGCCGCAGCGCGTCGACGAGCCGGTCGCGCATGTGTCGCAGCCGTGCGCAGGTGGCGAGTGCCGTCGGCTCACCATCGGCGATGGCCGTCACGCCGGCGCGCTGGACGAACATCGGCGAGCACGATGTGTTGTATTCGATCAGCTTGCCGATCTCCGGCATCAATTCGGCGGGGGCAACGAGCCAGCCGAGCCGCCATCCGGTCATCAGCCACGCCTTCGAGAAGCTGTTCGTGCTGACGACGCGTGCGTCGCGATCGGCGAGGTCGAGAAACGACGGCGCACAACTCGCGTCACCGTCGAAAAAGACGCGCTCGTAGACGTCGTCGGCGATGATCCAGATGCCGAGCCGGTCGCAATGTTCGAGCAGCGCCGCCTGCGCCGCGCGATCGATCGTCCATCCGGTTGGATTGTTGGGCGCATTGACCATCAGCGCCCGCGTGCCCGGGGTCAGCGCGTCGAGCAGCCGATCGAGATCGAGCGTCCAGCCGTTCGCGCCGAACTGCAGCGGCACGCAAGTGACGTCTGCCGAGAAAATCTTCGGTATCTCGACCAGGTTCGGCCACAGCGGCGTGACGACGACCACGCGGTCGCCCGGTGACACGAGCGCTTGCACCGTCAGCATCAGCGCGGACATCCCCGACGCGGTCACGGCGATCGCGTCGTCGTCCGTCGCGCCGTGCAGGCGCGTGACGTAGCGCGCGAGCTCGCTGCGCAACTCCGGGATGCCGAAATTCTGCGAGTAGAACGTCTCGCCGCGCGCGATCGACGCGATCGCTGCGTCACGAATGAACTGCGGCGTGACGAGGTCCGGCTCGCCGAACCAGAACGGAAGCACATCGGGATCGTGCATCCCCGCGTTGGCGATCTCGCGGATCTGCGAGCCGCGAAGCGAGCGGATGCGCTCGCGCGCGACCGCTTCCGCAGCCGATGTCGGGATGGCGCGCAAGGCGGTGGTCGAACGCATCCGCCATCTTACCGCGCTGCCTGCGAATGCCCTTTCGGCGGCACCCGCGGACAGGTCAGATCGCGATCTCGAACGTGTCGCGGCCCTGGCCCTTCGCCGCATACAGCGCGCTGTCGGCGCGCTTGAGCAGCGCATCGGCCGTTGACGTGAGCCCGTGGCCGAGTGCTATGCCGATGCTGGCCGTCACCTTGACCAGACCGTCACCGACGCGAAAGTCGCTGCGCATCGCCGCGATGATCTTGCGGGCGACCAGGCGGCATTCTTCCCGCGAGTGGATGCCTTCGAGGATGATGACGAACTCGTCGCCGGCGAGGCGCGCAACGACGTCGGTCGAGCGCACCGCCCCGGTCAGCCGCCGCGCGAACTCGCGCAGCACGTCGTCGCCAGCGGCGTGGCCGAGCGTGTCGTTGATCTGCTTGAAGCCGTCGACGTCGAGGAACAGCAGCGCCACCTGCATGCCGGTCTGCTGCGAGCGCGCGAGTGCCATCGCGATCGCATCGTTGAACGTATGCCGGTTCGGCAGGCCGGTCAGCGTGTCCTGCTGCGCGAGCCGTTCGAGTTGCAGCTCGATTTTCTTTAGTGGCGTGACATCGGTCGACGACGAATAGACGCCGATGACCGCGCCGCTCGCATCGAAGTCGGGGATGTAAGTGCCGCGGACGAAGCGGCTGTCCGCGGTGTCCTGGCGGACTTCGACATCGAAGTCCACGCGCTCGCCGGCGAACGCGCGCTCCAGGTTCGGATGCACGGCTGCGTACGCGTCGGTGCCGATGACTTCGCGGATGTGCTTGCCGGTGATGTCGGCGAGCGGCCGGCCGGTCCAGCTCTCGTAGAAGCGGCTGTTGAAGCGGTAGCGGCGGTCGCGGTCGATGTACGCGATCATCGACGGAATGTTGTCGGTGATGCTGCGCAGCCGATGCTCGCTTTCCTCGGCCTTGGCCCGCGCGGCACACAGGTCGGTGATGTCCTGCACGAGACCGTAGAAGCCGACGACGTTGCCGCGCTTGTCGACGTCGGGGATCAACTCGACGAGCTCGCTCCACCGGCGTCCGTTGCGCACCAGGTCGCGCTGGAAACGGGCGCGATTGCCCTGGCGCGCGCTTTCCATGTGCGGCGCAGTTTGCGCGTAGGCGGCGGGCGACATCACCTCCGCAACCTGGCGGCCAACCATCTGCTCGGGGGCGAGCCCGAACATCTGCTCGCTGCGTGCGTTGACGAACAGGTAGCGCTCGTCGGCCGACAGGTACGCGATCAGCGCAGGCAGGTTGTCGGCGATCATCCTCATCCTGCGTTCCGACGCCGTGAGCGCCTGCTTGGCCGACCGCAGCGCTGTAACGTCCTGCGAGATCGTGACGATGCCGTGCACCTTGCCTGTCTTGTCGATGTCGGGAACGTGGTCGACCTGGTAGTACTGCGTGCCTTCGGCGCGGTCGACGACGAGGTCGAACCGGCGCGCTTCGCCGCGGTAGCTGCGAACGAGCTCGGGTCTTATCTGGTCGTACGCGGCGGGCGACACGACGTCGGCGACGAGGCGACCCGCGATGGTCTGCGACTCGATGCCCCAGTATTCGGCGAACCGCTTGTTGCCGAAGCGCAAGCGCTCGTGGACGTCGCTGTACGTGATCCGCGCCGGTACCGCATCGGCGATCAGGCGGATGAACCGTTCGCGGGCCTCGAGCGCGTTCTCGGCCTCCTTGCGCCGTGTGATGTCCTGGCAGACGACGTAGGCGCCGAGCACGTCGCCGCCGTCGCCATAGTCCGGAAAGCACGTGACGATGAACACGGGGCTGCCGGGGCCCGGCCGCAGGCTCGCCTCGAACGTCTGCGGCATCCCGGCGAGCACTTCGGTCATCCGTCCGTCAAGTCGATCGTAAATTTCGTCGCCGAGCACGTCTCGCAGCGTTCGCCCGACGACGTCCGCCGGGCCAACCGCGAGCACGTCGCGCACGTATTCGTTGACGAACCCGAATCGCTCGGACGCATCGACGTACGCGATCAGCACGGGGACGTTCGCGGTGATCGTCGAAAGCTCCGCGGTGCTGCGTGTGAGCTCGATGGTCTTCTGCTCGAGCGCGGTCGTCTTGCCGTGCAGCGCCTGTGTGCGCTCCTCGACCATTTGCGCCATTCGGTTCAGCGTGGCGGCGAGGACGCCGGTTTCGTCGTCGCCGCCGATGCGTGTGCGGTGACCGAGGTTCCCGCGGGCCAACAGCATCGCGTCGTAGGCGAGCACGCGCAGCGGCCGCGCGATCCGCATGCCCAGGTTGGCCGCTACGAGCATGCCGACGAGCAGCGACAGCGTTCCATAGAGGAGCATCTCGACGAGGTTGGCGCGGGCGCCGCTCAATGCCGCGTCGGCGGGCATGCCGACGAACACATGCCATGGCAGGCGGTCGGAACGCGTATATCCGGCAATCCGGTCGATCCCGTCACGGCCTCGCGTGTCGTCGGTGCCCTCGCCGCGCGCCAGGTGCGCGCTGGCGTTGCCGATGTTGCGTACGCTTGCGCCGATCCAGTGCTCCGGGTCGATGTTGCGGACGAGCACGACCCCTTCGGTGTTGACGATCGACACGACGGTACCCGGCGGGGCCGCGCCCTTGAGGTCGAGCAGCCAATCGAGCTCGCGCAGCGTCGCCGACACGGTGACGACGCCGACCGGGCGGTTGTCCGCGCCGAGGACGGCGCGCGCGAAGACGACAACCGGCTGACCGTTGATCCGTGATGGACGCGGGCCCTCGAATGCAAGCGCGCGCGTCGCGATCGCGCTGCGAAAGTACACGTCGTCCGCGATCGTGACGTCGCTTCCGAGATTGGTGTGGTCGAGCGCGCCGATGTTGCGGCCATCCATCGTCCAGATCGCGACGTTGTTGATGGCGCGCGGAAGGTCGGCGCGGATCCGGTGCAGGAACGCATCGTTCGCCGCCGCGCCTGCCGCGTCCATCCGGGCGCCGTAGCCGACGAGTGTCAGCGCGCCGGCGATGTCGCTGACGTAATCGTCGATCCGCACGGCGAACAGGCGGGCCAGTGACAGCGTCCGCTGCCGGGCCTCGTCGCGCTCGTGTGCGGCCTGGCGCGCCGCGCTGCCGCCCACGTAGACGACGAACGGCAGTCCCAGCCCAAGCGCGAGCAGCGCAACGCGCAGCCCGATGCTCGCCCGGATTCGCGGCCAGCGTGGATGACGAAGCCATCCAGGAATCCGGAATGACCAGAATGCCGCTCGATCGTGGGGTGAGCCGCCCGCCGAACGGCGAAATCCGGGCGCGGGGGTCGTGATCGTGGACGAAGACTCGAGGGTGGACATCGGTAACGCTGCTCGCTTGCGGGCGCCGGTTCGCGCCAAAGTAGCGAGCAGGCGCAAGGAGTGTGCCAAGTTGTGCTGGACGGGTCGTGACAGGCGGTCATCGCGACGTCGGCTGCTCGCGCCCCTCGACCTCCTTGTACTGCCCTGCCGGGCGTCGGCTGCTCGCGCCCTGCCATAATTCCCGTCCTTTTGCGCTGCACCCCATGAACGCTGCCTGGATCACGTCCCACCCCGCGCTGGTCTGCACGATCCTCCTGGCGTGCTCGAACCTCTTCATGACGGTCGCCTGGTACGGCCACCTGCGCCTGCTCGACGACCGGCCGTGGTGGATCGCGGCGCTGATCTCGTGGGGCATCGCCCTGTTCGAGTACCTGCTGCAGGTGCCCGGCAACCGGATCGGCTACACGACGCTGTCGCTGGCGCAACTCAAGATCCTGCAGGAAGTCATCACGCTGGTCGTGTTCGTCCCGTTTGCGATGCTGTTCATGGGCGCGACGCTGAAGCTCGACTACCTGTGGGCGGGCCTGTGCATGATGGGCGCCGTGTATTTCATTTTCCGGTCGTAACGCGCCAGCGCGTCACGGCGCCGTCAAGCGCATCCACATGCACCTTCACATCCTCGGCATCTGCGGTACGTTCATGGGCGGCATCGCCGCGATCGCGCAGCGCGCGGGCCACATCGTCACCGGATGCGATTCGAACGTCTATCCGCCGATGTCCTCGCAACTCGAGGCCCTTGGCATCGCGCTGACGCAGGGGTTCGAGGCGTCGCAGCTCGATGGCCCGGCGAAGGCTGCCGACGTGTTCGTCGTCGGGAACGTCGTCTCACGCGGCAATCCTCTGCTGGAGGCGATTCTCGATCGCGGGTTGCGCTACACGTCGGGTCCGCAGTGGCTCGCCGAGCAGGTGCTTCGGGATAAGTGGGTGCTCGCTGTCGCCGGGACGCACGGCAAGACGACGACTTCGGCGATGCTTGCGCACATTGTCGATCGCGCTGGCCTCCAGCCGGGCTTCCTGATCGGCGGCGTTCCCGTCGACTTCGGTGTTTCCGCGCGGCACAGCGACAGTGCGTTTTTCGTGATCGAGGCCGACGAGTACGACACGGCGTTCTTCGACAAGCGGTCGAAGTTCGTCCACTACCGGCCGCGCACGGCGATCCTCAACAATCTCGAATTCGACCACGCCGACATCTTTGCGGACGTCGCGGCGATCGAAACGCAGTTCCACCACTTGGTGCGTACGATCCCGGGGAGCGGGCTGCTCGTCGTCAACGGCGAAGACGAAGCGCTCGGGCGCGTGCTGGCGCGGGGCGTCTGGACTGACGTGGAGCGATTCGCAGCCGCAAACGCGGAATCGCCAACGGAGTGGTCGATCGCCGACGACGGCGCCGTAGGGCTTCGCGGGGTTGCCGCCGGTCGGCTCGATTTCTCGCAAACCGGTCGCCACAACCAGCTGAACGCGCTCGCAGCACTGGCGGCGGCGCGGCACGTCGGCGTGCCGGTCGCCGAAGGATTGCGTGCCCTCGCTTCCTTCCGTGGCGTCAAGCGACGGATGGAATTGCGCGGCCGGGTCGGCGGCATCACCGTCTACGACGACTTCGCCCATCACCCGACGGCGATCGCAACGACGGTGGACGGCTTGCGCCTCGCCGAACCGGGCGGGCGCATCCTCGCGGTGCTCGAGCCGCGGTCGAACACGATGAAGCTCGGGACGATGAAGGCGGCGCTGCCGCGGAGCCTGGCGCAGGCCGACTGCGTGTTCTGTTACACGGCGGGGCTTGGGTGGAATGCAGCCGAGGCGCTGGCGCCGCTGGGCACGCGCGCCGAAATCCACGAGGACCTCGGCGCGCTCGTCGCTGCCGTGGTCGCGGCAGCCCGCAGCGGCGACCACATTCTCGTGATGAGCAACGGCGGCTTCGGCGGTGTCCACCAACGGCTGCTCGACGCGTTGGCCGCCGCGTGACGTTCGTCTACCTGCACGGCTTCCGCTCGTCGCCCGCCAGCGTGAAGGCTGCGCAGTTCGCCGCGGCGATCGCCGCGCTGCCAGCTGCCAAGCGCCCCGCGCTGCACGTGCCGACGCTGACGGACCGGCCCGCGCAGGCACTGGCGCAAATCGAACGGCTCGTGGCAGCCGCAGAGTCGCCGGTCTGCCTCGTCGGCAGCTCGCTCGGGGGCTTCTACGCCACAGTCGCGGCCGAGCGCCACGGTCTGCGGGCAGTGCTCGTCAATCCCGCGTTGCGGCCGGACGAAGGCCTTCGCGCGTACGCCGGCGTCCAGACGAACCTCTACACGGGGGAAAGCTTCGAGGTCACGACCGACCACTTCGCGGAGTTGCAGGAAATGCGCGTCGATCGCATCAGCCGGCCCGAACGCTATTTCCTGATGGTGCAATCCGGCGACGACGTGCTCGATTATCGTCGCGCGGTGGCGTTCTACCAAGGCGCGTGGCAGTTCGTCCAGGGGGGCGGGGACCACGCCTTCGCAGGCTTCGAGGCGCAGATCCCGGCAATCCTCCGTTTTGCCGGACTCGAATAGTCGCCACTGCCCTGTTTTTCCAAGGTAAAGGCCAATCATTTCATTGTGCACCGCACATAGCCAAAGGCCCTTGCACGGGTTATGCTTGTAGTCCGACTTGGCGAAGTCGGATCCAATTCGACACGCACCGTTGCGCCGGCGCCAAAAGCTCCGGCGCTTTTCGTCGCCCACGCCCGACTTGCCGGACCGGCAGTCGTCGTAGTGGCCGGCGCTTGACCTGGAGCACGCGATGGCAACGAGCACACGTGTGGGCCGTGACCCGGCATCCCCGATTTCGGAAACTACCGCCGACCTGATCGGTCGCGAAAAGGCGTTTGGCGCCCGCAATTACGACCCATTGCCGGTGGTTCTGGCGCGCGGCGAGGGAAGTTGGCTGGCCGACGTCGATGGCCGCCGCTTCCTCGACCTGATGAGCGCGTACTCGGCGGTGAGCTTTGGCCATGGCCACCCGCGGATTGTCGGCGCGCTGATCGCCCAGGCGCAGCAGCTTGGCGTCACGTCGCGTGCGTATCACAACGACGAATTGCCGTTCCTGTTCGAGCGCCTCGCGCAATTGACGGGTCTCGACCGCGTGCTGCCCGCCAGCGGCGGCGCCGAGGCCGTCGAGACGGCGATCAAGGCGTCGCGCAAGTGGGGCCACAAGATCAAGGGGATACCGGACGGACGCGCCGAGATCATCGGCTGCCACGGCAACTTCCACGGGCGGACGATCACGGCCACCGGCCTGTCGACGGAGCCGCAGTATCGCGACGGCTTCGGACCCTTCCCCGCCGGACTGTCGACCATCCCGTACGGCGACGCCGATGCGCTCGCGAAGGCCATCACGCCGCGGACGGCCGCGTTCCTCGTCGAGCCGATCCAGGGCGAGGCGGGCATCGTGCTGCCGCCGCCGGGGTATCTCGCGCGCTGTCTCCAGATCTGCCGCGACCATCGGGTGTTGATGATTGTCGACGAAGTGCAGACCGGCCTCGGCCGGACCGGCCGCTTCCTCGCGTGCGAGCATGAAGGGATCAAGCCGGACGGCATCATCCTCGGCAAGGCGCTCGGCGGCGGGTTGCTGCCGGTGTCGGCGTTCGTCGCAACCAACGACGTCATGCAGGTGTTCCACCCGGGTGATCACGGCAGCACGTTCGGCGGCAATCCGCTCGCGGCGGCCGTCGCGATGGCGGCGCTCGATGTGCTGCAGGACGAGAATCTGATCCAGCGCTCGGCCGAACTCGGCGCGTGGCTTCTCGCCGACCTGCAGGATCTGCGCAGCGACGTCGTCGTCGACGTTCGAGGTCGCGGGTTGTTCATCGGCATCGAGGTCGACGCGCGGCGGATCACGGCACGGCCGGTTGTCGATCGGCTGCTGGCGCGCGGCATCCTGTCGAAGGATACGCACGGCACCGTCGTTCGCATCGCGCCGCCGCTTAACATTTCGCGCGAAGATCTCGAGTGGGCAGCCGGGGAAATCCGCGCGGTATTCCGCGAGATCGAGCGCGACCTGAAGCGCGCGGCCTGACCTGACGCTTGTCGTCGGACGCGTCACGCATTGCACGTCGCCGGCCACGCGTCGGCGACGTGTTCGACATCCGTGCAAGTCATGCCGTTCGATTCGCGACGGTATGCTGCGCGTATCGCCACTCCATCAGTGCATTGCACGGATCGGCGCGTAGTCGGCGTCGCGCGTGCCATCCCTACCGTCGCTCGAATGACCGGTTTTCGCTTCCTCATCCCGATGCTGTTAGCGCTGGTCGTCTGCGCAGCGATGCCCGCGCACGCCGCATCGCGCATCTGCATGAGCGCCGATACGCTGACGTTCGGCCAGCGCGAGGTCGGCACGACGACGTCGGCGTCGGTGACGGTGTCAAACTGCGGTGACGCCGCGTTGGCATTCACCGACGTCAGCGCGCACATGGCAACGAACGCTGCCTACCGCATCGATGCCCAGTGCGTCACCGGGATGACGCTCGCGCCGCGCGATGCATGCACGGTCGGCGTGACGTTCGAGCCGCAAGCCCCGGGTCAGGCATCCGGTGCGCTGTGGCTGCACAACACGACGTCGACACCGGATCAGTTGCTGACGTTCTACGGTCGCGCCGTCGATGCGCAGGCGGGCACGGCAACGCTCGAGTTCGTACCGGCGATCGCCGACTTCGGCACGCAGCCGATCGGCGTCGAGACACCCGCGCTCGTCGTCATGCTCCGCAATGGCGGGTCGGAGCCGCTCGTGCCGAGCGCCCTGGTGCTGAACGGCGCCAACCCTTACGATTTTCGCGGCGCGTCCGGCGCGTCCGACTGCGGCATCGGGCGTCCGATCGCCGCTGGAAGCGCGTGCACACTCAGCCTGTACTTCAATCCGCGCGCGGCGGGACCCCGTCGGGCCACGCTGGTCGTCGATGCGCCGCAGCTCGGGGCACTCGCCTTCCTGACGCTTGCCGGCGATGGCGCGCCAGTGCCCGACGGTGCGCCGACAGTTGACGTCGTCGAGTTCCACAACAGCGTCGACGGTCAGTATTTCATCACCGCTGACAGCCGCGAGATCGGCTTGCTCGATAGTGGCGGACTTGGCCCGGACTGGTCGCGGACCGGCGCGTCGTTTCGCGCGTGGCCACCGGATGCGTCGCCGGGTGACGTGCCGCCCGTTTGCCGTTTCTTCGGCACACCAGGCCTTGGTCCCAGCTCGCATTTCTACACCGCGTACGCGAACGAATGCGCGATCGTCCGCAACGATCCGCACTGGATCGAGGAGGGCGCCACGTTTCGCGCGCGGCTGCCGTCCGCCGGCGTCTGCGCCGCGAGCGACGTGACGGTGCAGCGACTTTGGTGGCGGGGCGATACGGCGACGGCTTCGCGGCATCGTTACGTGACCGATCGCGAGACGGCCGACGCGATGCACGCGGCTGGATGGGTGCTGGAGGGTCCGGTATTCTGCGCCCCGGCCTGAAGCGTTGCGCGTATGGCCGGCTCGGCGCAGACGGACGTACGGGGCCGTCCCGCGCTAGTATGCGTGGCATGTCCGCGCCAACACTTGCCGGCAAGCTCGTCGTCGCGATCAGCTCGCGCGCGCTCTTCGACCTGACCGAGAGCCATCGCGTCTACACCGAGCTCGGCGTCGAAAGCTACCACCGCTACCAGATCGAGCACGAGGACGAGCTGCTCGCGCCGGGTCCGGCATTCTCGCTGGTGACGAAGCTGCTGCGGCTCAACCAGCTGTCGAAGCAATACGTCGAGGTGATCCTGCTGTCGCGCAACAGTGCCGACACCGGACTTCGGGTTTTCAAGTCGATCGAGCATCACGGTCTCGAAGTCACCCGAGCCGCATTCACCAAGGGCGAGTCGACGTCGCGCTACGTAAGAGCATTCGGTGCGCACCTGTTCCTGTCGGCCGACACCGACGACGTCCGCCGTGCACTCGAGGACGGCTACGCGGCGGCGACGATTTTCCCGAGCGTATTTCGCAACGAGACGGACGAGCTGCGCATCGCATTCGACGGCGACGCCGTGCTCTTCTCCGACGAGGCGGAGCGGGTGTACCAGGCAGCGGGGCTTGCGGCGTTTGCGCAGAGCGAGCGCGAGGCTGCGGCCCGCCCGCTGTCGGGCGGTCCGTTCAAGGATTTCCTCGCGGCGCTGCATCGGATCCAGGCCGACTTTCCCGAGGACGCAAGCCCGATCCGCACCGCGCTCGTCACCGCGCGCAGCGCACCGGCGCACGAGCGCGTGATCCGCACGCTACGCGCCTGGAACATCCGCATCGACGAGGCGCTGTTTCTCGGCGGACTCGACAAGGGCGAGTTCCTGCGCGCGTTCGGAGCCGATATCTTCTTCGATGACCAGACGCGGCACGTCGAATCGGCGGCGCTGCACGTGTCGGCCGGTCACGTCCCGCATGGAATCGCCAATGAGTAAGTCGTTCGGAGGTCTGGCCGCGGTCGCCGCGGTGTCGCTGTTGATGGCGCTGCCTGCGCATGGCGACGAATACAAGATCGGCGTGCTGCACGTCGAGCGGATCCTGCAGCAATCGTCCTCCGCCAAGGCCGCGCACGACCGGATCGAGCAGGAGTTCAAGGCGCGCGACGCCGACATCGGCCGCAAGGAGCAGGAGGTCCGCGACACCGGCGCCCAGCTCGAGAAGACGCGTGCCACTCTGTCCGCAGACGCGCGAACGGCGCAGGAGCGCACGCTCGAGGCGCGTACGCGCGAAGTGCAGCGGCTGCGCCAGGTGTTCGCCGAGGATCTGCGCACGCGCCAGTTCGAGGAGCTCGACAAGCTGAAGGAGCGTCTCGACCGCGTGCTGACGCGCTACGCGAAGGAGCGCAACTTCGACCTTATCCTGCAGGACGCGTTGTACGTCGGCAAGGCGGTCGACATCACCGACGACATCATCAAGGCGCTCGAGGCGCCCCCCGGCAAGTAACGCTCCGACCGCGTCAGCGCGGCAGGTGCTCGGCGCGCCAGCGCATCGCCGTCGCGATCCTGTTCGCAGGTGCGGGGTGCGAGTACAGCGCCCATTCGACCAAGACGCCCGGCGACAGCGGACGCGCGTCGGCATCACGCAGCATGAAATCGGCGAGGCCGATGGGTTGCTGTGACGCGTTGAGCCCGAAAAGGTCCGCCTCGGCTTCATGCGCGCGCACGATCGTGTTGTTCGCCGGCATGGCAACGAATCCCCAGAGTGCGACGAGAAACCAGAACAGCGGAATGATCGCGGGATCGCCCACACCCGCCAAGCCCCACTGCGCGCCACGCCGCGCGACGAGCGTTCGCATCGCCCATGCGACGAACAGGAATCCGGCGCCCATGACCAGGCCGAGGAAGATCGTCTGCTTGAAGACGTGATGGAGCACGTAATGGCCGATCTCGTGGGCCATCACCATCTCGAGCTCGGCCGGTGGCGTCGACTCGACCGTGTTGTCGTTCAGCGTGATGCGCGCGGTGCCGGCGACGCCGCTGACGCTCGCGTTGAATATCACGCTCTGGCGCGACGCGTCCTTGACGTACACGCCGTCGGTGGCGACGCCGTTCGCGCGTGCGAGCGACAGGATGTGATCGCGCGCGGGACCGTCGCGCAACTGCGTGAACTCGTTGAAAAGCGGTTCGATGAAGACGGGCGACACCAGCGTATAGGTCGCATAAAGCGCGACATAGACGAGCGTCGCCAGCGCGGGCCACACCCGTGCCTGCCGTCGGACGAGCGCCATGATCGCCACGATGCCGACCACGTAGAAGACCAGGTCTACCGCCCACTGCAGCAGGTAGTCCGACAGCCACGGCCAGAAGTTCGTGTGCGACAGGCCCGCCGCGCGAACTCGGACATATCCTGCGAACACCTCGACAGGCAATCCGGCGGCCATCGCGAGAGTCAGGAACTGCACGGCGACGAGCGCATCCTGCAGGAACACGCGTCGCGTCAGCCGCTGTGCATTGGCGCGCAGGCGCGCCGCAAGGCCGGTGGCCATCGCCAGTGCGGTCACGGCGAACAACACCACGATTCGCAGCACGATCGTCGCGACGCCCTCGCGGCTGTACGACTCGGCGCGTTCCCGCGCGGCGGCGGGCACGCGATCGATGAACGCCCGAGTCGCAGCGATCGGGTCGGCAGGCAGCGCCGCATACCAGGCGGCGTCGACCGGCGTCACGCGAACAGGCGGACGCTGTCCCACCGGCTGCGAGCCGGCCCATGCGCCCCAGGCTATCGCAGCGATCGCGACGAGCGCGACGAGCAGCAGAACGCCGCCTCCGCGTGCACGCGCAATGGACTGCGGGCCGCTCAAGCGAGCCTGCGTCCGTACATCGGATAGGCAGGGTCGCTGTAACCCGGTGTCGACGGGTGCCCGGGGCGCACCAGCGAGTCGACCAGTGCCTCGTCCTCGGCGGTCCATGGCGTGCCGATCGCGTCGACGTAGTCCGTCCACTGCGCGAATGTGCGCGGCCCGGCGATCACCGACGTCACGATCCGGTTCGCCCACAACCACGCGAGCGCGAACTCCACGGGCGTGCGCCCCGTGCGCTCCGCGTGCTGCTTCAGCGTCTGCGCAATCGCGAACGACTCGTCGCGAAACTCCGTCTGCATCAGTCGTCGATCCTTGCGGGCGGCGCGCGAGTCGTCGGGTATCTGCCCCGGCGCGTACTTGGCCGTCAGCACGCCGCGCGCCACCGGCGAATACGACGCGACGCCAATGCCGTAGTGATCGCAGGCGGCGAGCACTTCGACCTCCGGCATTCGGTTCAGAAGGTTGTAGTACGGCTGGCAGACGACCGGCGGTGGCACGTCGAGGCGCTCGCACCAGTGCATCAGTTCGGCGATGCGCCAGCCGCGGAAATTCGACACGCCGAAATAGCGGATCTTGCCGGCGTCGATCAGGGCACCCATCGTCGCCACCGTTTCGGCGAGCGGCGTCTTCGCGTCGTCGATGTGCAGGTAGTAGATGTCGATCCAGTCGCACCCGAGGCGCGCGAGGCTCGCGTCGCACGCCTGCAGGATCCAGCGCCGCGACTGCCCGCCGGTATGCGGTGGCGCATTCCCTTCGCCGGCCATCGGGTTGCCGACCTTCGTCGCGAGAATCCAAGTCGAACGTTGCGCGCGGATCGCAGCACCGGTGATCGATTCGGACGCGCCGTTCGCGTAGACGTCCGCGGTGTCGATGAAGTTGATGCCGTTCGCGAACGCATGCGCGGCGATCTCGTTCGCCTGCGCCGCGTCCGTGCGATCGCCGAACATCATCGTGCCCAGGCACACGACCGACACTTCGAGACCACTGCTGCCGAGTCGCCGGTATTCCATCAGGATCCTTTGCAATGCGTGGCGCGAGCGAGGCGCGCCGTTCGTCTCGATCGGTGCGATGACGGCGTCACTGCTTCCAGAACTCGCGCGACGCGATTCGCGCACCTTCGGCCAGCGCGGCCATCTTCGCCCAGACGACGTCGGGATCGACGGCGGCCTGGCCTACCCACGTGCCGTAGCCGCAATCGCTGCCGGCCATCACGTTCTGGCGGCCGACGAGATTTGCGTAGCGGCCGATGCGCTGCGCGATCAGCTCCGGATGCTCGACGAAGTTCGACTTCGATTCGATGACACCGGGGATCAGCACCTTGCCTTCGGGCAGCTTGACCGTCTCGAACAGCTTCCACTCGTGTGCGTGGCGCGGATTGGCCGCCTCGAGCGCGATGGCGGACGGTCGCGCGCGAAAGACGATGTCGATGATGTCCGCCAGCGGCACGTCGCAATGATGCGGTCCCTCGTAGTTGCCCCAGCACAGATGCATCCGCAATTGCTCGGGCGCGATGTTGCGCAGCGCGTCGTTCAACGCCTCGACGTGCAGCTCGGCCTTCTTGCGGAACTCGGCGAGCGACAGCGACGCGAACTGGATGTGGCGGCCCATGCCCAGATCGGGGCAGTCGATCTGCAGCACGAGTCCCGCGTTCGCGATCGCTTCGTATTCGTCGCGCATCCCGTCGGCAATCGCGGCGAGGTACGCCTCCTCGTTGCCGTAATGCTCGTCGCGAAAGAACAGCGACACGACACCGGGGGATGCGGCGGTGAGGAAAGCATCCTTGGCGTTCGTCGCGGCCATCGCCGCCTCGAGATGCGCGACGTCGGTGCGCGCGGCCTGCGGGTCGCGCACGCCGATCGCGGCGTTGCATGCCGGCGTCTTGCGTCGCGAGCGGCCGGGATCGCCGAACACGCGCTTCTCGAGCTTCGGAAAATCGGCGAGATCCTGGTACACGAACGTGTTGCCTTCGCCGCCGAAACCGGACAGGCGGTCCTTGATGTACGTCGCGTAGCTCGGCTTGCTCATCTCGCCGTCGTTGACGATGTCGACGCCGGCCTGCACCTGCTTGCCGACGACTTCCGCGACCGCGGACGCGACGCGTGCGGCGAGCGCGTCGCGCTCGACCGGGACGCCTTCCTCCTTCGCATACATCATCCGCACGAGATCGTCCGGCCGCGGCAGGCTGCCGGTGTGCGTCGTCAGGAACCGCTCGCTGCTCGTGCGCATGGTGGTCCTCGAATGTCGACGGATCATTGTCGCATGACGTCGGCACGGCGAGGCACGCGTGCCCAGCGCCTCGCCGGCATCGCCGCCCGGCCGGCGTTACGGGGTGCCGGGTTACAATCAGCGCCCTTTTCGCTGCATACGCTGCGCATGAATGTGCTGTTCGAGGACGACGGTCAGCTGAAGGCCGGGACACTCCTCGCCGATCACGACGCATCGCTGCAGGTCGAGGCGATTTCCGGCAAGCGGCAGAAGATCAAGGCCGCGCACGTGCTGCTGCGATTCGCGGCACCGTCCGCCGCCGAGACGATGGCGAAGGCGCAGGAGATCGTCGAAGGCATCGACACGAACTTCCTGTGGGAAGTGTCCGTCGACGACGAATTCGGCTTCGACGAGCTCGCGCGCGAGTACTACGGCGCGGCGCCCGCGCCTGCCGAATCCGCGGCCGTCGCACTGGCGCTGTCGCGTGCGCCGATGTACTTCTATCGCAAGGGCCGTGGCCGCTATCGCCGCGCGCCGCCCGACGCGCTGAAGGCGGCGCTGGCGTCGGTGGCACGCAAGGAGCGGGAAGCGCGCGAGATCGCGCAATGGAGCGCAGAGCTTCGCGCACGCACGTTACCGGCCGCGCTCGCCGCGAAGATCGACATGCTGCTCTACCGGCCCGACAAGAACGCGCCGGAATGGAAGGCCCTCGATGCCGCGTGCGCGGCCGAGCGGATCAGCGCGCCCGACCTGTTGCGCGCATGCGGCGCGATTCCGTCGTCGCACGACTACCACTTCAATCGCTTTCTCACCGAGGCGTTCCCGCAGGGCACCGATTTTCCGCCATGGGAGCCGTTGCCGCCGATGCCGGACCTGCCGGTCGCACCGGTGCGTGCGTTTTCGATCGACGACGCGTCGACAACAGAGATCGATGATGCGTTCTCGGTGCGCGACCTCGGCAACGGGCATCGCGAGATCGGCATCCACATCGCGGCGCCCGGCTTGCTGATTGCACCGGGCACGGTGCTCGACGCGATCGCGCGGCGGCGGCTGTCGACGGTGTACATGCCCGGACGCAAGCTGACGATGCTGCCGGAGCGCGTCGTCGACGCGCTGACGCTGCGCGAGCAAACGACGCCGCCCGCATTGTCGCTCTACGTCGAGACCGGACCGGACGGCGCGCCGCTCGGCCATCGGACGGTACTCGAGCGCGTGCCGATCGCCGCCAACCTGCGGCTTGCAACGCTGACCGAAGCGTTCGCGAACGACGCGGCGGCGGACGATCCGCCGTGGACCGCCGAGCTCCGTGCGCTATGGCAACTCGCGCAGCAGGTCGCTGCTGCGCGCGGCAAGCCCGACGTCGCGCGCACCGATTTCACGTTCGACGTCGACTGGAGCGGCGAGGGCGCCGGCGAGCGCGGCCGCGTGACGATCGCTGCGCGCCCGCGCGGGAGTCCGCTCGACAAGCTCGTCGCCGAGCTGATGATCCACGTCAACCACATGTGGGGACGGCGCGTCGCCGACGCCGGCATCCCGGGCTTCTATCGCGTGCAGGCGGGCGGCAAGGTCAAGATGAGCACGCGCCCCGGTGAGCACCAGGGGCTCGGCGTCAGCCATTACCTCTGGTCGAGCTCGCCGCTGCGGCGCTACAGCGACCTCGTCAACCAGCGGCAGCTGATCGCGACGCTGGGCAATGGCCGGCCGTCGTATGCCGACGGCGATGCGGAGCTTTTTGCCGCGCTGGCCGATTTCGAGGCGACCTACTCGCAGTACGCGGAGCTGCAGGACCGGATGGAACGCTACTGGTGCCTGCGCTGGCTGCTGCAGGAGAACGTTACCGAGTGCACAGCCACCATCATCCGCGACAACCTCGTCCGCTTCGATTCGCTGCCGCTGGTCGTTCGCTTGCCCGACCTGCCGGCGGGTGCTGCGGGTACGGGCGTTCGGGTGGCAATCGGGCGGATGGACCTGCTCGACGCGACGCTCGAATGCCGTTATGCCGGCCCGGTCGGCTGAGCGCGGGCTGCAAAACCGTTGGAATGTTGCCACGCGGCGGCCCCGGGCCGATCGATGGCTGGCCCGCAACGCTATGACGACGGCATGCCCGGGATACAATGACCGAGCCCGTCTTTCCCGGTCCAGCCCTTGTCACAACGCGTCGCACAGCCGAAGTTGTCCGCGGTCCGGACGGATCGCGATGACATCCTGCCCGCCCGGCGCGTGGCGGTGCCCGCGCCTGGGCAGTCGCGCGTCGAACGGCCCGAACCGAAGCCCCCTGCGGGAACTGCGCCCGCGTCCCCGCGGAAGGGAAACCTGAGGTTTGCCGGCGTCCTGCCGCCGGCGCGCATCCCGCCCGAATCGCTGGCCCCCGTTCGGCGCATGTCGGCAATCGGAATCGCGATCGGCGTGTCCGTCGCGCTCCATGCCGTCGCGATGATGATCCACTTCACGTTCGGATCCGGTCGGATGACCGACGACACCGCGCCACTGCAGATCGCGCTCGTCAACGCCAAGTCGGCCTCGAAGCCCGCGAAGGCCGACATCCTGGCGCAGGCGAATCTCGACGGCGGCGGCAATACTGAAAAGGACCGCCGCGCGAAGACGCCGCTGCCCGTGCTGCCGAACGACACGCCCCGGCAAAGCGTCGCCGTCGCGTCGTCGCGCGCGGAGGCGCAGGACAACATGACGCGCGAGATGCTGACGCAGCTTCGCTCGGGTGTCGTCGTGCCGGTGCCGGAGCCGAAGCCGATCGACGACAGCGAGCGGACCGATTCGCCGACGGCGAACGAGTTGATGCAGCGCACGCTCGAGGCCATGCGGCTCGAAGCGCAGATCGCGCGCGACATGGACGCGTATCAGAAGATTCCGCGCCGCAAGTTCATCGGTGCGCAGGCGAAGGAATACCGCTTTGCGCGCTACGTCGAAGACTGGCGCATGAAGGTCGAGCGCATCGGCAACACGAACTACCCGGAAGCGGCGCGGCAGAACCGGCTCTACGGCAGTCTGATCCTGTCGGTGTCGATTCGCGCCGACGGCAGCATCGAGAGCGTCGAGGTGAAGCGCAAGTCCGGGAAGCGCGTGCTTGACGCTGCGGCGGTGAAGATCGTCGAGATGGCGGGCCCGTACTCGCCGTTCCCCGAGGACATTCGCCGCGACACCGACATACTTAACATCACGCGCACGTGGACGTTCGCGAAGGGCGACGAGCTGCACAGTGATTAGGGCTTGGCGTGGTCATGGCGTGAACAGGCCGTAGCCTTGGGCCCCGGTCGCCTCCGCGCGCCGCCCGCGCTGCGGAGCGGCCGATGAAAAAAGTCTGGCGGGCACTTGGTCTCGTCGTCGGCCTGGCGGCACTGGCCGTCGTGCTCGTCCATCTCTATTTTGCCGCGATGATCACGTGGTGGCGCGATCATCCACCGCGCGAGACCTCGTTCATGGCCGAGCGGATGCGCGAACTCGAGCGCAAGAACCCCGGCGCGCCGCTGCGTTATCAGTTCGTGTCTTACGAGCGCATAGCCGTATCGCTCAAGCGGGCGATGATCGCCGCCGAGGACTCGAAGTTCGTCGAGCACGAGGGGTTCGACTGGGAGGGCATCGAGCTTGCGATCGAGAAGAACCAGAAGCGCGGGCGGATCGTCGCCGGCGGGTCGACGATCACCCAGCAGCTGGCGAAGAACCTGTTCCTGTCCGGATCGCGATCGTGGCTTCGCAAGGGCGAGGAGGCGATCATCACGCTGATGCTGGAGGCGATCCTCGACAAGCGTCGCATCTTCGAGCTGTACCTGAACGTCATCGAGTGGGGGAATGGCGTGTTCGGCGCCGAAGCCGCGGCCCAGCGCTATTTCGGCATCCCGGCGGCGCGGCTGTCGGCGGAGCAGGCGGCGCGGCTGGCGGCCATGGCGCCCAATCCGCGCTTCTACGAGCGCAACGCCGGCGCGCCGGGGCTCAACCGAAAGATCCACATCATTCTCGCGCGAATGCCGGCGGCCGAGTTGCCGTAGCCGGCCGCCGCCGCGATACTCGCGTTCGCGTTTGCGTCCATAGCGTTAACAGGCCCTAATGCCAAGCAGCCCCGATCAGCTGGCCGACCGACCCGAGCCGCGCGAGCACGTCGAGGACGCGCTGGCCGAGGTCACGGCGCTCATGCGCAAGAACCGGCTCGTCGAAGGATTGGTCCGCGCGCAGTTCGAGGACGCGCCAGACACGGCACGCGACGAACTGAAGCAAAGCGCGGTTGCGCGGCAGAACAAGGCAGCGCTCGAGCGGACGCTCGCGCGGCTGCACGCGGCGGACATCGCGTTCGTGCTGGAAGCGCTGCCGCTCGACGAGCGGCTCTACATCTGGGATCTCGTCAAGGCGGATCGCGACGGCGAGATCCTCGTCGAGGCATCCGATGCGGTGCGCGAGTCGCTGATCTCGGCGATGGACACCGAGGAACTCGTCGCGGCGACCGAGGCACTGCCGGCTGACGAGATTGCAGCGCTTGCGCCGGACCTGCCGCAGGAGGTGATGGACGATGTGTTCCGCGGCCTGCCCGTCGAGGAGCGCGAGCAGTTGCGCGCCGCGATGTCGTTCGACGAGGACATGGTCGGCGCGTGGATGGATTTCGACGACGTCCAGGTGCGCTCGGACGTGACGCTCGAAGTGGTGCTCCGCTACCTGCGGCGATTCGACGAGCTGCCGTCGCAGACCGACCAGTTGTTCGTCGTCGATCGCGACGAGATCCTGCTCGGTGTGTTGCCACTCAACCGGCTGATCGTCAGCGAGCCCGACACCCAGGTCGCCGATGTCATGCAGCCGGCGGTCATCGAGTTGCAGCAGCACGAGAACGTCGCGACGGCGGCCAGCGCGTTCGAGCGCTACGACCTCGTGTCCGCACCGGTCGTCGACACGAACGGCAAGCTGGTCGGCCGCGTGACCGTCGACGAAGTGCTCGATTTCGTCCGCCAGCGCGGCGAGGAGGAGATGCTTGCCCAGGCGGGCCTGCGCGAGGAGGAGGACATCTTCGCGTCGGTATGGAAGTCGTTCCAGAATCGCTGGACGTGGCTCGCGATCAACCTCGTCACGGCTTTCGTCGCGTCGCGCGTCATCGGCGTGTTCGAGGGGTCGATCCAGCGGCTGGTGGCGCTCGCTGCGCTGATGCCGATCGTGGCGGGCATCGGCGGCAACTCCGGCAACCAGACGACGACGATGCTGGTGCGCGCCGCGGCGCTCGGCCAGGTCACGCGCGAGCAATCGCGTCAGCTGATCCGCAAGGAACTGTCGGTCGCGCTGCTGAACGGCCTGGTGTGGGGCGGCGTCATGGGCATCGTCGCCGTATTTCTCTACCGGCAGATATCGCTCGGCATCGTCATGGTGGCGGCGATGACGCTGAATTTGATGCTGGCGGCGCTGATGGGCGTGCTGATCCCGATGACAATGATGAAGCTCGGGCGCGATCCCGCCGTCGGCTCGTCGGTGATGATCACGGCCGTCACCGACTCGGGCGGGTTCTTCATCTTCCTCGGCCTCGCGACGCTGTTCCTCGTTTGAACGCTGGAATAAGGCGGTTGAACGCGCTGTTGACGCGCGTGCTGCATCGACCCTTCCTTTCCTCCGGAGTGAACGTGACAGATTCCCGCATCCGCTATTCCCGCCTCGGCGCGCTCGTCGCCGCGCTCGCGCTTGCCGCTTGCTCGTCGATGGGCATGCAAGGCATGTCGATGACAGACATGCCGGCGAAGAAGGCCGCCGATGGCACGCTGACGAACGCGTCCGGCATGACGCTCTACACGTTCGACAAGGACGCGGTCGGCAAGAGCGCGTGCAACGGACCCTGCGCGGCGAACTGGCCGCCGCTGATGGCGGCTTCGGGCGCCTCCGGGAGCGGGGACTGGACGATCGTGACGCGCGACGACGGCAGCAAGCAGTGGGCGTACAAGGGCAAGCCGCTCTATACGTGGGTGAAGGACCAGAAGGCCGGCGACAAGACGGGCGACGGTTTCGCGAACAACGCGTGGCATACAGCCAAGGAGTAGCGCGCGACGCTTGCGCGGGCCGGGCGGCGTAACATGGTGGCGGCTCCCGGCGTAAAGGCGCCGAGGGCCGGTGCCCGCGACGCGGGCTGCATCGCCATGACTGTCGAGCCTCCGCTGCCTCATCCGGACCTGCTGGCCGCGATTCCGCGGCTGCGCCGCTACGCGCGCGTCCTGACCGGCGATGCAGCGCGTGCGGACGACCTCGTCCAGGAAACGCTCGCGCGCGGATGGGAAAAGCGAAGGTTATGGGCCGCTGGCACCGATCTTCGCGCGTGGCTGTTTACGATCATGCACAACGTGTTCGTAAACCAGCGGGCGATGTCGATGCGCGAGGCGCAGAACGTTTCGCTCGATGCGGAGGGAGAGTCCGGTGCGGCGTGGCAGTTGCCGGTCCGCGCGCCTCAGCAGGCGCACGTCGAATTGATCGAGGTGCTGCGGGAGCTGGGCCGGTTGCCGCCGGAGCAACGCGAAGTGCTCGTGCTCGCGGCGATCGAGGAGATGCGGTACGAGGAGATCGCCACCGTGCTGTCGATACCGGTGGGAACGGTGATGTCGCGGCTGTCCCGTGCGCGGGAGAAGCTGCGCCGGGTCGTGAATGATGCACCGGGCGACGCACTGGCGCCGCTCAAGATCGTGCGATGAAATTTGACGGATGAGCGCGCAGACGAACATCGACGAGGAGCTGCAGGCATACGCCGACGGGCAGCTTTCGCCCGAGCGCCGCCAGGCGTTCGAGCAGGTGCTCGCGCGCGACCCTGCGCTGGCGGCACGGGCTGCCGAGATCCAACGGCAGACTGGCTGGCTTCGTGCCGGCCTCGACGCGGTGATGCACGAGCCGCTGCCGCAGCGGCTGATCGACGCTGCACGGCCACCCGCAACACGCCCACGCGTGCCGCACTGGCTCCTCTCCACTGCCGCGTCGGCAGCGATGCTCGCCGTCGGTCTCGCCGGCGGCTGGCTGGCCCGGGATGCGGTGCTCACGCGCGAGGGCACGCCGACGACGTTCGCGCGGCAGGCAGCGCTCACGCACGCGCTGTACGCCGCCGACGTCAACCGCCCCGTCGAAGTGTGGGCGCCCGAGGAGAAGCGGCTCGTCGCGTGGCTGACCAAGCGATTGGGGTTTGCCGTCCGGGCGCCGGACCTGAACAGCGTCGGATATGCGCTCGTCGGCGGCCGGCTCGTCGCGGGCAACGAGCAGCCGACGGCGCTGTTCATGTACGAGAACGACGCGAAGCAGCGGCTGACGTTGCAGGCGCGCAAGCAGCCGGCGGGGGCGAGCGAAGCCGCGTTCCATTACGCCATCGAGGACGGCGTCGGTGTCTACTACTGGATCGACGACCAGTGCGGCTACGCGCTGTCGGGCTCGCTCGATCGCGCCCAGCTGCTGACGATCGGCCATCTCGTGTACAGCCAGCTCGCCGCCGCCGAACCGCGCAAGTAGCAACGCCGATCTCGCGTTACAATCGCACCGCGCACGGCGCCATCGGCAGGCGGTGCCGGGCGCGGAACCGTCCTCGTGATCGCGACGCTCCTCGCTCCCAAATTCATCGTGCTGTACGTCTTCGTGGCGTCGGCGCTGTTCGTCCATCTGCGCGGCCGCGTGCGGCACAAGCTGACGAAGCAGCTCGCCGACCACTCGACGATCATGGCGCCGTACAACACGCTGATGTACCTGTTCTCGGCAGTGCCGGCGAAGCCGATACTCGATCCGCGCTCGCTGCCCGAGCTCAACGTGCTGCGCGACAACTGGCAGACGATTCGCGACGAGGCGATGGCGCTGCTCGACGAAGGTCACATCCGTGCTGCCACCGGCCACAACGATCTCGGCTTCAACTCGTTTTTCAAGAACGGCTGGAAGCGCTTCTACGTGAAGTGGTACGGCGAGCCCCTGCCGTCGGCGCAGGCGGCGTGCCCGAAGACCGTCGCGCTCGTCCAGTCGCTGCCAACCGTCAACGCGGCGATGTTCGCGTTGCTGCCGCCCGGCGGCAAGCTCAACCGCCATCGCGATCCGTTCGCGGGGTCCTTGCGCTATCACCTCGGGCTCGTCACGCCCAATTCGGACAAGTGCCGGATCTACGTCGATGGCGAGCCGTATTCGTGGCGCGACGGCCAGGACCTGCTGTTCGACGAGACCTACATCCACTCGGCGGAGAACGCGACGGATACGACGCGCATCATCCTGTTCTGCGACGTCGAGCGGCCGCTGCGCACACGCGTGATGCAGGCGGTAAACCGGTTCGTCAGTCGCACGTTCATTCGCGCGGGCGCCACGCAGAACACCGAGGCCGAGCCGATCGGCGCAGCCAACCGGATCTACGCGCTGCTGGGCCGCGGCAGCGACGTGCTCGGCCGGTTGAAGCGGCGCAACCGCACGGTGTTTCGCGCCGTCAAGTACGCCCTGATCGCCGCACTGGCGTACTGGATCTTCGTCTACTGATTCCGGTCGTCACCGGCCCCCGCCGATCATGCAACGGATGCCCGCGCGCATCGGCGACCCGCTCGCCGCGATCGACACGCCGGCGCTTTGCGTCGACCTCGGTCCGTTCGAGCGCAATCTCGCCCGAATGGCCGACGCGACGAAGGGAATCCGGCTGCGACCGCACGCGAAGTCGCACAAGTGCGCAACGATCGCCCGCGCACAACTCGCGCGCGGCGCCGTCGGAATCTGCTGCCAGAAGACCGACGAAGCCGCCGCGTTCGTCGACGCCGGCGTTCGCGACGTGCTGGTCACCAACGAGGTCGTCGGTGCACCGAAGGCGGCGCGTCTCGCCGCGCTCGCCCGCTCGGCAACGGTTGGCGTGCTCGTGGACGCGGGGGTTGCCGTGGCGACGCTGTCCGACGCCGCGTCACGCGCGGGCGTACAGCTCGACGCGTATGTGGAAGTTGATGTCGGCGCAAATCGTTGTGGCGTACGCCCCGGGCCGGCAGTGCTCGAGCTCGCCCGCGCGATCAGCGGCGCGCCCGGGCTGCGGTTGCGCGGCCTGCAGGCGTACCAGGGTGCTGCACAACACTTGCGCAAGCCCGCCGAACGCGCCGCAGCGATCGCGTCGGCCGTCGCCGATGCGCGGCGCATGCGCGAATTGCTGCTTGGCGCCGGCATCGCGTGCGACATCGTTACCGGCGCCGGCACCGGCACGTGGCAGCACGAGCGCGACTCCGGCGTCTACGATGAGTTGCAGCCGGGCTCGTACGTCTTCATGGACGCCGATTACGGCCGCAACATCGCAGGTGCTGCCGACCTCGCGTTCGAGCAGAGCCTCTTCGTGGTTGCGAGCGTGATGAGCACCCCTGCCTCCGACCGCGCGATCATCGACGCCGGACTCAAGGCGTTCGCGTTCGATTCCGGATTGCCGCTCGTCCACGCGCGCGGCGGCGCCGAATACGTGAAGGCGTCCGACGAGCACGGCGTGTTGCGAACGAGCGACGGTCCGCCGGTGACACTGGGCGAGCGGATCTGGCTCGTGCCAGGCCATTGCGACCCGACGGTCAACCTCTACGACTGGATCGTCGCGGTGCGCGATGGCGTGGTCGAGGGCGTGTGGCCGGTCGAGGCGCGCGGCGCGCTGGGCTGATTCGCGCGGCGGGCGCCCGAACCGCGGCCTAGATCGTCACCACGCCGCGTGGTGTGCGCAGCATCGCCGCGAGCCGCGGCGTGCGGCCGTAGGTGACTTTGAGCGTGTCGGAAAGTCCGAGCCCGGCCAGCGCTTCGCGCACCGGCGCCGGCTCCGGATGCTCGCCGGCCATCGTCACCAGCTGCACGCCCGAATCCGGCAGCCGCTCGGTCGGGTGGCGCGCGTCCGACCATTCGATCAGCGTCGGCAGCAGGCCTCGCCCGGGGCGATGCCCGTCTTCGGCAACCGTGAGTCGCCACTGCAGATCGCCGCGTTGCATCGGCATGATCTCACCCAGGTCGATCGGGCTTCGCGTCACGTCGCTCTCGATGTCGCGCGTGGCCACGGCCCAGTGGATCAGCGCCGGACCCTCGGCAAGCGCTGCGCGCATCCGCGGCTCGTCGAGATCCATCCACCGCGAACGCTGCGGTGCGCTGGCCGTCGGATCGACCGCGATGATCTCCAGGTACACGCGCGCGCCAATGCGCAGCAAGGCGTTGTGCGTGCCCATCGCGACGTGCTTGCCGCCGGGTTGCGGATGCGCGCCGAGCCGTTCTTCGATCCACGCGACACCCTGCTCGAGGTTCGTCGCCGCCACGATCAGATGATCGAGCGGAAGCTCCGCAGGGGTGCGATGGCGCGACGTCACCCGGCGCGCCCCGGTTCGGCGTGTCGCGGCTCATCCGGTGCGAAATCGAGCTCGACGCGAGCGCCGTTCGGGTCGAAGAAGAACACTTGCCACGTGCCGGCGCCCGCCTGCCGCCGGCACGTATGCGCGACGTTGCGCGACGTCAGCAAGGCGAGCGTGTCGGAGAGATCGTTCGCCGTGAACGCCATATGGTCGATGACGCCGGCGCGAAGCTCTTCGGTGGGGCGGCCGCCGATGACGTGCAGGATCGGCGCATCGCCGGCATAGAGCCATGCGCCGGGAAAATCGAATGGCGGGCGCGGACCCTCCGACAGCCCGAGCAGCTCACGATAGAAGGCGACGGTCGTCGGCACGTCGTCGGTCAGGATCGTGAAATGGTTCATCGCGGTGGCGGGCATCGTGACCTCGGCGTGTGGCGTTCGCAAGTCGCCATTATGTCAAGCGCGAGTCCGCCGCGAAGCGTGCAAGCAACTCGAGCGCGTCGGGGCCGAGCGGATCGGCGAACGCCTGGTCGGCGTCGCCGCCGCTCCACGCGTGGCCGAGGCCTTCGACGGTGACGTGCCGGACGATCACGCGGCCCCCGGCGATCCAGTCGTCGATGCGTGCGCCGTGTCGCTGCGCGCTGGCAGCTTCGTGCGCCATCGCGTCGGACGGCGGCAGCGCCGCGGCAGGGCGGTAGCCGCCGCGGCCGGCGGCGTGCGCATTGAAGCGCAGGAATTGATCGACGAGTCCGACGCCGTTGATCGGCGCGACGACGTCGTCGCCGTCGCCCTGGATCACGAGCAGCGCGACCGGCTCCGCCGTGTCGCCTTCGGCCGCGCGCGCGTCGTCGGCGATCCGCGCGACGTCGTTGTCCGGACCGTGCCGCATCACCGTCAGCGCCGTCGCAGGCGTCGATGCGGCGCCGCAGGCGAGCCCCGAATGTGCGAGCACGCCGCGCACGAGCCGTGGATGGCGCAATCCCAGTACAGCGGCGAGTGCCGCGCCGGCGGAAAGGCCGACGACCCAGACGCGTTCGCGGCGCGCGCGATACTGGCGGCGCACTGCGACGATCTGCGCGGCCACGATCGCGGCTTCGCCGTTGCCGCGTGACGTATTGGGGTCGAACCAGTTCCAGCAGCCGAATGCGTTCGCGCCTTCCAGCTGGCGCGGCAACAGCACCAGCCAGCCCTCGCGATCGGCGCGTTCGGTGATGCGCGTCAACGCCGCGATGTCCTCCGGCGTTTCGCGGCAGCCATGGCACAGCACGACGAGCGGCGCGCGCCGCAGGCGGCTGTGACCGCGCGGCACGTAGACCAGGTAGTCGCGAACCGGAGGCACGAGCGGGGCCGTCGTCAGCAAGCCGCGCGACGACGACGCCTGTCCGGTCTCGAAATGACCGGCCGCAAGTTCGCGCCGGAAGAGCCGCGCGGCGAGTGCCTTGACGCTTTGCCAGAATCGTTGCGGCGCGCCGGGCGACTTGGGTTGCGGCGTGATCATCGAAGATCAGCAGCGGGCGCAGATCGGCGCGGGGTCACAAAAGCGTCTTTAGGAAAGCGTCGAGATAACAATCGTACGCATCAAGCACTCGAGCCGCACACGGGCGCTACCGAGTGCGAGCGAAGCGAGACGCGGTCGGCGCGCTTCCGAATTTCTGCGCGCAAAGCGAAGGGCCGACCCGAGCTTTTCGCGGTGACTTTCTCGGGGCAAAGTATCGTGCGCGCCAACGGCGCGCGAAACTTTGCCACGTCATATCAACACGATGTCGTACTGCTCCTGCGTATAGAGCGTCTCGACCTGCAGCGAGATCGGCTTGCCGATGAAGTCGCCGAGTTGCGCCAGCCCCTGCGATTCCTCGTCGAGGAACATGTCGATTACCGACTGCGACGCGAGGATGCGGAACTCCCGCGCGTTGAACTGCTTCGACTCACGCAGGATCTCGCGCAGGATGTCGTAGCAGATCGTCTGCGCAGTCTTGAATTCTCCTCGTCCGCTGCAGGTCGGGCATGTCTCGCACAGCACGTGCGCCAGCGATTCGCGCGTGCGCTTGCGCGTCATCTCGACGAGGCCGAGCTGCGTGAATCCATTGACCGTCAGCCGGGTGCGGTCCTTCTCCAGCGCCTTGTTGAGCTCGGCCAGCACGGCGGCGCGATGGTCGAGGTTCTCCATGTCGATGAAGTCGATGATGATGATGCCGCCGAGGTTCCGCATCCGCAGCTGGCGCGCGATGACCTGAGCGGCCTCGAGATTCGTCTTGAAGATCGTGTCATCGAAGCTGCGCCCGCCGACGAAGCCGCCCGTATTGACGTCGATCGTCGTCATCGCCTCGGTCTGGTCAATGATCAGGTAGCCGCCCGATTTGAGGTCGACGCGGCGCGCGAGCGCTTTTTCGATCTCGTCCTCGACGCCGTGCAGGTCGAACAGCGGGCGCTCGCCGACGTAGTGCTGGATGCGGTCGGTGAGCGCCGGCGTGTATTCGCGCGCGAACTCCTGCAGCCGGACGAACGTCTCGCGCGAATCGACGTGCACGCGCGCGGTTTCGTCGGTCGTCATGTCACGCAGCACACGCTGCGCGAGATTGAGGTCCTGGTACAGCACGGTGGGCGCCGGCAACTGCGTCGAGCGATCGGTCAGGTCGCGCCACAGCTTTGTCAGGTAGGCGATGTCGGTCTGCAGCTCGCGCTCCGACGCCGCCTCGGCCATCGTGCGGATAATGAAGCCACCGGCGGAGCCTTCGGGCAGCAGCGTCTGCAACTTGCCCCGCAAGCTCTCGCGTTCCTGTTCGTTTTCGATCCGTTGGGAAATGCCGATGTGCGAATCCTGCGGCAGGTAGACGAGCAGCCGGCCGGCGAGGCTGAGCTGCGTCGACAGCCGCGCGCCTTTGGTGCCAATGGGGTCCTTGATTACCTGCACGAGCAGCGTCTGGCCTTCGTGCAGGATCCGTTCGATTGGCCGATGCTCGCCGTGGCCGTTCTGCCGGTGTTCCCAGATGTCGGCGATGTGCAGGAACGCCGCGCGCTCAAGCCCGATTTCGACGAACGCGCTCTGCATGCCGGGAAGAACGCGCGCGACGCGACCGAGGCAGATGTTGCCGACCAGGCCGCGCGCGCTTGCACGCTCGACGTGCAATTCCTGGACGACGCCCTGCTCGAGCATCGCGACACGCGTTTCCTGCGGCGTTACGTTGATGAGGATTTCGTGCGTCACGTCCGTGCGCTCGCAACACCGGGAGGATTGCGCGCCGGTTATAGCACGGGGCAACCGACGCGCGCGAGCAGCGTCGCCGTTTCGCACAGCGGCAGGCCGACGATTCCCGAATAGCTGCCTTCGATGCGGGCGATGAATGCCGCGGCGCGGCCCTGCACGCCATACGCGCCCGCCTTGTCGAGCGGCTCACCCGAGGCCGCGTAGCGGTCGATCTCGGTGGCGGCGAGCCTGCGCAGCGTCACCTTCGACGCGGCGAGATCGACTTCCGTCAAGTCGCGATAACGGACTGCGACGGCCGTCAGCACCTGATGCGTGCGCCCCGACAGTCGGCGCAGCATCCGTACGGCGTCGGCGGCGTCGCGCGGCTTGCCGAACACTTCTCCGTCGAGCACGACTTCGGTATCGGCGCCCAGAACCGGACGTTCGGCGAGCTTGCGATTCTGCATCCGCTGCCAGCCGACCTGCGCCTTCGTGCGTGCCATTCGCTCGACGTAGTGCAGTGCCGGCTCGCCGTCCTCGACCTGCTCGACGATGTCGCGCTGACGGCCGATCGCCTCGCGCAACAGCAGCGTCTCGAACTCGATGTCGAGCTGCCGCAGCAGTGCCTGCCGCCGTGGACTCTTCGAAGCGAGGTAAAGCAGGGGAGCGCTCATGGGAAGTTCGCGTTCGCCGGAGGAGTAAGCCTATTCGCGATGGTACGGATGGCCCGTCAACACGCTGTGCGCCCGATACAGTTGCTCGGCGATCAGCACGCGGACGAGGCCGTGCGGTAGCGTCATCGCCGATAGTGCCACGACAGCGTCGGCGCGCGCCTTGATGCCCGGCGACAAGCCGTCGGCGCTGCCGATGACAAAAGCGACGTCGTTGCCGTCAGCCTGCCGGCGCGCAAGCTCCGCCGCGAATACGCGAGTTGTCCACGGCGCGCCGCGTTCATCGAGCGCAACGATACGGTAACCGGCGCACGCTGTCGCTACCCGCACCCCTTCCGCCTCCAGCATTTGCTCGCGCGTCCGGCCGCGGTCGCGCGGCTCGGGCTTGATCTCGACCAGCTCGAACGACCACTCGCGTGGCAGCCGCTTCGCGTATTCGTCGAATCCGGCCGCCACCCATTCGGGCATCCGCTGGCCCAGCGCGGCGACGCGAACCTTCACGGAAGGATCATGCCTCGGCCTCTTTGCCCGTTCACGAAACGTGAAGAGAGCGTGTCGGCCTCGCGGCAATCGCGAGTCGTCGGCCCCTGCGGGACTTGGCTACGCCCGACTCGCTCATACCTCGGCCTCT
>Ga0207674_10000772_pt1 | contig 41766 bp, 36 predicted proteins | sample KBSCornC72_FD_184303 | JGI IMG/M metagenome (GOLD analysis project Ga0207674, IMG submission 184303) | Corn rhizosphere microbial communities from Kellogg Biological Station, Michigan, USA - KBS Corn C7-2 (SPAdes) (version 2) | ecosystem: Host-associated > Plants > Roots > Rhizosphere > Soil ... | reverse complement strand
CTTCGTCCTGTTCCACGACCTTGATATTCGCGCGTTAGGCGACACGTCCCGAATTGCCCCGCTGGTCGTGAGCACGCCAGCCGTGCCTTAACACCAGCGAATTGCCACCACGACCATGCAACGACCTTTGATTGCTGTGCTCGGACTCGGGATGGCCGCGCTGATGTCGCCAGATCCGTGCTCCGCTCAGGTGACGGTCGTGAACGTCGTCCCGGCGTTGAACAGTGCCGAAACGTCGAACAACCCGGAGGCCAACCTGGCGGTCAAAGACGCGTCGTTGAAGACGCTCGCCGTCACGGCCCACTTGCCTGGCAGGGGATGGTGCGTCAATCAGACATTGAACGGGTTGTTTGCCAGTACTGACGGTGGCTCGACGTGGACCTTAGTCTGCGCGGTGCTTCCGCAGGCCCCGCCGACCGATAAGCCGGGCGACTTCACGACGCGATTCAGTGGGACGGGCGCCTGGCTCTATGTCTCGGGCCTATTGCCCGGAGGTATCCCCAGCCTGGTCGCGTCCGCGAACGTGCTGTCGGGAACGGCGTACATGAACTTGTTGGGAACGAATCCGTCCATCGGAAACGTCGATCAACCCCAACTGAGAACGGCCCGGTTGCCGGCCTACGCGACCGGCATCGCCGAAGTCGATGACGGATATACCGACACAAATGGCGATAGCATCACTGACTGCTATCGCGGTCGCTTCCTTGGGACGACAACTCTACCTCCGTCGATCTCATTGGAGAGTCAGTGCACCGCGCTACGCGTTCGAGAGGAACGCCCGTGGGCGACGCGAATTGCGGTCCATGACAGCGGCGTGACCTACGTCGCTCTCCTCGAGGTCAAGACCAACGATGCCAACGTCACGCACGGCGACGTGGTCGTGCTCCGCGGAAAGCCGTTCGATACTTCAGCGCCGCACGCGTTGCACGCGATCCAGGAGTCTGGAACAACGACAACGAATATCTGCGATCCGTCGGACGGCCAGATCGGCATCCGAGTCGTTACGTGTGTTCCGCTCGCGTGGGATGGCTCGCTCAACCCGAACTTTGGGTTCGAGGTACGTCGCGGAGCGCTCGCCATCGCTGTCGACCCGACCAATTCGCAGACGGTCTACATAGCATGGGCTGACAGCGCCGACGTGGCGCTCATGCAAACGGTGCACGTTCGAAAGTCGACGAACGGCGGCATGACCTGGCCACCGACAGATCTCTTTGCGATACCCAACGCCACGAACCCCTCACTCGCCGTCGATGCAAGCGGACGGCTGGGATTTCTCTCACAGCAGTATGTGGCCTCGAGAACTAACGCGCGTTGGCATACCCGACTTCGGGTGCTCCCGTTAGTAGGAGACGCTCAGGACATTCTTCTCGCGGATACTCCAGCCGTTGACCCGGCGCCCGACCGTACTACTCCCTATCAGGGCGACTATACCGATGTGGTTGCAGTTGGCTCGACTTTTCTTGGCGTGTTTGCCGCGCGAAACGATCCTGCCGAGGTCGTGTTCCCGTACGGGGTCACGTACAATCGCTATTGCTCGAATGGAAAATTGAGGAAGGCGCCATCGGGCTCGGGGGTCGTGAAGGCGTCCGTCGATCCGTTTTTCTTCCGCGTTGGGCCTGGCCCGATAGGGCAAACAGTCCCGGGAACGGGCCTGAACTGCTAGGACAGGAGTTCCACGTGTCCGTTCGTTCCGTGTACACGGATCCGCTGACCATTCGAACGCGGCCGTGCGTTGGTGAATGAGCTTGTCGTCCGCCCGGTTGGTGCGCACGGCGTCGTGGAGCTCGTGAAACGTTAGGTAGTAGGCGTCTTCCTGCTCATGAAGCACGCCGGCCTTCACGAGCCGCTTGGCCTCTTCGAGCAATGCCTGTCTGTACAGGTGCACCCGCAGTTCCGCCGCGTGCTTAACGACTACCACTGACTTGACCGCGTTAGGCTCAGGAGTATCGGCCGCAGAACGTCGTCGAGGGTGACTTCGCCGGTTACAACCGAGTACCCGCGGCCCGACGACAAAGTAGCTCAGGGAGGACAGCGGCTGCGGGGACTTCGCTCCGCTCGTGTCGTCGAGCCCGCGCCTGCCCGCCGGGACCGCTCTTGGAAGATTGTAAACGGCCCGCCGCGTTATGCGCGGCGGGCGCTTGTCTGGCAGGAGCGTCGGAGTTGGCCGGCGCTGGTCCAATGCACCGTGCGGCGGTAACGAGTCTTCCGCCGTCTATTTGCAGTGCAGCTGAAAAACGACCGCGGTCTCCCTGTTCGCGGCGACGGTGATCGGGCGGTCAACGAGCGTTTCCCCCGTACAGTTCGCCGCCACATCGAGGAGCGTCAGCACGTGACTGGTCGCGGACAGGCCACGGAGAACCACGGTCCCGTTGGTGGCGATCCCGGTGGGCTCGAGTTCGTAGTCCCAGGGGGTGTCCAGCTGGATCACGTAGCCGTTGGCATCGAGACCGATGCCGGACGTTTGTGTCGTCACCCTCACGTCTCCGAGCGCCCACACGACACCAACCTCGAACGTGGCGATCGCTGCATCCACCCCCGCTGACGTCGCGGTGACGGTCGCGGTGTAGGGCCCTGCGGCCATCGTTCCTGCCACAATGAGATTGACGGTGGCGGTCGCGGTCGCGTTCGAAAGTTCTGCCGGAGCGATCGACGCGGTGATGCCGGTTGGCAGTCCGGTAACCGCCAGGGTGACCACTCCGCTAAAACCGCCCACACGCGTCAGCAAGACGGTCATAGAACCGCTCGACCCCTGCTGCACCAACACCGTCGCGGGATTCACTACGAGGTGTATCGCGGGCACCTTGCTGCCAGGTCCGGTGCCGTTGTCGCCGCTGCACGCGAGCACGATGATGGTCTGCAGCGCTGCCGCGGACACTGGGCGCCAAGTACGCGGTCTCATACCACCTCCGCGACGCCGCGCGAGATCTCTCACGTTCCTCGACAACGAGAAACACCGCCGAAACCTCGACGCTCACGGATTGCAACGTACGAATTACCCGTTACGTCGGCAATGAGCGGCTCGCACCTCTCTGGGTTGACCCGCCACCTCGTGGAGCCAGCGGCGCTAGCTAATCCCTTATCGCTCCGCAGAGCGCCCACATGCAGACACGCCGGTAACGGCAAAACGCGGAGGCAGGTGTTTCGTGTCGAGCTCGCGGCAGAATCCTTGATCCTCGCAAGGGCGATCCGCAACACGCTTGGCGAACCGTCTCGGGTGGAGTGGGCGACGCCAATGTTGTTAGGCATCAACACGAGCCGGCAAGCTCGCGCCCGTCGCGCGTCGATCGCACGCCGCATCGCGACAGGATTGGCGCGGTCCCACGGCTGGAATTGTCTGCTGGTCGAACAGCTCGAGCGCGACGGACCGGCGCTCCGTAGTTGGCGCTACTGTCGAGATCGTCGAGCCTAACGACGCGCAGTCCCACTGCCGAAACGTCCGCTTCTCGAAGTCCGCGAGCTCGTCCGGACCCATCGACGCGACCAGCTTGACCCCCAGGGCGACGGTCTCCGCTGCTTGCCATGCCCGTGAATCCGGGTGGCCTCTGACCGGCGAGTGTAGCCGCTCGATCCGCCGAGCGGACGAGGAAGTAGCGGAACCACCGAATCACGGCTGACGCGCACTGCATCACTGATCTTCGGTCGACGCCGACCCGAATCCGCTGGCGCGCCACGTGCAAAGCCCAAGCGTATGGCGCTTCGGGAGTTCGTCGACGCGGAAGGGCGGCAGTGGCGAGTCTGGGCAACGATCCCGGCGCGGGCGGTGGGACTGGGCGAGTTCGGAAGTGGCTGGCTGACCTTCGACGACGGGACCGAGCGGCGACGGCTCGCCCCGGTGCCTGAAGGCTGGCCGTCGTTCACCGACGAGAGGCTCGCCTTACTCGTCCGGATCGCACAGCCCTCCCCAAGCCGGACCTTCGGCGACAACAGGCCCGAACGGCGCCACGCGGAGCGGCGGACAGTCGACCGGCGGGAACGCGACCGGCGCCAAAGGCACAGACGCAGAAATTGATCGGACTGACTGGGTAGGTGCAGTGAGCCGGACGCCGCTTGGCCGATGCGCACGAGACCATGGACAGCTTCGCGTGGTCATACAAAGCCGACCCTTGGGTGCCCTATGCCGCCTCTCCGCCGCGCTCTTCCCGCAACCTGCACTCGAAGCGGTCTGCCGCACCAGCGCTCGAAAGCCTGCTTGGCGACCGCTCGTCGCGGGCCTTCTGTTGACCGCGCTCGTGTCATTGTCGACCGTGCGCGTGTGCACGCAGGAGGTGCCGGGCGCGGACGAGTGGATGCTCGGTGTGCCCCACGAGAAAGTCGGCAAGGGGTGGTACCACTGCGAGCCGTGGATCAGGCGCGTACTCCGAGACCGATAAGGCGGCAGGGACTGAGCCGCCATCGTGCCCGCTACTCCGGCGCGAGGCTTCGCATCACCCGCGCAAAGCCGCGCGCGTCGACCGGCTTGATCTCGTAGTTCGGCGGGGGCGCCTGCCCCAGCAGGTGCGTGACGAAGTAGTCCCAGCGCCGCCGCATGAAGTACGTGCTCGTGAGCGCGAAGCCGTGGTTCGCGTTAGGCACGATCAGCAGGTCGTAGTCCCGGTTCGCCTTCTCCAGCGCGTCGATCAGCTGCACCGTGAGCGCCGGCTGCACGTTGTCATCCAGGTCGCCGAAGGCGAGCAGCAGCTTGCCCTTCAGGTTCTTCGCGAGGCTCGCGTTGCTCTGCGCGTCGTAGCGGTGGGCGACAGGGAGCCCCATGTACGTCTCGCCCCAGAGCGAGATGTAGCCGCGCTGGTCGTGGTTCCCCGCGCTGGAGACCGCAACCTTGTAGAAGTCCGGGTAGAGCATCATCGCCCGGGCAGACATGAAGCCGCCGCCGGAGTGCCCGTATACGCCCACGCGATCGAGGTCGAGGTACGGCCGCCGCTCGGCGAGTTGCCGAAGTCCCGCGACGTGGTCCTCGAGGCCACCGCCCAGCTCGAGCTTCCCGTACTGGTAATCGTGGAACGCCTTCGAGCGGTACGGCGTGCCACGCCCGTCGATGTTCACCACGATGAAGCCGAGCTCCGCGAGCGCCCGCGCGTCACCGCCGGGCGTGAAGCCGGTGGGCGACTGGATCGCCTGCGGCCCGGGGTACACCTCGTCGAGCACCGGGTAGCGTCGCGTCGAGTCGAACGTCGACGGCCGATAGATCACGCCGTAGATGTCGGTGACGCCGTCTGCCGCCTTCACATGGAAGCGTTCCGGCCATCGCCAACCGGTCGCGAGCAGGCGCGACACATCCGCCTCCTCGAGCGTGCGCAGCACACGCCCGTCGCGTGCGTCGCGCAGCACCGTCTTCGGGGCGAGGTCCACGCGCGAGTATCGATCCACTATGTAGCGCCCGCTCGGCGAGAGCGTCACGTGATGGTCCGCCTCCTCCGGCGTGAGGAGCCGGAGCCCCGATCCGTTGAGTCCCGCGCGGTAGAGCTTCCGGTAATAGGGGTCGCTCCCCGGCTCGCGCGCCGTCGCGGTGAAGAGCACGGTCCGCGCTTTCTCATCGAGCGCGACAAGGTCGCGCACGACCCACGGGCCCTGAGTGATGCGGCTCCGCACCTCGCCGCTCGCGTCGAAGAGATACAGATGCCCCCACCCGTCGCGCTGGGAGTAGCCGACGACGCTCCCGTCGCCGAGTACGCGGATGTTCGGGCGCGCGCCGATCGACAGGTGCGGCTCGACCAGCGTGGGGCCGCGCTCCTCGAGCACGGCGTGCGTCGTGCCGCTCGCCGCATCGATGGCCATCACCTGATATGCGCGCATCCCGCGCTCGCGCCGGAGCGCGTAGACGGTCGACCCGGTCGAGTCCCACCAGACCTGGTTCAATCCAATCGGCGACGCGTAGAGCACGTCGAGCAGCTCGGTGCGCACGGGGGCGACGGCGCGCCGCTCGACGTCGACCAGTAGCAGCGTTGCCCGCGGCACGAGGCTGTCGCCGGGCACCGGGTAGTGGTACGCCCAGAGCTTCGGGCGGTAGCTCCCGTCGGCACGCGCCGACTCGAGCAGGTACATCTCGCCAACCCCGCGCTCGTCGAGCCGCTGCGTGAGGAGCCGCTTCGAATCAGGCGACCAGATCGCGTCGGGCGGAAGCGCGCGTCCCGAGCGCAGGTCGGTGATCGCCGACGTCCGGCCGCCTGGTTGTGCGGCGTACGCGAAGTCGCGCGCGCCGTCGGTCGTGAGGCGCAGCACCTCGCCGCTCGCGACCGCCCGGAGGTACAGGTCGTACCCGCGCACGAACGCCTCCCATTTGCCGTCCGGCGAGCGGAGCGCGCCTAACGTGTCGCGCGCCACGGGGCCAATCCGCGCGCACGTGTAGCTCGCCGCGTCCCGCGAGTTCCCCAGGTCACAACGCCAGCGCGACCCCGCGGCGTCCACCTCGAGCGCGTGAGCAGCGTCCACGAAGGCGATCGAGTCGAACGGGAGTTGCTGCGCCGTCCACGTCGAGTCGGCGACACGGGATAGGACGGTGGCGAGGCGGGCGTGGTCGAACGCCGGCCGCCGCGTACCGCGCGCGGGGTCGACCACTACGAATTCGCCGCCGTCGGCCGTTTCGCTTCGGTACCAGAAGCGGTCGCTTTTGTCGATCCAGTGCGGCTGCACGCTCGCGTTGCGCACGAGCGCCGCGGCGTTCCAGAGCAGCATGCGCTCGGCGCGCGCGTAGTCGTCGCGCGTCACCTGCGAGCGCGCCGGCGCCGCGAGTACGGTGAGTGCGCCCGCCATCGTTACCGCCAGCGGCTTCCAAAGCTTCATCGCTCTCTGAGCGCTCATGTGTGTCGTCTCCAGGATCGGCCCAGGTTATCCCGCCGTCGTCGCGCGCGCCATACGCCCGGCGGCCACGCGTCGTGAGGCGCCCCGGCCTTGAAGCCCGTGACCGATGCGCGAACCGTTTGTGCGCCGACGAACGAGCCGGCGTTGATGGAGTTGTGGTGGTGCCGCATGGCGTCGAGCCACGCGCCGAACCCATGCTCGCCCTGAAACGTTCGCATGAGTGCCGCCGACGGCGGGGGCTCCATGGTCTGCAAGTCTCCAAGCGAGTCCACATGTGGGTTCGATGGACCCGGGGTCGTTCCTTCGCCGAGGATCTCCGTGGTCACACCCTGCGTCACCTTGCTGACCACGCGACCGTCGCCCCACGTCAGTGCCACAATCGATTGGCCCTGAAGGTCGATGAACCCAGGCGCGACGATGTGGTGGTGGGCGTCGATGCGCAGTTTGGCAGAAACGTCGTGCAGAACGCCCGGCTGCGTGACGGCGACGATTCGTGCGCCGCGAATGCCGAGGTCGCCATACGTCCAGGGATTGCCGGTGCCGTCGACGACTCGGCCGTTCTCGATCACGACGTCGTAGCTCGCGTTGTCGGTCGCGGGCGTACCTCGGGTCGCGCGAGAGCAACCGGCGATCGCGGATGTGAACGCCAGGGGGACGAGGTAACGTGGACGCATGGACGAAAAGGAAGAGGTCGCGCAGATCATGCACGCCCTCCTCCTGAAATCAATGGGTCCGAGGACTCGGGTCTGCTCGCATCTCCGCGTTGGGCACTAGCCGCGTCACCGGCGTCGCGGCATTATCCGATCGCCTCGGATCCTTTCGCCATCCTTCCATCGAGTAGGAGAACTCCGGACATGCGCCGACAGTTCGTTCTTGCATCGCTCACTGCGCTTACCGCCCTTGCCACGAGCGTTCGCGCTCAGGACCCTGGCGTTTCAGTCGTCGACTTCGATAAGAAGAAGGGCGGCAGCCAGAAGATTCACGAGCTCGGCCACGTTGTGGCGCACGAGGGCGCGTGGAAGGCGGCCGACGTCGAGCTCGAGCAGGACCGGAATCGGCCGTACGCCTATCTCTGTGGCTTCGTCAACTTCGATTTTACGATCTACGACTTGAGCAACCCGTCAGCGCCGAAGCAGGTGTTCCGATGGCAGATCGACAACCCGGAACTGCATCGCGGGATCGGCGCGATGGACGGGAAATACTTCAAGATCAACGGACGCTATTACTACGCGCAGTCGCTGCAGTTCATGCAGGGAACCCCCGACGCTGACCTGGGAGCCGTGATCTTCGATGTGACAGGCTTGCCGGATCCGTCGAAGGTCAAGGAGGTCGCTCGCATTCGGTATCCTCAGTCGCCCGGTGGCTTTCATAACACGTTCGCGTACAAGCACTCGGACGGGCGCGCGCTCTACTTCGCGACCATCAATCAGTCGAAGGCGCTCGTGTACGATCTCGAAAAGATCGTGAAGGGGGCTGATCCCGCCACGGCACTCATTGGCGAAGTGCCGAACCCGACACCATTCCGTCAGATCGGCGGAGGCGGCTATCACGACTTTTACGTCGGGTACGACCCGGCGACGGGGCAGGACAAGTTCTACGGTGCGGGCTTGGGCGGCTACTCGGTGTGGGATGTGACAAAGCCCGAGACGCCGAAGCAGCTGTTCACGATCACGAGCCTCGGCATGGACGTCGCGCACACGTTCACACCGTCGCCCGATGGTCGCTATGCGGTGACCGAAACGGAGTACCAGTACACGCCGCTCCGCATTTGGGACCTGGAGGCCGGACAATCCGGGAAGACCCAGAATGTCGACATCCCAATCAGCGCGTGGACGGCGGATTGGCGCGACCTCTCTCACAACCACGAGGTGCGGTGGCCGTACGTGTTCGTGTCAGCGTACGAGGATGGGCTACAGGTGTTCAACCTCAAGGACCCGAAGCATCCGGTAACGGAGGGTCACTTTTACACGTGCGGGTGCGAACACGAGCACGGTTTCGGCGGGAATCCGGACAACGGCTGGCAGAGCACGACGAGCGTGGAGCAGGGTGCCTTCGGCGTCGACGTCCGCAACTACGACGGCCTCGTCGTCCTTTCGGACATGCGGAGCGGGTTCTGGGTGTTCAAGATGGACGGGTTCAACGGATGGAACGGCCACGACTACAACATGCCGAACATCTCGAGCGTGCAGGACTGGGATCACGGACCAGAGAAGTCGAAGCCGAAGGTGACCAGCGAGTAATGTCATTCCGGGCGGAGGCGCGAAGCGCCGCAGGCGAGGAATGACAAATGACCATGAAACTGACTCACGCTTTCACGCTCGCGGCGTTGGTGTCGCTCGGGCCGTACGACATCCAGCTGCACGGCACGCCCCGCACGCCTAACGCGCAGGGCAGCGCGCGGCTCGTGTTTGCCGAGTCGCCGTTCGGCGTGGCCGTGACGACCGACGGCCACGCCAGCTACGACGTGCAGCTCACGGTGTCGGGTCTCCCCGAGCCCTCCACGCTCGGTGCCTACAAGGCATATGTCGCGTGGGGCGTCACGACGGATCTCAAGCAATGGCGTCGCCTGGGCGCGGTGGCGAACGGCAAGTCCACCGTCGGTCGCGTCGAATACAACAAGTTCATGCTCGTCATTGCGGCCGAGTCGGATTCGCTCGTGGAGAAGCACGCCGGTCCGGTCGTGATGAGCGGCACCTCGCCGAGCTCGTTCCTTCAGATGTTCCTCTCGCATCCAATGTTTCGCGGGGTGGCGCCGTGAGGCACCGCTGGCGCAACGCGCCGCTCGTTGCGCTCATCGTCGCCGTGCCTAACGTCATACTCGCTCAGAAGAAACCGCCCGCAAAGAAGCCCGACCCGATGGCGGGCATGCCGGGGATGGCGCACGACTCGACCAAGACGTCGAGCAAGAAGGCGCCGGTAAAGGCGACGTCGAATCCGGCATCCTCGACCATGGCGGGCATGCCGGGCATGACGGGCGACAGCATGGCGATGGGGATGCCGATCCCGATGCCCAGGGGGATGCCGATGATCCCGGGGCTCGTCGGCCTAACGCCTCAAGTATCGTCGTTCCTCCCTGGCGCCGGCGTCGATCCGACGAAGATCGCCGCGGTGAAGCCGACCCAGACTGTACGGCTCAAGGACGGCGATACGCTCGACCTCACGGCGGGACTCGTCAGGCGCACCATCCGCGCGAAACCGTTCGTCATGTACGCCTTCAACGGCATGGTGCCCGGGCCCCTCATTCGCGTCGCACAGCAGGCCACGATCACCGTCCGCTTCCACAACAGGATCGACCTGCCGAGCACCGTGCACTGGCACGGGCTGCGACTCGACAACCGATTCGACGGTGTCCCCGGCCTCACGCAACAGGAAGTCGCGCCGGGAGCAGACTTCACGTACACCGTGCATTTCCCCGACGCCGGCGTGTACTGGTATCACCCACACGTTCGCGAGGACATCGAGCAGGCGATGGGGCTCTTCGGCAACATGATCGTCGACTCGCCGGAGCCGGATTACTACTCGCCGGTGAACCGCGAGCTGTCGCTCGTGTTGAACGACATTCTCGTCAACGCCGATTCGCTCATTCCGTTCGGGAAGGAATCAGCGACGTATGCGCTCATGGGGCGCGTCGGGAACGTGCTGACGGTAAACGGGGAGCCGAACTACGAGCTGTCCGCCCGCAAGGGTGAAGTCGTCCGCTTCTTCTTCACGAACGTGTCGAGCTCCAGAACGTACAACCTCTCGCTGAGCGGCGTACCGATGAAGGTGGTGGCGAGCGACGAGAGCCGCTTCGAGCGCGAGGAGCGTGTCCCGAGTGTCGTGCTTGCGCCCGCGGAACGGTACGTCGTGGAAGCTAGGTTCGAGAAGCCCGGGCGCTACGCGCTCGTGAACGCCATCCAGGCGATCAACCACTACGCGGGTGAGTTCGCGCCAGAGGTCGACACGTTAGGCGTGGTGACGGTGGGGGACGTCCCGGCGTCGCCAGACTACGGCTCGCGCTTCACAACGCTGCGCGCGTATCCGGCGGTCTCACGCGACGTGGACCGCTTCCGCCAGTACTTCGACAAGGAGCCAGACGAGCATCTGACGCTCACCGTCAAGCCGAACTCGCTCCCGCTCGCGACGGTGCAGTTCATGAACGTCGACACCGCGTACTATGCACCCGTCGAGTGGGTCGACGGCATGCCCGACATGAACTGGCTCTCGACCAGCAAGCAGGTGAAGTGGATCCTGCGGGAGGACGCCACGGGCAAGGAGAACATGGACATCGACTGGCACGTGAAGCAGGGGTCGGTCGTGAAGCTCAGGATCTTCAACGACCCGAAATCGTTTCACCCCATGCAGCACCCGATTCACCTTCACGGCCAGCGCATGCTCGTGGTCGCGCGTGACGGCGTGAAGACGCGCAACCTGGTGTGGAAGGACACGGCCATCATTCCCGTCGGCTCGTCAGTCGACCTGCTCATCGACGCGTCGAACCCGGGTGCGTGGATGCTGCACTGCCACATCGCCGAGCACCTGGAGTCGGACATGATGGCCGTGATGCACGTGGACCGCTAGCGGAAGATCCGCACACCGCGCGCGACAGTTGGTAGCGCATCACTCGGCATGCCGACAGTGCCACCACGGCGCCGACGAACCACGCGCCGGACTTGGCCCCTCCGGACTGCACGCGGGTTGCCGGCCGCGCCTGTTGTAGAGGTTTCCCTCCGGCCAATCCTAGGCGGGCCTCCCGTGCGGCGACGTGATGGCAGTCGCTAAATGGGCAAACACCGGGCCGTGGTGCGGCCCTACCTGGTCACCCAGCGCATGACGCGACGTCCGGCCGAATCGCCGAGGGTGAGCTTGTTGATCCATGTGGCGCTTGTACCGCCGTCGACCGGCCCGACACGCAAGCGCACGCCCCCCCGCCGCGCCGCCACCAGCACCGGTCGACCGGGGTTGACGCGTCCGGGTGCCGCGGCGCTCGGCAAAACGTTAGGCGGGAACCCCGATCCCCACGCTCAGGCCGGCGACCGGCGGGCGCACGGCCCCCTGGCCGCGCCCGGGGACGGCGCCCATCTTCAAGTGCGGCGAGAATCAGCGTGCGTTGCAGAACCAGAGGAAAGATCCCGCGTGCCGACACCTGCATCGACTCCGTCACCATCGTCCGGCTCGACACCACCGTCCGCTCCTCCGCCGAAGGGCGGAGTTCGCGTGCCCGTCCCGGTCATCGTGGGCGCCGTAGTGGCCGGTCTCGTGGCGGTTGCCGTCACGGCGCTGTTCCTGCCTAACACATGGCGCACGCCCGCCACGCCCCCCGCGCCCGTCAAGACGCCGGCTCCTGCCGACACCGGGCTCGACGTCCGGTGGCGAAGCGGGCGCATGGACGGCCGGGATTGCGTCGGCACGTTCGAGGTAAAGCGCGGGGGCGGCACCCGGGCGCAATTCGTGGCCTTCGTCATGGACACGAGCGGCGCCATCATCGCCCGCGATTCCGGGAAAGTCGATGCTGCGGTGCCCGGGGTCCTCGTCGAATTCCGCTTTCGCGGTGTCACCTGCGAACGGATCTACGACTGGCAGCTGCAGGTCACGACCCCGAAAGTGCGAACACCGTGAACCCGGCTTCCCCTTGACAGTTTAGTGGAGCCTCCGCTACTCTCCACCTAACCATTTAGTGGAGAGGGCTCGATGGCGCGCGAGGAAGTGGACGTCCTGCAAGGGACGCTCGACATGCTCGTGCTGAAAGCGCTCACGTGGGGGCGCATGCACGGGTACTCGATCCTCGCCTGGCTGCGCCAGACGACGGACGGCGAGCTGCGGATCGAGGACGCGGCGCTTTATCCAGCACTCCACCGCATGGAGGCGCGCGGGCTCATCGAGGCCGAATGGGGACTCTCCGAGAACAATCGCAAGGCGAAGTTCTATCGTCTCACAACGCGCGGGCGACGTGAGCTGCGCGCCGAGTCGGAGAGCTGGACGCGATACGTCTCGGTTATCGGCAAGGTGATGTCGGCCACCGAGCAGCCGGCGTGAGCCTGCAATGATCGACCAATCCGACGACGAACCGGCCGGCCGTCCTGTTCCGGTCTGGCGGCGATACCTGCGGCTCCGGGGCAGGGATGTCCGCGCCGATGTCGCCGATGAGCTCGAGTTTCATATCGCGATGATCGCCGAGCGCCTGATCGAGGAAGGCGTGGCGCCGGACCGGGCGCGCGCGCGGGCTCGCGAGGAGTTCGGCGACTTCGAGCGCGCACGCGCGCTGTGCGAAGGTATAGGCGCCGAGCAAGCGCGTCGCCATGAGTGGGGCGAGCTGCTCGACTCTGTCGCCAAAGACGTGCGGTTCGCATTCCGGTCGCTGCGCCGAGCGCCCGGCTTCGCGGCAACCATCGTGATCACGCTCGCCCTGGGCATCGGCGCGAGCACAGCGATCTTCAGCATCGTTCGCGGCGTTCTGCTCCGCCCACTGCCGTTCGCGGAGCCCGATCGGCTGGTTCGCGTCTGGGAAGTCTCGCCCAGGGGCGACGACCACAACGTCGTGTCGATGGGCAACTACGTCAGCTGGCGCGAACGAGCGAGGTCGTTCTCCGCGATCGGCGCGCACTCGGCCCCGTTCGGCGTGACGCTCGTCGAGGCGGGAGAGCCAACGCGCATCACCACCGTCGACGTGACGCCATCGGTGATGCAGGTGCTCGGCGCACGTGCCGCGTTAGGCCGCACGTTCGTACCGGATGATGACCGGAGCGACGGCCAGGCGGTCGTGTTGAGCCATGCGCTCTGGGTGCGCCGGTTTGGCGCCGACGCCGGCATCGTCGGGCGACAGCTCATGATCAACGATGCGCCGTACACGGTGCTTGGCGTGATGCCGGCCGCATTCGAGTTTCCGTCGGCGGGCGTGGACATTTGGCGCCCCGTCACGGTCGGCCGCATCGACGCGGACGAGCGGCGCAGCCACAACTGGTACGTGGTGGCGAGGCTCGCTCCTGTGGAGAATCTGGGAGCCGCCAATGCGGAAATGCGCGCCATTGCCGGCGCTCTCGCCCGCGAGTTCCCGCAATACATGAAGGGATTCGGAACGAACGTGGTGAGCATGGCAGACGACGCGGTCGCGAGCGTCCGGTCGCTGCTGTTGATCCTGCTCGCCGGGGCGACGTTGCTGCTCATCGTCGCCTGCGCGAACATCGCGAACCTGCTGCTCGCCCGTGCCGTCGGGCGTCGTCGCGAGATCGCCGTGCGCGGCGCGTTAGGCGCCGGCCGCGCGCGGCTCGCCCGGCAGCTGCTGACGGAAAGCGTCGTGACAGCCTGCGTTGGTGGGCTGCTCGGCGTCGCGATGGCCGTGCTGCTGACGCGCGCCCTCACGATGATCGCGCCAGACGACATCCCTCGGCTCTCGGCTGTGCGGGTCGATGGGGTCGTGCTCGTCTACGCGCTGTCGACCACGCTGGCGAGCGGGCTTCTGTTCGGGCTTGCGCCGGTTGTGCGCATGCTTCGGAGGGGACCGGGTCGCGGCGAGTCGCTTCACCTTGCCCTTCGCGCCGCCGGGGATCGCGGGGGAAGCGGACGGCAGGCGGGTGTCCGCTCGATCCTGCTCGTCGGTGAGCTCGCCGTCTCGCTGATCCTGTTGTCGGGCGCCGGCCTGTTGCTTCGCTCCGCGCACCGCCTCGCGTCGATCGACTACGGTTACCGCCCGGCTGGTCTCGTCGCCGCCTCGTTCGACCTGCCGCGCGCTCGCTACGACGGCAACGATCGCCACGTGGCATTCTACGACCAGCTCCTTGCCGGCGCGCGCGAGCTGCCACACGTCGCGGGCGTTGCCGGCACGACCGAAGACCTCGGGAGCTCGCCGAGCATGACGTTCTCGTTCGCCATCGAGGGGCGGCCGTCGCGCAGCGCCAGTGGCCGCGAGGACGCTCAGCCGCTTCGCGTCGTTGCGGGCGACTACTTCCGCGTGATGGGCATTCCGGTGCGTCGCGGACGGGCGTTCTCGCCAACGGACCGCGGCGATGCTCCGCCGGTGGTCATCGTGAACGAGGCGCTCGCACGGCTGCTGTGGCCAGATGTCGACCCCGTTAGCTCGCGCGTGAGCTTCGTGGGCCCGACCGGACCGTGGCTTCAGGTCGTGGGTGTGGTCGGCGACACGCGCAGCAACGCCGCCGACGTCGTACCGGCGCCGGCCATCTACATGCCGTTCGCACAGAAGCGCTGGCCGTGGATGACGTGGATGACGCTCGTCATGCGCACCGACGATGCGGGCAATGCGGCCACGTTAGGCGGCGCGCTCCGTGGGCTCGTCCGGCAGCTGGATACACGTCTGCCGATTCAGGGAGTGTCGACCGTGCCGGATCTGTATCGCGAGAGCGTGGCGCGCCGGCGCTTCGCGACCGTCCTCACCGGTGTATTCGCCGCGCTCGCGCTCATCCTCGGCGTCGTTGGCATGTACGGCGTGATGTCCTACGGCGTGGTGCAGCGTCGTCGCGAGTTCGGGATCCGGCTCGCGCTCGGCGCACGTGCATCGCAGGTGACGGGTGTCGTCGTGCGGGAGGCGCTTGCGCTTGCGGGTGTCGCGTTGATCGTCGGGGTCGCGGCGTCGTTAGGTTTGACGCGCGTGCTGTCCGGGCTCCTCTACGAGGTATCGCCCCGAGACCCGGTCACGCTTGCGGCGGTGTGCCTCCTCGTTGCTGTCGTCGCGATGTCCGCCGCGTGGATTCCAGCTCGCCGGGCCACTCGCATCGACCCGGCTACGACCATCCGCGACGGCTAACGGGGTCGAGCGCCTATCAGGGCCGGCGATCGCCGCGGACATCCCATGCGCCGATGCGGTCGCAGTCCGCACGAGGGAAGCTGAACTCGACGACGTCGCCCACACGAAGCGTAGTGACCCGCGCGTGGGCGGTGTCGATGAGCTGACCCTCGTCATCGTGCACGCGCGCCGTGAGCGCCCACGCGTTGGGCTCGCCCCTCGTCACGACGAGCTGGCCTTCGCAACCGCCGCCTTGTCGCGTTACCCAGTCGCGCGCCTGGAAAGCGAACGTCGGGCCGTCAGCCGCGGTGCCGTCGAGATTTTCCGGCGAGGCCTCGCTCAGATCGCTGGATCTGGCCGCGGCGGACGCTCCCCGTTTCGCCGCGAGAGAGAGACCGGACGTCGGTGCCACGCGCTGTGCGACGCTCCAGGTGACCACGAGCGCAACCAGCAACGAGCCGACCTGGACCCAGCGAGGAATCCGCAGCGGGCTGAATGCTTCGTCCGGCGATGACTCTCGCGCGAACCTCGCCCGTTCGTCTCTTCCCATCGGGAGCGGCGTCGTGGTGAACAACCGCTCTTCGCCGGAAAGGCGGGCTCGCTGGCGCTGATCGCGCAGGAACGCGGAGCCTGCGATGAGCAGGGCCGTGACAGCAATCACCGCCAGGACGATCACGATCACAACCTGGCGATCCGGCGTGCTCCCGCGGAGCCAGGCCGAGTCGAGCGACGGCATTGCTACGATCGTGCCGCGAGCAAGAGCTTCCGAGCGTTTGTTCAAAGTCAGAGTAGCGCGAGAAAACCTGACGCGCGCGCGCGTCCTCGGGCGGATCATAAAACACTGCGTCGCACGCGCGAAAGGTGCCGAAGGACCGTATCAGGTTCCGAAGCGAACGTGAGAAAAACCTCACCGGCATCCCCAGGCAATCCCCTAAGGAATTCGACGCGTCACGCCCACGCCTTGTCACGCCAATCCTCAACCCCCCACCGCTGGGTGCGGGCTGGAAACCGGTCTGGGCGCGTCATGGTGCCGATGCATATAATACCGCTGTAGTCGATCGTTTCGGCGATCCAACGGGCTTCGCCCTCGAGCAACGCGTCCCTCGCCCGGCCGCATGTATACAACCTGCCTGTTCTGCAACGAGTCGCTCGGCACGAACGACGTGGTCGAGCTGTTTCCCGTTGGGCGACGGCTTGCGTTCGATCCGGAGAAGGGACGGTTGTGGGTCATCTGCGTGAGCTGCACGCGCTGGAACCTCTCGCCGATCGAGGAGCGGTGGGAGGCGATCGACGACTGCGAGCGTCGCTTTCGCGCCACGCACCTTCGGTTCTCCACTGACAACATCGGCTTGGCGCAACTGCGGGAGGGGTTGGACCTCGTCCGTATCGGGAAGGCGCTGCGCCCGGAAGTTGCCGCCTGGCGGTACGGTGACGTGATCCAACGGCGCGGGTCGGGACGACTCATCGGAGTGGTCACCGGACTTGCGAAGCGGGGTGCTCGCGCGGCCAACGACGCGATCGCTCGGATCACACGGGACGATACCCCGAGCCTTTTCGCGGACGAGCCGCTCACGCGGCTCCGCCTGTACCGTCACCGCGATCGCGTGCTCGATGTCCTCACCGACGAGCAAGGCAATCGCTCGATCATTCGTTGGGGACACCTCGATGCGGCGGAGTTGATTCGTCCGGACCCGCACGAGCCGTGGCGTTTGGTCGTGAAGCACGATCACGGCCTAACGACAGTTCGTGGTGACGACGGCCTTCGGACGGCGGCCAAGATGCTCGCGGCGCTCAACGCCGCCGGCGCACTGCCTGATGACGTTCGGCGCGCGACGGCCAAGATCGAGGATGCCGAAGACCAGGAGGGCTACTTCTCCCGCATCGTCGCGCTCGCGATGCGAACGGGCTGGGGCCGATTCCCCGACGCACCGGTGAGCGCCGACGCCGCTCCCGTTTCGTCCTCCGCGGCGGAGCGCCTCGCGTTGCACATCGCGAATCGGTCGTTCTGGGGGCGTGGCTCGATCACGAGTGAGCCCAGCACGCTCATGCTGCGTCTCCCCCTGGTCGATCGGCTCGCGCTCGAGATGGCGGCGAACGAGGACACGGAGCGGCGCGCGCTCGCGGGTGAGCTGGTCGAGCTCGAGCGGGCGTGGAAGGAGGCGGAAGAGATCGCGGCGATCGCCGACGGAATGTTCGGCGGCGAGGAGCTCGAAGAGTTTCGTCAGGAGCACGCCGCTCGCCAGCTCGCCCGCGCGAGCCGCCCGGGTGGCTGAGGGCTTCGACTCGGCCGCTGGCGTCCGAACAGCGTCGTGTCACGGTGCTCGCGTGATGCGACGGCTCGTATTTCGGTGTGGTATGGTCGCCACGATCAGGGAGCCCCACGCGCGCTAAACCGCTCCCCGACGTAGTTTATTAACGGCCGAGCCTGGCATGAGAGGTGCCCCCCTGCCAGGCCAACTCATGACCCGGTTATGGGGAATCGATGCACGAACCCACGCGCCGTTCGCCACTGATACCACTCGCCCGTGTCGCCACGCTCGTCGCCATCGGCGACCTCGTGACCAAGCAGCTCGCCGTTCTCTGGATCGGAGCGCTCGAGCCGCGCGCTACCGGCGCCGCCATCAGGTTCGGCGTCGTGCATAACGACAAGGGCGCGTTCGGGCTCAGCATCGGCGACTACACGTGGCAGCTGAGCCTCGCGCTCACGCTCGCGGCGATAGCGTTGATCATTCCGGTGGCGAAGGATCTGTCGCGGATCGACGACCGCGCGCCGCTGGCGCTTGGCCTCATTGCGGGTGGCGCGATCGGGAACCTCGTGAGTCTGCTCGTGAACCGCGCCGGCGTCGTCGACTTCATCGCACTGCAACGCGCTGACGGCGTCGGAATCGTTCTGAATGCGGCGGATGTGGCGGCCTACGCTGGCGTCGCAATGCTGGCCCGCACCGCGGCCAGGGTCGTGTCGGCGATTCGACGAAACCGCGAGTCCGTCGTCGTCGAGATCGGCAAACAGCGAGACACGGCACTCACTCGCCTCGCGGACGTCGAAGTGCAGCCGGTGGTGGCGCGGGAAGGCGTTGGTTCAACGGAGCCCGTGAGTGGCCCGCTACGCGCTCCGCGTCCGGTGGCCGATCGCGAGGTCAATCTGCGAATCATTCACGCGGACGGTGCTCCGGATCGCCGCGGTCGCGGTCTCTCCGCTCGACTTCGTGACCGCGAGGGTGATTCCCGGCCGTCCGCCGCGTCTCCGTACCTGCGCCCGATGTCGCACTTGGGCGACAACCGCCCCGGCCGATAAGGGAAGCGAAGCTTCCGTCAACGCGGTGGCTTCAATTTGCGCCGCGTCGTGGTGATATTGGCCTCTCATGGCCGCCAAGCCCACGACCGTGCTGGACTCGCGCGCGCTCGCGCGCACCCTCCGTCGCATGGCCGACGAAATCGTCGAGCTGTTCGACGGAGTCGACAATCTGATCTTCGTGGGAATTCAGCGGCGAGGCGTGCAGCTCAGCGACCGTCTCGCCGACATTCTCGATGACCGTGAGCAGGTGAAGGTTCCTCGCGGCTCTCTCGACATCACCCTCTACCGCGACGACCTGCAGACGGTCGGTCCGCGACCGGTGGTCGGCCCCACCAAGCTGCCGTGGGACCTGAACGGCAAGCGCGTGCTGATCGTTGACGACGTGCTCCACACGGGTCGAACCGTGAGGGCTGCGCTCGACGAGCTCGCGGACTTCGGCCGCCCGTCGCGGATCGCGCTCGCCGTGCTCGTGGATCGCGGGGGCCGCGAGCTTCCGATCCACGCGGACATCGTCGGCAAGCGCGTGGACGTCGCGCCCACTGATCGCGTCGACGTCCTCGTGTCCGAGCTCGACGGGTCCGACAGCGTCGTCCTCGTCCGGCGGGAGGACGCGGCGTGACGACCCCGCTCGGGAAAGACCTGTTGGCGCTCGAGCCACTGACCCCCGAGCAGATTCGACTGATTCTCGATACCGCGGAGCCGTTCAAGGAGATCAGCGAGCGCGCGATCAAGAAGGTGCCGGCGCTCCGTGGGTCGACGATCGTGAACCTGTTCTTCGAGGCGTCCACGCGAACCCGCGTGTCGTTCGAGTTTGCCGAGAAGCGCCTGTCCGCCGACACCGTGAACGTTGCGGCCTCGGGCTCGAGCGTCTCGAAGGGAGAGACCCTCGTGGACACGGCGCGCAACCTCGAGGCGATGCGCATCGACATGGTCGTGATCCGGCATTCCGCCTCGGGGGCCGCGCAGTTTCTGGCGGAGCGGATCGAGTCGAACGTGATCAACGCCGGCGACGGAACCCACGAGCATCCGACGCAGGGACTGCTCGATCTCCTGACGCTGCGTGACCGATTCGGCTCGCTCGAGGGACGTCGCGTCTGCATCTGCGGTGACGTGCTCCACTCGCGCGTCGCGCGCTCGAACATCTGGGGGCTCAAGAAGCTCGGCGCCGTGGTCGGTGTGTGTGGGCCACGCTCGCTCCTGCCGAACGCGATAGCCGACCTCGGCGTCGAGGTGTTCGACCGAATCGAGGCGGCGATCGAATGGGCCGAAGCGCTGAACGTCCTGCGCCTTCAGCTCGAGCGCATGCAGGCAGGTTACATCCCGTCGCTGCGCGAATACAATCGTGTGTTCGGCGTGACGCGTGAGCGCCTCGAGCGCGCGCCGCGCGATCTCCTCATCCTTCACCCCGGCCCCATGAATCGTGGCGTCGAGATCGATTCCGACGTTGCCGATGGCCCTCACAGCGTGATCCTCGATCAGGTGACGAACGGCGTGGCGGTTCGCATGGCGGTGCTCTATCTGCTTGCCGGCGGCGCGCCGGAGCTGGCAGACGCCGCGAAGGGAGGAAGCGACAGGTGAGTGCTCGGGAATCGGCGGGCGCCCGCGATCAGCGGGCAGATGGGAATAGGGAATCGGAACGACGGGACCAGGGAACCGGGAACAGGGGCTCCGGCGTTAGGCACGTCGTCTTGCGCGGCGGCCGAGTTCTCGATCCGTCGCAGAACTTGGACGCCGTTGGTGATCTCGTGGTGGCCGACGACAAGGTCGCGGCATTCGAGACGGCGGCCGGCGCGTCCTATGGCGACGACTACGAGCTCATCGACTGTTCGGGGCTCGTCGTTGCGCCCGGGTTTATCGACGTCCACTGCCATCTCCGCGAGCCGGGCCGCGAGGACGTCGAAACGATCGCCACCGGCGCGAGAGCGGCCGCCGTCGGCGGATTCACCGCCGTGTGCGCGATGCCCAACACTCAACCCGTGACCGACAACCAAGCGGCGGTCGGGTTCGTGCTGCGCCAAGGGCAGGCTGCGAACGCGGCGCGCGTGCATCCCATCGGAGCCATCTCGTTAGGCCAGGAAGGGAAGTCGCTGGCGGAGTTCGGCGAGATGGTTGGCGCCGGGGCCGTGGCCGTCAGCGACGACGGCCGCCCGGTCGCGAGCGCTCACCTCATGCGCACGGCGCTCGAGTACGCTCGCACGTTCGGCATTCCGGTCGCGGACCATTGCGAGGAGCCCACGCTCGCCGCCGGCGGCGCGATGAACGAAGGCATCGTGAGTGCACGGCTCGGCCTCAAGGGCATCCCCGCTGAAGCCGAAGAGATCATGGTCATTCGCGACATCCTGTTGGCGCGACGGACCGGCGGCCACGTCCATCTCTGCCACATGAGCACAAAGGGGTCGATTGAGCTCATCCGGTGGGGAAAAGAGCGCGGCATTCGCGTCACTGCGGAGGCGTGCCCGCATCACCTGTCGCTTACTGAAGACGCCGTTGACGGGTACAACACGAACGCGAAGATGAATCCTCCGCTGCGCACCGCGGAGGACGTCGCGGCCGTCCGCGATGGCGTCCGCGACGGCACGATCGACCTCGTTGCAACCGACCATGCGCCGCACCACTACGACGAGAAAGAGCGCGAGTTCGCCGACGCGCCCAATGGCATCGTCGGCCTCGAGACCGCATTGGCCGTGGTCAACACCTGGCTCGTGAAGGCGGGGATCATCGACTTGGCGACGCTGATTGACCGGATGTCCGTTTCCCCGGCCGCCACGTTCAACCTGCCCGGTGGGTCGCTGCGGCGCGGAAGCGTTGCGGACGTAACGGTCTTTGACGCCACGCGCGAATGGACCGTCGACCCCGCCAAGTTCGTTTCGAAGGGGCGAAACAGCCCATATGCGGGCTACACCCTCCTTGGTCGTGTGATGTGTACCATTGTGGGCGGCAGAATCGTCCATCGGGCGACGGGGTAGCGTGGTATACGGGTCGCTGCCGGCGCGTCGGGAGATCGTCCAGGTCTGCAGGCGTCTGTACGACCGTGGCTTGATCGCGGGACCGGACGGCAACGTCTCGGTACGGCTCCCCGGCGACCGTGTGCTCGTGACCCCGGCAGGGATGTCGAAGGTGGACGTGACGGAAGAGGACCTCGTCGAGCTTTCGCTCGACGGCCAGCACCGGCGCGGAGCGCGGCGTGCGTCGTCAGAGGTGGCGGTGCACCTGCGCGTCTACCAGCGGCGACCCGATGTCCAGGCGGTCGTCCACGCGCATCCGCCAACCGCGACTGGTTTCGCGGTTGCGGGCGAGTCCTTCTCGGCGTGTGTGCTGCCGGAGATCATTTATCAGGTGGGCTGGGTGCCGTTGGTTCCATACGCGACCCCCGGTACAATGGCGTTAGCCGATGCGTTCGAGCCGTTCGTGGCGCGACACGATGCGTTCTTGATGGCGAACCATGGAGCCACGACAGTTGGACCGTCGTTGGTGCTCGCGCACCAGCGAATGGAGAGTCTCGAACACACGGCGAAGATCCTGTTGACCGCTCGGCTCCTTGGCCGAGTACAGACGTTAGGGCCGGACGACGTGCGGGCGCTCGAGGCGGCGCGAGCCAAGGCGTTTCCTGGCGAGATCTATCCAGGCTGCCCCGTGCCGGGTGGCCGCGAGGAGTGAAGCATGAGCGATAGCAACAACTGGATGGACGCGCTGAACGCGCTGATGGAAGACCGCAATCGATACGAGCAGTGGCTCGCTCAACTCGACGCGCGCAAGGGCACCACACCGACCCACGTGTTCGCTCGCGTGCGCGCCGACTACGACGCGCGACTGATGAAGGTCCTCGACCAGCTCTCGGGTCGTGCGACGGAGCTTCAGAGCACAGCGAGCACACTCGCCGAAAAGGTCGCGGCGCTGTACGCGGACGAAACCACGCTGCGAGACGAGCGAGCCGAAGCCGAGCTTCGTGCAATGGTCGGTGAGTTCAGCCTCGATCACGCGCGCGACGTCATGCAGCGCTGCGACGAAGCCATCTCGTCGCTTGGCGCTGAGCGGGCGCAGGTGGGTGCGGAGCTCGGCCGCGTGCAGGAGATTCTCGCCGTCGCCGTGCGACCGCCGACGCCGCCGGCTGGCGAAGAGCCGGTCGTTCCCATCGAGGCGCTGGCTCCCGCCAGGGCCGCGGCCCCGCCGGCCGTGGTGCCCCCCGCTCCGGTACCGCACGCCGCGCAGCCGGTTCCGCAGCCGGCGGCGCCTCCGTCGCCGCCCCCGGTTCGTCCGGTACCCGCGTCGGGCTTCGATGAGCTGGCATTTCTGCAGTCCGTCGTCGATCGGCCGGCGCCCGCGAGACCGGCGGATCTCGTGCATGCCGCACCCGCGCCGCGCGTGGACAATCGCCCTGATATTCGCGCGGAGCCGGTCCCGGCGCGTGCCGCGAGGATCGAGCCGGCCGATGTCGAAGTGCCCGCAGGCCTGAACGGTTCCGCGCCGCGCCGTAACGTGGCCCCTACACCTGTGCTGACGTCAGCGCCGCTCGTGGAGAAGGAAGTTCAGCAACCGGATTCCGCACTCACGCCCGGAAGCATTCCGGCCTTCCTCAAGGACCTGCCGACCGAGCAGATCAAGACGCTCAAGTGTCAGGAGTGCGGGACGATGAACTATCCCACCGAGTGGTACTGCGAGCGGTGCGGTGGCGAGCTCGCGGCGATGTGACGCCGACCCGATGAAAATGAAAGGGCCCGGACTTTGTCCGGGCCCTTTTGCTTAGCGCACCAGCGGCGGGTTACGCCTTGGCGTGCGTGGCCAGCCGGCTCTTGTGACGCGCCGCGGCGTTCGAGTGAATGAGGCCCTTTCGCGCGGCGCGGTCCAGCAGGCTCACCGCCGTGAGGCGCTCTTCGGCCGTGGCGCTGGGAGCCTTAGCCTTCTTGAGCGCGGTGCGAAGCGCGGACCGCTGCGCGCGATTGCGCGCGGTGGCTGCGCGAGCCTTTCGCATGTTCTTCTTCGCGGACGCGATATTCGGCAAGTCGTCTCTCCAGAATTCCTGAATCGGTGTTCGAAATAGAGCCACGAACCTTACCAGTGCGGTCGCCCGATGTCAAGGCAGCGTAGTTAGTTGGGTCGAATAACGAAGTTCGGCAGCCGCTGCATAACGTGGATCGATCGCGCGCTTTCGAATTGGCAAAAACACATTCGCGCGCAAGTGATTTTTTGCTTTGACTCAGGCGTGCGGTGCCGCTAGCTTTTCGCCGTGCCGTCCGTCGTAGCGAGCCCATGGACATCGACACGTTAGTCGAGCCAGCCCTAACGGGTCAGCTCGATTTCGACGCCCCCGTCGAGCCACGCCGGCTCGAGGCGGTGTCTGATGTAGCGACGCCGTTCGTCATCGAGCTGTCGCAATTCAGCGGTCCGCTCGATCTCCTGTTGTCGCTCATTCGCGACGAACAGGTCGACATCTATGACATCCCGATCGCGCGCATTGCGGAGCAGTTCCTCGCGCACATCCACCTCATGCAGCTCGACCAGGCGGCCGACTATCTCGAGATGGCCGCGCGACTGCTCCGCATCAAGGCGCAGATGCTGCTCCCTCGCAACGAGCTCGATGATGCGTGGGAAGACCCACGCGCGGAGCTCGTGCGGCGACTGCTCGAGTACCAGCAGATGCGCGAGGTGGTGGATGTCCTCGAGCGACTCGGGGAAGACCGCCGCGGGCGATTCGCGCGCGCGTACGTCCCGCAGCAGATCGCTCCGCCCTCGGCGCCGCTCGCACTCTCGCTCTCCGAGCTGCTCGCGGCGATCGATCGCGTGCTGCGCGTTGCCCGAGAGCCAGTCATCCATGACGTAGTCGCCCGCCCTCTCGATGTGGATGGTGCGATCGCGACCGTGCGTGCCGTCCTCGCCTTGCGCGCGACCGCGCGATGGCGCGACGTGTGCCCGCCGACTTCCCAGCCGTGGCAGGTGCTCTCGGCACTGCTCGCGCTGTTGGAGCTCGCGCGCCGCGGCGAGCTCCGGCTCGCACAGCTCGCACCCTTCGCCTCCGTTTTGATCAGTCGTGAATCCGCTAGCCAGGCTGCTTGAGGCCGCGCTCTTCGCGAGCGCGCGCCCGATCCCGCTCGACGAACTCGCCGCTCTCGATACCGACGCGTCGCCGGCCGCGCTGCAGTCGGCCCTCGATGAGCTTCGTGAGACCTACGACACCGCGGGGCATGGCGTAGAGCTCGTGGAGGTCGGTGGTGGCTGGCAGATCCTAACGAGAGCCGAGTACACCGAGGCGATCGAACGCGCACAGCTCGCCGCACGTCCCCACCGATTGTCCGGCGCATCGCTCGAAACGCTGGCGATCATTGCGTACCGACAGCCGATCGGCCGCGCCGAAATCGAGGAGATTCGCGGTGTCGCCGTCGGCAGTGTTCTCAAGTCGCTGCTGGAGCGCGGCCTGATCGACGTCGTTGGCCGAGCGGATGGTGTGGGTCGCCCGCTGCTCTATGGCACGACGCCGATCTTCCTCGAGCAGTTCGCGCTCCGACACCTCGAGGAGCTGCCGAGAGGCGACGAGCTGGCGATCGCGCTCCGGCCGAACACTCCCGCCGAACCGGCATCGGAGGCGGCGCCGACGGCGTGACCGGCGAGCCGATGCGAATCCACCGCGCGCTCGCTCGCGCGGGCGTCGCGTCGCGGCGAAAGGCCGAGGAGCTCGTCGCAGCCGGGCGCGTGCAGGTTAACGGCGTCGTCGCGCGCACGGGACAGTCCGTAGATCCTGCCGTGGACCGCATCACGGTAGATGGACGCCAGCTCGATCGGCCACCCACGTCGTCCGCGTGGATCGTGCTCAACAAACCGGCGGGTGTGGTCACGACGAAGTCCGACCCGGAAGGCCGCCGCACCGTGTTCGATCTGGTGCCCGCTACGCCCGGCCTCACGTACGTCGGTCGCCTGGACTACCTCACCGAAGGCGTCCTGTTGCTCACGACGGACGGCGCCGCGGCGCACCGCCTCACGCATCCAAGCACGGAAGTCGAGCGGACCTACGTGGCCACCGTTCGCGGTGATGTGCGCGCCGCGGTCATTGCCGCGCGGCGCGGCGTCGAGCTCGAGGACGGGCTCGTGCTGCCACGAGCTGTCGAGGCCCGGCCGCTTGGCAACCGCAAGTCGGAGTTCGAGGTCACGATTGCCGAAGGGCGCAACCGCGAGGTTCGACGGTTCTGCGAAGCGCTTGGTCTCGAGGTCGAGCGGCTCGTGCGCGTGCGGTTCGGGCCCGTCGTGCTCGATCGTCTCGAGACGGGGGCGACAAGAGCGCTCTCGGGGCGCGAGCGGCGAGATCTGGAGCTGCTGCTCGGTTACCCCCTCGCACCGGCGCCCTCGGGGCGTGGTCGACGAGAGGGCGAGCAGCCCACCAGACAGCGTCCCAAGCGTGACGCATCGCACGGACGAAAGCCAAGGAAGCGTCGGTGACGCTGGTGACGTGACCGGCGGAGCCGAATCGCTGGTTTCGTGTATACTCTGCAGACCGGACTGAGAGACAACTGGCGATACGCTCGGTCGGGTCCCGAACTTGAACAGGCGAGCTCGAGCAGCGAACGGGCGCTGGACCCGAGCCCATTACCCTCGGAGCGAACGGTGGCAACACAGGTCTCCTCGCAGGCAGACATGGCGCTGGTGCAGGGCGTGCTACGTCAGGTTGGGCGTCGCGTCGTCGGGCAGGAGTACATGGTGGAGCGGCTGCTCATCAGCTTACTGACAGGCGGCCACGTTCTGCTCGAGGGCGTGCCGGGTCTCGCGAAGACGCTGACGGTGCGAACGCTGGCCGAGACGATCGATACGACGTTTCAGCGAATCCAGTTCACGCCCGATCTGCTTCCGGCTGACGTGTTAGGCACGCAGGTGTTCGACCAGTCGACGGGACAGTTCTCGGTGAAGAAGGGACCGATCTTCGCCAACATCATTCTCGCCGACGAGATCAACCGCGCACCCGCGAAGGTCCAGGCCGCGCTCCTCGAGGCAATGCAGGAAAAGCAGGTCACGCTCGGCGGACAGACGTTCAAGCTCGAGGAGCCGTTTCTCGTCCTCGCCACGCAGAACCCGATCGAGCAGGAAGGAACGTACCCGCTTCCCGAGGCACAGGTCGACCGCTTCATGCTCAAGCTCCGAGTCGGCTATCCGTCGCGCGACGAGGAGAAAGAGATCATGCGGCGTATGGCCGGCGGCGAACCAATTCCGGTGCAGCACGTCGCGTCGCCGGTCACGATCATGGAGGCTCGCCACCGGATCGCCGAACTGTACATGGACGAGCGGATCGTGGACTACATCGTCGAGATCGTTCACGCGACGCGTTCGCCGGCGGAGTCGGGAATGAAGGACCTCGCCCCGCTGATCGAGTTCGGCGCCAGCCCGCGCGCGACGATCGCGCTCGCGCAGGCGTCGCGCGCCCACGCATTCCTGCGCGGACGGACGTTCGTCACGCCCGAGGACGTGAAGGCGATTGCGCCGGACGTGCTCCGCCACCGCGTGCTGACGACGTACGAGGCCGAGGCGGAGGAGGTCACGAGCGACACGATTGTCGCGAAGATCCTGGCGACGATCGAAAGCCCATGAGTAGGGAATCGGGAATGGGCAATCGGGAATCGGGAAACGGCAAGCGTGACGAGAAGAACCCGGCGGTTGCATTCGAGACGCCTGCACGCGCGCGTCACGCACTGCGTACGCCGCCCGCGCCGCCGCGCGTCGATTCCCGATTCCCCATTCCCCATTCCCGCCAACCGGTCGAACCCGACGCCGCCCGCCAACGCGTCACGATCGGCGTCCCGCCCGAGATCCTTCGCCAGGTGAAGCTGATCGAGCTCCGCACCCGCGGGCTCGTCAACTCGCTCTTCAGCGGCGAATACCGCTCGGTGTTCAAGGGGCAGGGAATGGAGTTCGCCGAGGTGCGCGAGTACCTGCCCGGGGACGAAGTGCGGTCCATCGACTGGAACGTGACGGCCCGCATGCGGCGGCCGTTCGTCAAGCGCTACATCGAGGAGCGCGAGCTCACCGTCATGCTGGCGGTGGATCTCTCGGGGTCCGAGCGGTTCGGCACCGTTAGGCGGTTCAAGAGCGAGCTCGCCACTGAGCTCGGCGCCGTGCTGGCGATGTCCGCGGTCCGAAATAATGACCGCGTCGGTATCATGCTCTTCACCGATCGCGTAGAGCATGTCGTGCCGCCCGCCAAGGGACGTCGGCACGTGTTGCGCGTCATCCGCGACCTGCTGGTGCACGAGCCCGTGGGGCGCGGGACGGACATCGCCGGCGCGCTCGAGTATCTGCGCGGGATGCTCCGACAGAAGGCGATCGTATTTCTCGTGTCGGACTTCTTCAGCGAGCAGCTCGAGCGTCCGCTCAAGCTCGCCGCGCAACGGCACGACCTCGTTGCCGTGACGATCGAGGACCCCAGCGAGGAGTCACTTCCCGACATCGGGCTGGCGCGACTCGTCGACCCTGAGACGGGTGTGACGATCGACGTGGACACGAGTGATCGACGGGTTCGCGAAGGTTACGCGCGCATGGTGAACGAACAGCGCGAGACGCGGCGTCGGCTCCTGCGGCGCCTCGCGATCGACGAGATCGTCATGCGTACCGACGGCGGATACATGGAACCGCTCATGCGATTCTTCCGGTCCCGCGAAACCCGGACGCGACGTCGATGATGCTGTTCGCTGTCGTCCCGCTTCTGCTGGCGCTACCGCAGCGGCCCGCGCAACCGGCGCCCGCGCAGCCAGCGCAGGGGCAGTCAGCGCAGGCAGCGGCTCAGGTGCAGATGGGGTATGCCATCGAGCCGGAAACGGTAACGGTCGGTGACGCCTTCCGCCTAACGGTGCGCGTGCACGCCCCGCGCGGCGCGTCGATCACGTTCCCCGCCGGCCCCGATTCCGGCGCCGCCGTCGAGGCGCTCGATCCCCGACAGGAGCGCCAGGGATCCGACACCACGGCGCTCGACGTCACAGCAACGTGGCGCATCGCGGCGTGGGACACGGGCAACCTGCCGCTGCGATTCGGCGACGTCGTGGTGAAGCTCGATAACCGCGAGCGGCACGTTCCGCTCAGCGCACTCACGATCCACGTGAAGAGCGTGCTGCCGGCTGATACCGCCCAGCGGATCCCGAAGCCGCAGCGCGCGCTGTTCGAGTTTGGACGACCGTGGTGGTACTGGCTGCTCGCTGCCCTCGCGGCGATCGGACTCATTGGCCTGTTCTGGTGGTGGTGGCGCCGCCGCCGGAAGCGCCAGCAGGGTGAGGTGGACGATCCATTTGCCGACGCGGAGGGCGAGTTCGAGCGCGTGGAGCGTCTCGGACTCGTGGAAGCCGGCGAACGCGGTCGCTACGTGGCGCTGATGGTGGAGATCCTCAGGACCTATCTGTCGCGCAGCATCCCTGACGCGCATCCGTCCCTCACGACCAACGAGCTGCTGATTACGGTGCGAGACAACCGACTCGTGCCGGTGAATCGCCTCGCGCTGGTGCTCGCCGACGCGGACCTCGTGAAGTTTGCGCGTCGCGCCACGACGGCCGAACGGGCGCGGGAGCTCGGTACCGAAGCGCGAGGCATTGTTGCCGCGGTGCATGCCGCGGAGGTCAAGGCGGCGGAGGAGGCGAAGCGTGCGGCGGAGATGGCGCCGAAGGAGCGCGCCGCGTGAAGCCGGCACTCGATCACCCGCTGCTGCTCGCGCTCGCGGTCCTGCTTCCGATCGCGGTCGTCGCGCTGATCATCGGCGGCTATCGGCGGCGTCGCGCGAGGCTCGCTCGTTTGGGCACGCCCGCAATGATCCACCGGCTCGTGCCGCCTAACGCCGCCGTTCCGCCGGGCTGGCGCGCAACCCGGCTTGCCGTCGCGGCTGCCCTCGCCGGAATCGCGATCGCCGGGCCGCGGTGGGGCATCGAGCGCACCGTCGTGCGAGGCGAAGGCGTGGACATCGTGCTGGCGGTCGATGCGTCGCTCTCGATGATGGCCACCGACGAGCGCCCGAATCGGCTCGAGAAGGTGAAGCAGGAGATCCGCCGCCTCCGTGCGGCGTCGCCTAGCGATCGCTTCGCGCTGCTCGCGTTCGCCGGCCGTAGCTACATCCTCACCCCACTCACCGTCGACGACGCCGCGCTCGATCTCTTCCTCGACAACCTCGACCCATCGGTTGTGGGTCAGGCCGGCAGCTCACTCGCGCGCGCCATTCGCCAGGGCACCGACCTTCTCGTCGCGACGAAAGGTGGGAGCGACCGCGCCATCGTGATCTTCAGCGATGGCGAGGCATTCGAAGCACCTGAGGACGACATAGAAGCAGCCAAGGCGGCCGGCGAGGCAGGAATCAGCATCGTGGCGGTCGGCTTCGGCACGGTGGCGGGCAGTACCATTCCGATTCGCGAAGGCAACTCGGTCGTCGAAAAGCGCGACGCGGAAGGCAACGTCGTGATCACGAAGTATCATCCGGAAATGCTGCGTGCGGCCGCTGCAGCGGCGAACGGCACATTCATCGACGCCGCCGAAAGCGACAAGGCGGCGAAAGTGAGGCGCGCCCTGGTGCAGCTGCGTGGTGTCCAACGGGCGGTCGAGGCTGGCCGTACCCAAACACCACGCTTTCAACTCTTCCTGATTCCCGCCGTGCTCCTGTTGCTGCTCGACACGGGTCTCGGAGAGCGTCGCGGACGACGGCGCCGCTCCGCTGCCGCTGCGGCGACTGCCGCGAGCGTCTTGCTCGCCGGTGCGCTCTCGTTCGTGCCGATGCGGGCCGCCCGCGCGGACGATGTCCGAGACGCCGCTCGCGAGTACGCCGCGAAGCGCTATATGCGCGCCGCCGCGCTGTACCGTCGCGCCCTCGAGCGCGGCGACAAACGACCCGAGGTTCTCTACAATCTCGGCACGTCGCTGCTCGCGGCGGATTCACTCGCATCGGCGATCGAGGTGCTCGAGCGGGCCGCGAAGGCCACCGATCCCGAGGTCAAGTTCCGCTCGATGTTCAACCTCGGCTTGGCGCACCTCAAACGTGGGTTGGCCGTGAACGGTGATTCGGCCACGCCCTCGCTCGATGCGGCGCTCGAGGCATACAAGCGCGCGTTGCTCATGCGGTCCAGTGATGGCGACGCGAAATGGAACTACGAGCTCGCCCTCCGGAAGAAGCAGCAGCAGAGCGGAGGAGGTGGCGGAGGTGGCGGAGGAGGCGGCGGCGGAGGCGGCAACCAGAACCAACCAAGTCCCCCGCGTCAACCACAGTCCGACAAGCCGAGCGGCGGCCTCGGCAACCAGCAGGCGGAGCAACTGCTCAACAGCGCCGAGCGGGAGGAACGGAACGTTCAGGCGCGGAAGCAGCAACAGAATCGTCCGCAACCACCACCGGGCGGTAAGGACTGGTGATCGCGTCGATCGCGGGCATCGCACTGCAGATCGTCGTCACGGTCGTAGCGCCGGACACTATCACCGTCCGGCAGCCCGCCAGCGTGACGGTGCGAGCCGTCGTGCGCGGTCCCGTCGCCCCCACGATTCACCCCCCGCGATTCGCGCCGCTGAACGGGTTCCGCGTCGAGGAATCCACGCGGGTGGACGGGGGATCGATCTCGCAGGCGAGCGTCGAGCACCGGTATCTCGTGATCGCCGAGCGGCCGGGTGTCGTGGTGCTGCCCCCGATCGAGGCGAACGTCGGGCCGATGATCGGGCGATCCGCCCCCGTGCGCCTAACGATCGTGAACGCGCCGCCCGTTCAGGTACCGGCGGTCGTGTCACGATCCCGGCTCGATCCGGATGCGGGTGTCAACTTCCACGCGCTCGTCACACCGGACACGGTCTACGTCGGCGAACAGGCGACGTACCAGGTCGGCGTGTTTCTGAACGATGACGTCCGGTATCGCCTGCGCCGAAACCCGGAGTTCATTCCGCCCGAGCTGCGGTCGATGCTCGCCTACGATCTCTCGGCGCCGAGGTCGTTCGTCTCGAAGCGCGTCATCGATGGCCGACATTACGAAGTGCACGTGTTCCAGCGGGCACTCTTTCCGCTCACGGCCGGACGCTACGAGATTCCCGCGGCCCGCCTCAACTACTCGCTACCCCTCAGCGCGAGCTTCTTCAGCCGCGAGGAGAGCCACCAGCTCAAGTCGGAAACGGTGCCGCTCGTCGTCGTCGACCCGCCAACGGCGGGACGTCCTGCTGATTTCAGCGGAGCCGTTGGGCGACTTTCGCTCGAGGCGCACGTCGACAGCGGCACCGCCAAAGTTGGGGACCCGCTCGTTCTCACCGTGCGCGTGACCGGCGATGGGAACGTCAGCTTCTTCCCGAGACCGGAGGTGCGTGTCCCCTGGGGGCAGCTCGTCCCCGCCGAAGAGCGCGTGCAGCTCGACTCGAGCGCGACGGTCGTGCGCGGCGCGAAAGAATTCGACTGGGTCATTACACCGGCACGCAGCGGTGAGGTCGAGGTTCCGCAGATCCGGTATCCGTTCTTCAACCCGTACACCGAGCGCTACGAGCTCGCGGTGACGACGCCGCAGCGCGTTTCGGTCGCGCCAGGAACGTTGGTCGCCGTGGAGTCGGCCGACTCGTCGCGACCGGTGCTACCGTTGCGCCGCGTCATGCTCGCCGAGCCGCGGGCTCCGCTCTCGGCAACGCGCGGGTTCTGGGTCGCGATGCTCATCGCGCCGATTCCGGCGGCCCTGGCGCTTGCCGTGCGTCGCCCTCGCGCTCGGCGCGCACCGACGGCCGCCGCGCGATTGCGGAAGCTCGGACGACATCATGAACCGGCCAAGCCGGGCGACGCGAGCATGTTGCGGCGTACGTACGCCGCAGCGTTGGCCGAGCGCATCGGTGTTGCCGCCGCGGAGCTCGCAGACCGTCGCGCGCTCGTGCGTGCGCTCCGGCGAAATGGCGTCACCGCCGACTCCGCGCGCGCGGCGGACGAGCTGCTCGGTGAGCTTGATTCCGCGGTGTACTCGGGCGCCGCGACCAGCATGGAGGACGGTGCCAAACGTGCCATCGAAGTGCTGCGTCGTGTCGATGAGGAAGCGAGGCCACGCATCGTGACACGTTCGTCGCGCTCGCTCGCGTCGGTCGCGCTTCTCGGTCTGTCGCTCGGCGTTGCGCAGTCGGAACCCACGGCGCGCGAGTCGTTCGACCACGGGACGCGTGAGTATGAGGCTCGCCGCTTCGCGAGAGCTGAACGATTCTTCGCGGACGCCGCGCGCGCCGACCCCACGTCACCGGACGCGTGGGCGAACTTCGGCACAGCGGCCTGGGCCGCTCGGGATACCGCCGCCGCGGCGATTGGTTGGCAGCGCGCCCTTCGACTCGATCCGCTTTCGGGAGACGTTAGGTCGCGGCTCGATCTCACGCCAGGGTTCGGGGGCAGTGCGCTTGCGAACGTCCCTCCGCTCACGGAATCCACCGCGGCGGCTGTTGGTGGCGGCGCGTGGCTGCTCGGATGGTTGGTGCTCGCGGTTGGTATCTGGCGTCGCAAGGCGGCATTCCGCTATGCCGCATACGTGCTCGGCATCGTCGCGGTCGCGAGCGCCATCACGGGCGTGCGAGTCCGTGAAGCGTTCAATGCCCGGCGGCTTGTGGTGGTCGTCGACGCCGACCGCCTGCGTTCGCTGCCCGTGCTGGGGAGTGAGCCCGGCGCGCCCGTCCTCACGGGCGAGGTAGCGCGCACGGTCCGCGAGGAAGGCGTGTGGTCGCTCGTTAGGCTCGGCGACGAGCGGGAGGGCTGGCTCGAAACCGACCACCTGGAGCCCATCGCGCGACCCTGGGCGAACGGTCAGCGATGAGCGCCGGCAGCGCGAGCGGCACGGAGGTTCGCCGCCCGTCGCGCATCGCCATTCTGCCGTCGGCCGTCGCAGACCAGATCGCTGCCGGCGAGGTGGTGGAGCGGCCTGCGTCCGCCGTGAAGGAGCTGGTCGAGAACGCGCTCGACGCTGGTGCGACGACGATCGAAGTCACCATCGAGGAAGGCGGTCGCACGTTGATCCGCGTCGCCGACGATGGCTGTGGCATGGAGCGCGATGAGCTGCTGCTCGCGATCGAGCGACACGCCACCTCGAAGATCCGCACGGCGGCGGACCTGGTGGGTGTGTCGAGCTTCGGCTTTCGCGGCGAGGCCCTGCCGGCGATCGCGTCGGTGTCGCGCATGGAGATCGCGTCGGCGACCGAGGCGGGGAACGGCGCGATCGTGCGCGTTGCTGGCGGGTCGGTCACGGACGTCTCGCCCACCACGCGGCGCGCCGGCACGACGGTGACCGTGGGCCAGCTGTTCTACAACGTGCCCGCCCGACTCAAGTTCCTCCGAAGTGCGCGCTCGGAGTGGCGCGCCGTGGCCGAGTCGCTGATCGCCACCGCGCTATGCAGGCGAGACCTGCGGCTCGGCGTCACGAACGACGGAAAGAGCGCACTCAACCTGCCGCCGGCGTCATCGATGCGCGTCCGGATCGCCGGGATCTGGGGTGGCACCTTCGCCGAACGATTCATCGAGGCGGATGACGTCACGGGACCGATCCACGTGAGTGGGTTGGTCGAGCGGCCCGCGGACGTGGGTACGGCGAGCCGCCGCGTTTACCTGGCCGTGAACGGCCGGCCGGTCCGCGACGCGGGAATGGTGCGTGCGGCCGAGAGTGCATATCGGTCGACGATCTCGCCCGGCGTTAGGCCTTCGCTGTTCCTCGAGATCGTGGTCCCGACCGATTCCGTGGACGTGAACGTCCATCCGGCCAAAGCGGAAGTTCGCTTTCGTGATCGGTGGCCGGTCGAGCGAGCGGTGGAGCACGCCGTACGTCGTGCCTTGGGCGAGCCGGGCAGCGCCGCGTTCGTCGGCGGGGCCAGGTCGTGGACCTATACCCCGATGTCTGCGCCAGCTCACCCGGTGGATGTCGAAGTGCTCGAATCGCGGGCTGCTCCGGCGGATGGCCTCTTTTCGGGTTCGCCTAACGTTGGCATGGATGTGGTCGACGGTGCGCCGCCGCGCGGTGAGCCAGCCGTCGGCGTCCCGCCGCTCATGCAGCTCAAGCGGACCTACCTCATGTTCGAGCGCGGCGAAGGCGTGGTGCTGATCGACCAGCATTCCGCGCACGAACGGATTCTCTTCGAGCAGTTCATGAACGTTCTGGAGCGCGGCGCTGCGCCATCGCAGCGGCTCCTCTTTCCTGCCACGCTTCATCTCGGGCCGGCGGAGGGCGATGCGTTCGAGGCGAATCGGGATACGCTCACGAAGCTCGGGTTCGAGGTCGAGCCGTTCGGGGGCCATTCTATCATCGTCTCGGCAGTGCCGATGCCGCACCCGCGGTTCGACGCACTGCGCTGTCTGCGCGACACGCTCGACGCCCTCACGGGCGATCGTTTACCGAGCACCGCGGCACGCCACGAGCGTCTAGCGGCGACCGTCGCGTGCAAGGCGGCGATCAAGGGCGGCGACTTCCTGTCGCAAGCGGAGATGCAGGCGCTCTACGTCAGCCTCGCCAACACAACCTTGCCCGCCCACGACGTGCACGGCCGTTCCACGATCGTGCAGATCACCTGGGATGAGCTCGATCGACGTTTCGGACGCAAATAGCGTTCGAGTCATTTGCGGGCCGACGGGCGCGGGCAAGTCGGCGCTCGCTATGGAGCTCGCTGACCGGTATGACGCGATCATCCTCAGCGCCGACTCGCGGCAGATCTATCGTGGCTTCGACGTAGGCACCGCGAAGCCGACCACGCGCGACCAGTCGCGTGTCCCGCACCGAGGCATCGATGTCGCCGATCCCGGAGAGCGTTACTCTGCGGCCCGGTGGGCCGACGAGGCGCGCTCCTGGATGGCCAACGCCCGTGCGGCGGCACGCCCGGTCGTGATCGTCGGTGGAACCGGGTTCTACTTGCGTGCGCTGACGGAGCCACTATTCGAGGCACCTCCCATCGATGCCGATCGCCGAGCGGCGTTGGAAAGCGTGCTGGAGTCGACTTCGACCGACGAGCTCCGTCGGTGGTGCAGAGCGCTCGATCCCCCACGTTCACATCTGGGACGAACGCAGCTCGTGCGGTCCGTTGAAACGGCCCTGCTCGTCGGCGAGCGGCTCAGCGACCTGCATCGCACACGGGCGCGAGCACCCGAGGTCCGGGCCCGCTATCTTGTTGTCGATCCCGGACCCGAGCTGTCTGAGCGCATTGAGCGGCGGTTCGACGCAATGATGGCGGATGGATGGGCAGACGAAGTAACAACGCTCTCGCAGCGCGTGGACGCATCGGCGCCAGCGTGGAAATCCAGTGGGTACTCGGCGATACGTGACATGGTCGTTGGACGCATGACGAGTGAAGCCGCCCGAGAGCGCGTGATCATCGAGACCCGGCAGTACGCGAAGCGGCAGCGAACGTGGTTCCGGCATCAGCTGGAGGAATCGCTGACCACGCGCATCGATCCTGTTGACGCGCGCGCTGGTCGGGTCGCCCGAGACTGGTGGGAAGGGAGGGGGAGGAGCGAGTGAAGATCGGCATCACCTGTTATCCGACCTATGGCGGATCCGGCGCCGTCGCCACCGAGCTGGGTATCGCGCTCGCGGCGAAGGGGCATGAGGTCCACTTCATCACCTATAAGCAGCCGTTCCGCCTCCCGTCGTTCCTCCCGCGCATCTACTTCCACGAGGTGGACGTCGGCCGCTATCCGCTCTTCGAGTACCCGCCGTACGACCTCGCGTTGGCCGTTCGCATGCACGAGGTCGTGAAGTCGCACGAGCTCGATCTGCTCCACGTCCATTACGCGATCCCGCACGCGACGAGCGCGTGGATCGCGCGCGAGATGCTTCGCGAGGCCGGATCGGACGTGAAGGTGATCACGACTCTGCACGGAACGGACATAACGATCGTCGGGCAGGACCGATCCTTCCATCCGATCACGAAGTTCTCGATCGAGAAATCGGATCGCATCACGGCGGTCTCTCAGTACCTGCGACAGCAGACGTTCAAGGCATTCGGATGCGCGGGATGTCAGGTCGAGGTCATCTACAACTTCATCGACCCGGACATCTACAATCGATCGAAGTACCCACCGCTGCTGAGCGAGCAGCTGAACGGCGGGCGACGCGTGCTGATGCACGTGTCGAACTTCCGACCGGTGAAACGTGTCCGTGACATCGTGCGGATCTACGCCCGGGTTCAGGAGGCAGTGCCGTCGGTGCTCGTGATGGTCGGCGATGGCCCTGACCGTGTCGAAGCCGAGGCGGAAGCGCAGGCGCTTGGCCTCGAGCGGTCGGTGCACTTTCTCGGGAAGATCGACGTGGTGGCGCCGCTGCTCGCCGGGGCTGACCTCTTCCTGCTTCCGTCACAGAGCGAATCGTTCGGTCTGAGCGCGCTCGAGGCACTCGCGTCCGGCACACCCGTGGTTGGTAGTAGAGCGGGCGGGCTCGTGGAAGTCGTGAAGGAAGGCGTGACGGGGGCGCTCTGTGAGATCGGCGATGTGGACGGCATGGCCAGGGCGTCGGTCGAGATTCTGTCCGATCGTGAGCGGTGGCAGACGATGAGCCGTGATGCGGCGGCGGACGCGCGGGCGCGGTTCTCGCGCGACGACATCGTGCGACAATACGAGGCGTTGTACGAGGATGCAGTTCGGTAGGATCGTCGCATCGATTCTCGGGCTGGTGCGGTGGGAGAACGTGCTGCTCTCCGTTGCCGGCGTCGTGCTCGGCGCATGGTGGGCAACGGGGCGCCCGAACGAGCCGGAGACGATCGTGATGGCCGGCGTCGCGGTGTTGCTGACTGCGTTCGCGAATGCCGACAACGACGTGCGCGATTACGAGATCGATCGCGTCGCCCATCCCGAGCGTCCGCTGCCTGCGGGAAGACTCTCGATCGAAGCGGCGCGGATCGTCGTAGGCATCAGTGCGGCTGCTGCGCTGGTTTTCGCGTCGCTGCTCGGTGGCGCACAAACGCTCGCTGCCGTGGGTGTCATCGCGGTGATGACGCTTTACAATCGCGGCGTGAAAGCGCACGGCGTTCCCGGGAATGTCGTCGTCGCCGTCGTCGCGTCGCTGCCGTTCCTGTTCGGCTCCTGGAGTGCCGGATCACCCGGCGCGGGCGTCCCGCTGTTCCTCGTGGGCGTGCCACTTCACTTCGCGCGTGAGATCGCCAAGGACATCGATGATGCCGACGGCGACGCGGCGCATCGCCGGACGCTTCCGCTTCGCGTCGGCGCCGGCAGAGCGAGGCTTGTCGTGGTAAGTTCCGTCGCGTTGTTCGTGGCGGCGCTCGCACCGTTCGCGGTGCGGCGTCCGGCATTTGCGATCGTCGTGCTTCCGGCTGTTGCGCTCTGTCTCGTCGCGGCTCGACGGGTGTTGAGCGGACAGCGTGGTACGCCACGGTTGCTCAAGTCGGCGATGGTGGTCGCCATGGTCGCATTCGTTCTCAGCGCACGTTGGTGACCACCCGCGCGTTGCGGGCATCCCTGGTGTAACCGGGACTGCGTTCGTCTCGTCCTCCTCAGCCCGTCTTCGATGACCGTGTTTCAAGCGCTGGTCCTGGGTATCGTCCAGGGACTCGGCGAGTTTCTGCCTATCAGCAGCTCGGCGCACCTCGTCCTCACCCCTTGGGTCTTCGGCTGGCCAGATCCCGGTCTGGCGTTCGACGTCGCGCTTCACGTCGGGACGCTCGTTGCGGTGCTCTGGTACTTCCGGAGCGAGTGGATAAAGCTCACCGAATCCGGGCTCGATCTGTTGCGGACTCGCCGCGCGGACACGGAAGAGAAGCAGCGACTCATTTACATCATTGTCGCGACGATACCGGCGGCCATCGCCGGCTTGTTGCTCGAGTCGTACGCCGAGTCGACGTTCCGATCTCCGTCGCTCGTCGCGACGACGCTCATCGTCATGGGCATCGTACTCTGGGCGGTCGATCGTTATGCGCCGCGTGATCGGCCACTCGGCAGGATGCGCGTTCGCGATGCGCTGCTCATTGGTCTGGCGCAGATTTTCGCCCTCATCCCGGGCGTCTCGCGTTCCGGTGCAACAATGACGGCAGCTCGTGGGTTGCGATTCGATCGTCAGAGCGCGGCGGTCTTCAGCTTCCTCATGAGCATGCCGATCACCGCAGCGGCCGCGGTGCTGAAGGCGCCCAAGTTGCTGCGCGCCGACGATCGCACGACGCTCGTGGTGGGCATCGTCGCCGCGGCGGTGAGTGGTTGGCTCGCGATTGCCGTTCTATTGCGCTACGTCACGCGCCACAGCTTTGGGCTATTCGCGGTATATCGGGTCTTGCTGGGCGCCGCCGTCCTCGCCCTCGTCGCGGCCCGTGGCTGACGCGGCGTCGTACGACGGCCGCGCTGTTGCGGGCCTGTCACGCCTGCTCGATGTCCCACGCCTGATCGTCCTGGAGTCCACGGCGTCCACCATGGATGACGCGCACAGCCTGGCATCGAGCGGAGCGCCTGCAGGCACCGTGGTGGTCGCCGATCGTCAAACGTCGGGGCGTGGCAGAGCCGGACGACGGTGGGCGTCGGAGAGTGGTCAGGGCATCTGGATGACCCTGATCGAGCGGCCTAACGACGCGGAGGCGGTGGACGTGCTGTCGCTACGACTCGGCCTGCGCGCGGCTCGGGCGCTGGATCGTTATGCGGGCTCGCCCGTCCGCCTCAAGTGGCCGAACGACCTTTACGTGTCCGACGCCAAGCTCGCCGGCATCCTCGTCGAGGCCCGCTGGCGCGCTAACCGGGTCGACTGGGTGGCCATTGGCATCGGCGTGAACGTTAGGCCTCCGATCGACGTCGAGAATGCGGCGTCGCTCGAGCCGGAAACCACCCGGGTCGACGTGCTCGCCGAGCTGGTGCCGGCCCTGCGTGCTGCGGCGCATGCTCGCGGCCCGCTCTCCGCAGGCGAGCTCGAAGAGTTCGCCGCGCGTGACATGGCCGCAGGACGCGCGTGCGTCGCGCCGGCGTCGGGGCGGGTTCGTGGCATCACGCCGACTGGCGAACTGCTCGTGGACACGGATGTTGGCCTTCGGGCATTCCGCGACGGCTCACTTACTTTCGCAGGAGCAACGCGATGATCCTCGTGTTCGACGTCGGCAACACCGAGACGACGGTCGGGCTGTTCGACGGGGAAACGCTCTGCGGTCACTGGCGCCTCACCACCGACGTGGCGCGAACGCCTGATGAGATCACGCTGCTGATTCGTTCGCTGCTCGCGGCGAGCGAGATCGATCGCCGCGGGATCGACGGCGCCGCGATCGGTTCGGTCGTGCCGTCGCTCACCGCACCGCTTGCAGAGGCGTGCGAACGGGCCGTTGGCGCAACACCGCTCATCATCGACGCGCGGTCGCCGCTGCCCATCTCGCTCGACGTCGAAGAGCCGTTGACGGTCGGGGCAGACCGGATCATCAACACGCTTGCGGCAAGCCGGATCTACAAGCGTGATACGATCGTGGTCGATCTCGGCACGGCCACGACCTACGACTGCATCACTGCCGATGGCGTGTTCCTCGGCGGCGTCATTGCTCCCGGCATCCGCACGTCGGCGGAGACGCTGTTTCGGCGGACGTCCAAGCTACCGGCGACGGAGATCGCGCCGCCCGCCCGCGTGATCGGGCGGCGCACGGAGGAATGCATCCGGTCCGGTGTCGTGCTCGGCGGGGCCGAGGCGATCGACGGGCTCGTGCGACGCATCAAGGGTGAGTGGCCGGGAGGGGGAGTGCCGCTCGTGGTCGGAACCGGTGGCCTCGCGTCGGTGTTCGAGCCCTTCTGTCGCGAGCTCGAGGTCATTGAGCCGTACCTGACCTTGATCGGGCTTCGTATCGCGCACGAGCTGGTGACGGCTCGATCGTGAGCGGGGTCGCGTCGCAACCGGAGTCCGCGCCGCCGCGGTGGCGAACGTTAGGCATCGCACGACGCGTCGGGTACAGGCTCCTGCCCGGCGACGCCTTCAGCTACGTCCTGCACCTTCGGCCGCGCGAGTGGCCGATCATGATTGCGCACACGTCGATCGGGTTCATCATTGCGATCGGCGCCCGTGCCGTCCTCAGGGGCGACCGGTTCGGCGCGTACCTGATCATGCTGCTCTCGTGGGTCGGGTGTCTCAATGCCGGAACGCTCGCGCTCAACAGTGCGTTCGACCGCGATGAGGGCGACATCGGCTACCTCGACGCCCCGCCGCCGATTCCAAGGCACCTCGGCGTCATGAGTTTCGTGCTCATGACGATCGGCCAGCTGCTAGCGCTCACGCTGGGGTCGGGGTATGCGATCGCCTATGCGATCTGCTTCGCCATGTCGATTGCCTACAGCGTCCCGCCCGTGCGTCTCAAGGCGGTCGCCGGCGCGGATTGGGTGATCAACATTGTCGGCGTCGGAGTGCTGACGCCGTTCGCCGGGTGGACCGCGTCCGGCTTCGCGCTGAGACCGGAGGCGCGGTGGATCATGATCGGTTTCGGGTTCCTCTTTGGATCGCTGTATCCGCTCACGCAGATCTATCAGTTCGACGAGGATTCATCGCGTGGAGACCGGACCCTCGCGCGGATCCTCGGCGTTAGGGCGAGTCTGCTGATCTCCGCGGGAGCGGCGGCCCTCGCGTTCGCCGCGTTCTCGCATGGTCTCGTGCTCGCCGGCCCGACCGTGATGGCTCGGAATGCCCTCGTCGTTGCCGGTGTCGTATGGGCGGTCGTACTTGGGAACTGGATCGCTCGGCACGGGCGCATGACGAGCGCCGAGCATCAGCGCGGGATGTATCGTGCGCTTTTGGCGTGGGCGGTGACGGATGTCGCGATGGTAGTTGCCTTCGCGGTGTAAAGCGTTGTAATGCAACAGTTTGGTTATAGCTCGCTGCTGGCCGTCGGGGCTTGACGCTGTGGGTGGGAGATCGTTAATTTCCGCGCCGTTAGCACTCTGCTGTACTGAGTGCTAGTAGTCGCGTTCACCACATCTTTCAACCTACCCACGCACGAGGGATGCACCCTATGGCCACGAAGAGCGCCGCCTCGACGAAGGTCAGCCCGCTGGCTGATCGCGTCGTCGTCAAGGCACTGGAAGAGACCGAGCAGATGCGCG
>Ga0207674_10000770_pt1 | contig 41833 bp, 31 predicted proteins | sample KBSCornC72_FD_184303 | JGI IMG/M metagenome (GOLD analysis project Ga0207674, IMG submission 184303) | Corn rhizosphere microbial communities from Kellogg Biological Station, Michigan, USA - KBS Corn C7-2 (SPAdes) (version 2) | ecosystem: Host-associated > Plants > Roots > Rhizosphere > Soil ... | reverse complement strand
CATGCGTTCGGGTTCCTGAGCATACTGCTTTGCTTTTGCAATCTTTCCAATCATACTGGAGTGCATAGGCTCTACCCTCTTTCGTGTGCCTTCGCCTGAGACTGGCTCGCTACCAGCCTACCAGTGCTGTAACATCCCTGTAACGCACTGAATCAGGCATCAAATTCACACCGATCTCTTTGCTAGTGCATTCCGGCTACATAGCGTTTCACTGTGGGCTGTGTGATGGCTCCTCCAGGCCGCGACGCCCGCTGGCGCACACACTACACATCTTTCATACAGTGTTGCTCTACGAATCGGACGTCATTCTCTGTACGAACTTCGTTCGGATCGCTCATCAATGTTTGTCTGAGCAATAGCGAAGGCGCCAGAGGTCTATTCCCCTGGCGCCTTGTACGTTTCCTTCTGCCGCACACGCAGAGAGACGCTCGTGTGATCTGCTCGAACCCGGACGACCGGTAGCATATCTGGCCTCCCTCTCAGTAACTGATTCTGGAGAGTGCCGCATCGTTGCGTGTGTGAGTCAGTGTACCACGAACCGGCGCCTGCGTCCAGTCTTGTGTTTCATTCGTTACACAAATAGTACAATGCGGGATACCCCACGATATCTTTCTACAACGCTCATTCCGTAACGATTCCTGTAACGCTTGCGGAACGGCGTTCGCGTATGCTCTGGGCGTAAGACATGGCCGGGGAACCTCGTGAGGGAGGCAGAGAATGACAACACTGCTGCAAAGCATGAAACGAATTTGGCCGGTTCGCAGAGCGAGCGAGACCGTTGAAAGCCGCAAACCAGCGGAGCGTCTGCGGCAGGTAGCGCCGCCGATAGACATAGCACCCGATGACCCTATCGTGGCCTACTTTCTGAGCGCGCCGGGAGCGGTAGAAGTAGAGAAACTCCACCTCGATTCGCCCGCATTGCAGGCTTTGCGTGCGGCAGGTGTCACGCTGGCGATTCCGCTCGTCAGTCAGGGAGAGCTGGTTGGGCTACTCAACCTTGGCCCACGGCTCAGTGAGCAGGACTACTCGCCCGACGACCGTGGGCTGCTGAATACCCTGGCGACACAGGCCGCACCGGCCGTGCGGGTGGCGCAACTGGTGCGCGAGCAACAGGCCGAGGCCCGCACCCGCGAGCGTATCGAGCAGGAAATGCGAATCGCCCGGATCATCCAGCAGACGTTGCTGCCACAGGAGCTGCCACAACTCGATGGCTGGCAACTCGGCGCATACTATCAACCAGCTCGCGCCGTCGGCGGAGACTTTTATGACTTCCTTCAGTTCGACGATGGCCGCCTGGGGCTAGTGATCGGCGATGTCACCGACAAAGGCGTTCCCGCGGCGCTGGTGATGGCGACCACCCGCAGCATGTTGCGCACCGCCGCACAGCATGGCGACTCTCCGGGCGAGGTATTGGAACGCGCCAACAACCTGCTCTGCCCGGATATTCCGCCCAAGATGTTTGTCACCTGCCTCTACGCGATTCTCGATCCCGCAACTGGCCACCTGCAATACGCGAACGCGGGACACGATTTGCCCTACGTTTCGCACAACGGGGCTTCGACTGAACTACGCGCGACCGGCATGCCCCTTGGCTTGATGCCTGACATGCATTACGAAGAAAAGGAGATGGATATGGCCGCGGGTGATACATTGCTGCTCTACAGCGACGGACTGGTCGAGGCGCACAATCCCGACCGCGATATGTTCAGCTTCCCTCGATTGATGTCGCTTGTGGGGAAATATGGCGACTCCGGTGCACTGATTGAATACCTGCTCAACGAATTGCGCTCCTTCACCGGCATCGGCTGGGAGCAGGAAGACGACGTAACGCTGGTCACGCTTCAGCATACGGGAGATGGCCATATGAACAATCGCACTGACGCCAACCAGACGATGGACGAAGGGTGGCGCGTGCTCGATACCTGGCCCATCCCAAGCGCTCCGGGCAACGAACGTGACGCGATGCGCCATGTCGAAGCCACAGTACGCGAACTTGGGCTGCCGGAGAAGCGCATCGAGCGGCTCAAGACAGCCGTGGCCGAGGCGACGATGAACGCTATGGAGCACGGCAACCAGTATCGCGAAGATGTGCCGGTGGAGGTGACGGTGATGTCGTCCGCGCATCAGGTGGCCGTCCGTATTCGCGATTCCGGCGGTGGCCAGCCTGTACCTACGCAGTCACAGACGCCCGACCTGGAGGCGAAACTGGCTGAAGAGCAGACGCCGCGCGGGTGGGGGCTGTTCCTGATCCGCAATCTGGTAGATGAGTTACGAGTGAGCAGCGATGCGCATCATCACACCGTTGAGTTGATTATGTCCCGGGAGGAGGAAGACGATGACAACCAGAGCGCTTGAGGCGTATGTGCGTCATAAGAAGCCACGTGTCGCTGTGATTGACCTGCATGGCGAGATCAATGGCTTTGCGGAAGAGACACTCAACAATGCCTATGCCGAGGCAGAGACCGAACAGCCTGATGTCATTCTGCTCAACTTCGCCAACGTGGACTATATCAACAGCACCGGCATCGCCCTGATCGTCACGCTGCTAGCGAAGGCGCGCAAGTCTCACGTCCGCCTCTATTCATGCGGCCTGAGTGAGCACTACGTCGAAATCTTCAACATCACGCGACTCGCGGACTTCATGAGTGTATTTCCGGACGAGGCGAGCGCTCTCGCCGACCCGGCCATTGCGACGGAGGGGAAATAAGCATGGCGACACAGGACCCGAGCGTGACGGTGCATGTCCGCTACGTGAATCCAACGGTGAGCATCATCGACATCCAGGGCGAAGTCACAGCATTCGCCGAAACCGTGCTGACGAACGCCTACACCGCTGCCAGCACGAACACGACCAGGACGATCATCCTTAATTTCACCGGGCTGGAGTATATGAACAGTAGCGGCATCGGCCTGCTGGTCACCCTGCTGATTCGAATGAACCGTCACAAGCAGCACCTGTTTGCCTACGGTCTGACCGACCACTACAAGCATATCTTCGAGCTGACACGCCTCAACGAGGCCATCAGCATCTACGAGACAGAGGCCGAGGCGGTCAACGCCGCGACAGGCGCATCCTGACAGCGTCACGAGCCAGGGAGCTGGGCATTCGCGAAAAAGCAACGGAGGAATACGAGATGGACAATCCAGTGACACCAACCTCAGGCGGGACCGGCGGGCAACCGCGTGACGCCGCCTATTGGGCGCAACGAGGAACCGATTTGCGCGTCTCTGAGGCACCTGACCACGCCATCAATCTGAATGTCGACGGCAGACGGGTCGTGAGCCCGCTGCAGGGCTTCGGCAAGATGTGGCAGAAGACCTATCGCATCCGCCTGGAAGGCGCCGCGGTGACGCCACCTGAAGTTATCCAGACGTGGAAGGACAATTTCGCGTCCTTCTGGCCAAAAGGGAATCACTTCTACGGCCCAATCACTGGTATCGCTCCAGGAGAGGTCGCGCTGCTCAATATCAAGACAGGCGGGATGCCCCTCTCAACCGGTGTGCTGGTGCTATATGCCGACGATGAGTCTTTCACGCTCATGACACCAGAAGGCCACATGTTTGCTGGCTGGATAACCTTCTCGTCGTTCATGGAAGGGAATTGCCCTATCGTGCAGGCGCAGGTGCTGATGCGGGCGAATGACCCCATTTACGAGCTGGGCCTGGCGATGGGTGGCCACAAGCAGGAAGACAAGTTCTGGCGGCACACACTCCATGGCGTGGCGGCGCATTTCAATGCTGATGGGCCAGTGACGTTACAGATGGTCTGTGTTGACCGCCGCCGACAGTGGTCTAACGCCAACAACATCTGGAAGAACGCCGCCGTGCGCACGGCCCTGAATACTCCTGCTCGCTGGTTTGGGCGAGGGCGCCGACGCAATAAGGGCACGGCACAGGCTAACTGAGCCAACTCATCATAAAACAAGAGCGAGGAAGCTGGATAATCCATGTCGTCTCATTCGTCAACGTATGATGCCGTGGTGGTTGGCGCCGGTCCGAACGGCCTGGCGGCAGCCATTACGCTCGCCCGGGCCGGGCATTCGGTTGCCGTCTTCGAGGCCAAGGACATCATCGGCGGCGGCTGCCGGTCGAAAGAGTTGACCTTGCCTGGCTATATTCACGATGTCTGCTCGGCAATTCATCCGCTGGCCGTCGGCTCGCCGTTCTTCCGCACGCTGCCTCTCGAACAGTATGGCGTCGAGTGGATTCACCCTGACGCACCGCTGGCGCATCCGCTGCCAGATGGCGGCGCTGCCCTGCTGGAGCGCTCATTCGAGGCAACGGGCGCAACCCTCGGCCCCGATGCCGCTGCCTGGCGTCGGCTCTTCGCACCACTTGCGCGCCGCTGGGATTCTCTTGCCGAGGGCATTCTCGCGCCACTCCGTCCGCTCTGGCAGGCCGCTCACCCGATCACGTCAGTCGCGATGGCACAGTTCGGCTTCAACGCAGTGCAGTCGGCGCGTGGTCTTGCCGAGCGCGTCTTCAAAGGCGATTACGCTCGCGCGATGTTCATGGGCATGTCGGCTCACTCGATGATGCCCATGGAGCAACCGCTCACCGCGGCGGCAGGTCTGGTGCTGGGAGGTCTGGGCCATGCGGTTGGCTGGCCGATGCCCAAAGGCGGCTCGCAACGCATCGTGGATGCCCTTGCGGCCTACCTGCGCGACCTTGGTGGTGAGATCATCACTAACGCGGAAATTCGCTCACTCGCAGAACTGCCACAGGCACGCGCGATCCTCTGCGATATAACGCCACGCCAGTTGCTCGCGCTGGCTGGAGACGCATTGCCCGCAAGTTACCGCCACCAGTTGCAGCGCTACCGCTACGGGCCAGGCGTCTTCAAGGTGGATTTTGCCCTCGATGGGCCAATTCCCTGGCGGGCCGAGGAGTGCTTACGAGCAGGCACGGTTCACGTCGGCGGGACTCCAGCGGAGATCGCGTCGAGCGAGCGTAGCGTGTGGCGCGGCGTGCTGCCTGAGCTGCCATTTGTGCTGCTGGCTCAACAAAGCCTCTTCGACGAGACGCGAGCGCCGCATGGAAAGTATACCGCCTGGGCATATTGCCACGTACCCAATGGTTGCACTGTAGATATAACCGCGCGCATCGAGGCGCAGATCGAGCGCTTCGCCCCAGGCTTCCGCGACCGCATCCTCGCGCGCCACTCGCTCAACGCCGCCGAACTAGAGGCCTACAACGCCAACTATGTGGGCGGCGATATCAACGGCGGGGTGCAGGACCTGCGCCAACTCTTTACCCGTCCCACGGTGCGAATTGACCCCTACTCGACACCGGTGAGCGGCCTCTATATCTGTTCGTCGTCCACACCGCCCGGTGGTGGCGTGCATGGGCTGTGCGGCTACTACGCGGCGCAATCGGCGCTGGGTCTGCTTGGCGCCGGTAATGGCCCTTCGACTCCCGAGATGCCGGACATACGTGCAGACGCCGACAGCAGCGATGGGTCCAATGTTACCCCAGCCAACAAGGCGCCAACAGCAGCGGGAGAACTGTAATGCCCCATCGCATTGTGCGACATCTCGGATGGATCCTCTGGCTGCTTGATTTGATGGTGATTGTCGCGGGCATCGTCCTGTTCGCGCAGACGCCAGGAAGTAATGAGAATAACGCATTCGTGGGAACAGTTGCGATGGTCGCAGCGTTCTTTGCATTTCCCACGATGGGAGCGCTCATCATCTCGCGGAGACCGGAAAATACGGTCGGCTGGATCTTCTGCGTCATCGGCCTGGGCACGGCAACCACCTCATTCAGCGCAGCCTTCACGCAGCATGCTCTCGCCAGTCACACAGATACCCAGCTCATCGTGGGCCTGGTCGAGATGCTAGGTAATACTGTCTGGCCAATAAACCTGGGAATGGGTACGCTGCTGCTCTTCCTCTTCCCGACGGGACGCCTACCATCGCCACGCTGGCGATTTGTCTTCTGGCTTGATGTTGTCGTGATCGCATTATCTGTACTCAGCGCCATGATCACTCCTGGATATCAGGAATCGACGCCGGGTACGTCTGGTCCACCGGATCGCATCTGGAACCCACTCGGCATTAGCGGTATAGGTCCATTGCTCGATGCAGTCAGCGGTTTTGGTGGCCTGCTGTTTGTGTTCTGCGCGCTCGCCTCTGTAGCGGCAATTATCACACGCTACGTGAAGTCGCGAGACGTCCAACGCCAGCAAATCAAATGGTTCGCACTTGGCACAGCGGCAATGGTTGCCATTCTTGTCCCATCCATCATCATCATCCCGAATGAGAACACGCTCAGCAATGTCACCTTCGCAATTGGCATCGTGATGCTGCCCATCGGAGCGGGCATTGGCGTCTTGCGCTATCGCCTCTTTGATATCGACGTCATCATCAACCGAACGCTGGTGTATGGCTTGCTGACTGCTGTGCTGGCAGGCGTCTATTTCCTCGGCGTGGTTGGAGTGCAATCGGTGGTCAACGTCCTCTCTGGCAAGGCGTTGAACGGCCAACAGGGAGCGCAATCGCCCGTGCTAATTGTCGTCACCACCCTGCTGATCGCCGCGCTCTTCCAGCCGTTGCGCCGCCGCTTCCAGCAGTTCATCGACCGCCGGTTCTATCGCTCGCGTTATGACGCGAAGAAGACTCTGGATAAATTCGGCGCATCGCTACGAAGCCAGATCGAGCTGGATCACCTGACCAACCACCTGCTGGAGACGGTAGAGCAGACAATGCACCCAGCGCATGTCTCGCTCTGGTTGCGTTCACCCGAAAGGGAGCGATCATCTTGAAGATTCAGCTTATCCGCCTATTCGCGGTGATCGCATTCATATTCGTCGTGGCACTGTTGGTTGCTGACGACGTGCTCACCGTGGTTGATACCTCACCGGCGGAGATTCCAGGCATTGTATTCCAATCGTTGGCGCTGGGTAGTTTCGCCCTGGTGGGCTTGATGATCGCTGTGCGCCGCCCCGAGAATGCCATTGGACCCTTATTCTGCGCGTCGGCGCTCATCTGGGCCTTGAGCGGTTTTTCGCTCGAATACGCCACACGTGGGTTAATCACACAACCTGGGACTTTGCCAGCGGCCAATCTCCTTGGGGTCATAGGCACCGCCGCGCAATCCCTCGGATTCCTCCTCATTTTCACCTTCGTGCTGCTATTGTTCCCGACAGGCCACCTTCCATCACCGCGCTGGCGGCCGCTCTTCGTTATCACGACCATTTTGCTGGTAGGAGTCACTCTTGACACGCTCTTCGGCCACATCGCGAATGACACGCAGCTCGCCTCAGTTCTAATAAGTCCTATTCAACTCATCGACAGCACGGTGAGCGACAATATTTCAACGTTGTTGACGGTATTACTGTTTGTGGCATCGATATGCTGTGGCGCCTCACTCATTACCCGTGCCAGACGCGCGAGCGGTGTGGAGCGCCAGCAGATAAAGTGGCTCGGCTACGCGGCTATGCTTTGCATCGCCTTCGTCCTGTTTCTCGTCGTGGTCATCTTTGCCCTCAATGGTAACGTGAGCGGCTATGTCTTCTATGTTCCACTTGTCGCCATTGCGGGCGCTACAGGCATCTCGATTCTGCGCTATCGTCTCTTTGATATTGATGTGCTGATCAATCGGACGCTGGTCTATGGCTCGCTGACCGCAATACTGGTCGGTGTTTACTTCCTCGGCGTGGTTGGGGTGCAGGCACTCATCAACGCACTGACTGGCCAGCATGAGCAGCAGTCGCCCGTCTTGATCGTCATCACGACGCTTCTCGTTGCCGCACTCTTCCAACCGTTACGCCAGCGCATGCAGCGATTAATTGACCGGCGCTTTTATCGTAGTCGCTACGATGCGCGCAAAATGCTCGATAAATTCGGCGCATCGCTACGGAGCGAGGTAGAGCTAACACACCTCACTAGCAGCCTGCTGGAAACCGTGGAGACGACGATGCATCCGGCGCACGTCTCGCTCTGGCTGCGGGGCCAGCATACCCCAACAACCGAGCGCAATCCCTGAATGTTTACCCGCGCGTGACATGATAGCGCGCGACGAAGGAATCGCCGTGCAGGTCGTCCGCGCTATCGAGCGATGCAATAGTCCATCCCTCGGGCAGATGGAGTGCAATAGAACTGCTGGGATAGGGCCAGGCAAGTTGCCCATTGACGCGCTCTAACTGCACAGTCAGATCATCTCCCTGCCAGGCTGCTGTCGCCCGCCAGACTCCGAACGCGCCGCGCTCCTCGGCCAAAGGATGATCGTCGTCGAGCCATATGTCCGCCGTCGCCGTCGGATTGTTCTCTGTGAGATACACGTGGAACGTCAGCGGTTGCTCGGTCATCCCATCAGTGGATTGCGCGACGGCTGCCAGCGGCAGAATCGTTCCCGCGCGCGCATAGAGCGGCATGCTCTCAAGCGTGACAGGCGCCGAAATTCGCAGGTTACCGGCATGCAACACGCTGCTCTCCCATGCAAACCACTCGCCCGGCGGCAATAACACCTCGCGAGAAGCTGCGCCTTCATCGAGCACAGGCGCGACCAGCAACGCTTCACCCAGCAAAAACTCATCGTCACAGGCGAGGCTTTCGGCATGGGTTGGGGCGATCCATGAGAGCGGACGCGCCATAGGCGCACCAGTGAGAGTAGCCTCGTGTGCCAGCGTCAGGAAATACGGCAGCAACTGGTATCGTCGCTCGATGGCCTCGCGGCACATGCGCGTATAGGGCTCGCCAAAGGCCCAGGGCTCCTGCCGCGCGGTGCCCATTGCGCTGTGATTGCGGCAGAAAGGCAGCAGCGCGCCCAGTTGCGTCCAGCGTACCAGTAGCTCTGCAGTGGTGTTTTGCCAGAACCCGCCAACGTCGCCACCTGTCATCGGGAACCCAGACAGCCCGACGCCAAGGTTCAGTGGAATCGCCAGACGCAGATTATCCCAACTGCTGGTTGAATCCCCATTCCAGACAATCGCGAAACGCTGTGAGCCTGCGGTGGCGGCGCGAGTCAACACAAAGGGCCGCTCATCGGGGCGCCATCGTCGCAGTCCTTCAAAGGTTGCCCGCGCCATCTCCAGTCCATAGGTGTTGTGGAATCGAGCATGCGTGATGGGATCGTCTAGCATCCCGTGCACCACATCGTCTGGCAACGTCTCTCCATGGGAAATCTTGACGCTGGGCGGCGCAAAGATTCCCGCCTGAGCAGGTTCGTTCATATCGATCCAGATACCCGCCACACCCGCTTCAATGAGACCGCGGAGCTGATCGCCCCACCACGAACGCATGTCAGGCTGGGCAAAGTCACCCCAACAGCTTAATCCGGGCCAGACCCATCCCTGGAACGGGGCGCCATCCGCTTTGCGCGCAAAGTAGCCTTTCGCTATCCCCTCCTGATAGACTGAATAGGCAGCATCGACCTTAACGCCTGGATCAATGATCGTCACGAGGCGCAGTTGCTGTTCGCGTAACGTCTGGATCAGGCCAGCAGGATCGGCGAAACGCTCGGGGTTCCAGGTAAAGACACGGTATCCGTCCATATAGTCAATGTCGAGATAGAGGGCGTCGCACGGGATTGACCGATCGCGGAAGCCGCTGGCGATTGCGAGCACTTCATCGGCAGACATATAGCTCCACCGCGACTGCTGATTGCCAAACGCCCAGCGCGGCAGCATCGGCATGCGTCCAGTCAGCGAGGTGTATTGCCGCAGGACATCGCCCAGCGTCGGACCAGCGAAGACATATGCTACCAGATCGGCGGATTCAGGAGTGTAGGTCAGAGTATTCGCCGGAGCCTTGCCGATATCGGCCTCGGCACGCTCGTTGACATCGAAATAGGTGCCACAAGCTTTGCCATCCACCAGGCCGATGAGAAGCGGAACCGACTGATGCATCGCGCCGGTCTGATCGCCATGATTGGGGAGTGGATCGGTGGTCCAAAAGGTCATGCTCCGGCCGCGCTTATTCAGGGGACCGGTGCGCTCGCCGCCGCCATAGATTACCTCGCCCTCCACAAGCGCCGATGTCCACACGGGTCTCCCGTTGGCAGCCAGACGAATGCTAGCCTGTTCCAGTACCGCACTGCCATCCTTCCGGGCAATCACCAGACCCAGTGATTCCGCATCAGCAGGCGACGTCAATGTTACCTGAAGTGCGTTCGTACTCAGGCTGGCGTGATCTCCCTGGTCATCTATCGCCACATCCACGGCATGCGGGGCCGTTGCAGAAGGAGCGAGCGACCAGCTGCGGTGCGGCTGTGCGTTGGCAGGCCAATACGCAACTCGCAGGATTTCATCAGTCACCGCCTCCACCACAAAGCGGCCGCTGGCGGTCATGCGCTGCCATGTGCGCCTCGGTACAGCAGTTGAATCAGACATAAGATGCGCATCCTTCCCGACGAGGAGAAGAGCCTCATAACCGGAACTCATCGTGTTCGTCCAGCACACGACGTGCCGGTATTCCCAGTGCCGGTACCTCGGTATCGCGCAGCAAATCGAGCGTCGCGCGGTAGCACCCATTCGCCATCCCGGGTTCCCCCAGAGCGGTGAATTCATCGCCAAGCAAGACGTGCGCCTGGGCCAAAACGGCGACATCGTCGATGTCGTCGGCGAGCTGTATCACCGCAAGAATCTTACTCTTTCTCCCACTATTGCGATTAGCCAGGCGATCAAAGTGCGCACGCTCAAGCTGGCAAAGTGCTTGACCCGAACGGTCTATTAACGTCTCGGCCAGATGCTCCGCGCTGGCGATATGCGGAAGCGCCATCTCAATGGCCAAGTCGCGATGCGTACCCACAGGCATAGATTCCGCAAATGCCAATGCTGCCTGGGCCGCCAGAATTTCCGCGCGCTCGTATGAGAGAGGATTGCCCTTGAGCGCATAAATCTCGCAAATCTGGAGCGATGGAGCGACTGCCAGTCCCGGACGGCGTTTGAGAATATCCATATTTACCTGGACCCATGCCGTTGCCGCTGCTGGCAGACTAGCATCTGGTGTTTGCGCTATGAGCTTCCGCGCCGCGGTGATATGCGACTTCGCGGCCTTGAAGTCACTCAAGTAGAATTCATAGGTGGCAAGCTGCGGAAGAAGTTGTAGCCGGACTGAGGTCACACTCTCAACGACGAGTTCAGGTGCGTGTTCATCAATGATCCTCATGCAGTCGCGAGCGTCTTCGGCGGCACGGGCAAAGAATAATTCTGAGCGGTTCATTCTGGCGCGATGATAGAGCAACTTGCTTACGTCGAATTCGCTTTTCAGTGCGAACGCAAGGGAAAGCGCATGATCAACCGACTCTATCCCCTTGTCCGTCAATCCGATAGCATCATTAGCGCGAGCGATCAAATAATAGATGCGCATGCGCTGGCGCAGCGATATCTTCTCATCGCGCCAGCCTTGAATAATCCTCATTGCATTGCGATACGCCTCGGCGCTATGATCGCGCTTTCTGATCTCAATATCAGCCTGATAGAGGAGAATAGCTACATTACGGTTATAGTTATCTTCAGCGTGCCACCAGGGCTGATCTGGATAATCAAGAGAGCAATCGAACATAGGAAAACCTCCGCAAGCATATTGCTCCTAACAATACTGGCACGGGAAAGCGCTGCGCGCTGCACGTTAGAACAAAGGTAGTATGGTTCAGAAGCACACATAATACAATACTTCCGCGCCAGGAGCCTTTTGGCTCACTTGACTCGGAAGTATTGACACATCTATCGGGCGCTCTCAAAGCGAGCGACGCGTTAGCACGGTGCTACAACACCGCCGCACTTTGCATTTGGGGTTATGTCCGCCAACGGGGCAACCTGAACTGGCGTCAGCTGATTCGTCAGGTGGCCGCCTGAAACCTCGAAGGCATTGGTGGCATTGATCCACAGTGGCGCAGCAAGCAGTCCGGCGGCAATCACTGCGGCGACGATAACCGTTCGCATCCGTTGCAAGATACTGGCTGAGACGTGTACACTGGTCATCGAAAGTGTCTCCAATTCATAGCTCTGGCGAGCGTGATCGGCTATACCAGTCCAACTGGGCTGGCTGCTTCGAGATGCTTTTTCGTGCGGGGTCTAAGGTTACGCGGGTGAGACTTCGGACACCTTAGACCTTCGTTACTCTTTCCCAGGCGCAACGTGGGCACAGCGCGCAGCAGAGAGGGGCGGGTCACGGTTACATGCCATGGATACCTCCAACTACCAGAGAAAACTGGAACCGGAAATAACTGAGCATCCCGCAGCTGGAATACTTAGCGGCCGTCGCCATTGATGAGATACAACAGTACGACTGTGCGCCCCGCCTTTTGCGGTAGGAAGCTCAAACTGATAAGCGAAGTGTACAGTCATCGTCGAATCAAAAGATTGAGAAAAACCCGGATTACTACCAGCTTTAGGAATTCAAGAAAGCCGAAAAAATCGCATTTTCCCCCAGCCACTACCATTATTGCGACCAGAGACTCGAAGGCGACGACTGATATAATCACCTCGGAATGCAGGATAACGCTAATACTTAGGGAACATGTATGCTACTATTGGTAATATTTCTTTCAGACGGACGATGAGAATTGGGGGTCGCGATGCCCATCAATCACCATGGAACGCCACCCGGACAACAAGGCGCGTCCGCGCTCGATCTGTCACTCGGCGAACTACTTCGCACACACCGCATGCGGATAGGAATGACGCAAAAAGATTTGGCCGTCGCGTCGAACGTCGCGGACACCACCATTAGCGATCTCGAGCGCGGGATGAACAAAGCGCCGCGCTATGACACAATACGCAGATTGATCGAGGCACTCCTGCTTTCAGATGAGGAACGCGATCAGGTCGAGACAGCATGGAGGTCGCGTCAGTCTGAAAGGAAAAAGCGTAAATCGACGGGCAGAGCTGTCACTGGCGCCCAGGGTTTTGGCTTAGCAGATAAGGCGGAAACCGATCGTGTAGAGATCATGTACCGGGATTGGGGTGATGCGCCAACAGCGTCGCCCCTCTTCAGTCGCGGCGAAGAACTGGCCGCCCTGAGAAATCTGGTCGTCGACGAACGTTGTCGCGTGGTGGCAACAATTGGGCTACGTGGGATTGGAAAAACAAATCTTGCCGTTACGTTCGCAAGAGGCAGCCAGGATACCTTGTCTGGACGGCAACTGGCTCAGCGCTTTGATCACGTCATCTGGCGGACACTCATTGGCGCTCCCACCCTCAATGATATCCTGCGACAAATCATCGTCTTCGTGTCCGACCAGCAGGAAGTTGATCTTCCGGAATCCATAGATGAGCTTCTGGAAGCGTTGTTCTCATATCTACACGAGCGCAGGTGTCTCATTATTCTCGACAACTTCGAGACTATCATGCTCGGTGGGACGGATATAGGACGATACCAGGCGGGCTATGAAGATTACGGGAAACTATTGCGCCAATTTGCTGGGCTACCACACCAGAGCTGTTTGTTGCTCACAAGTCGTGAGAAACCCGAGGAAATCGCACAGCTGGAGACAAAGTCTGGCCCGCTACGTACCCTGCCGCTCAGCGGTATAGATGTTGCCGGATGTAAAGCAATCTTTGAGCGCATAGATGATTCGTTCAAGGGCGCAGAGGAAGACTGGAAGAAGCTTAGACAGCAGTATGAGGGAAGCCCATTAGCGCTCGACCTGGCGGCGCGTCATATTCTGGCGTCATATGGGGGGAATATTTCGGCGTTTCTCCGCAGCGAAAACACGTTATTTAAAGATCTGGACAATCTCCTTCACTGGTATTTTGAGCGCTTCTCTGATGTGCAGAAAGAAGTTCTCTATTGGCTTGCCATAATGCGCGAACCCGTCTCACTCGATGCACTAAAAGGCGTTCTCGTCTCGCCGAAATCACGCCAGGAGCTTCCTTCAACATTGCAGATCTTGCAGCAAGCGCTGCCACTCCAGCGCGTTGGGGAGGCATTTACATTGCAACCCGTGTTGATCGAGTACATGTCTGCGCGCCTAATCGGACAGATTGTAGCCGAGATCATCGACGAGCACATAGGATTGCTCAACACCCATGCCGTAATGCTCGCGTTGGCAAAAGACTATATTCGTGATGTTCATCGTCGCGTGTTTCTTGATCCCATTCTCCAGTCTCTGGAGGCCAGCATAGGGTTGACCGCCCGCGAACAGAAACTCACACAACTGATCCAGCAACTTCAACGGCAACCTATGGCATTGCCGGGATATGCCGCGGGTAACTTTCTGAACCTCATGATCCACCTGGGCATCGATCTCACCGGGCGTGACTTCTCGCGTCTCTCTATTCGGCAGGCATACCTCCGCGAATCAAGCCTGGTTGACGTGAACTTTACCCATGCGTCGTTTGAACAGTCGGCATTCACTGACATGTTCGGAAATGTTCTCTCGGTGGCTTTCAGCACAGACCCATTCGAGAATGCAGTGATTGCTGCGGGAACTGGAACAGGGGAAATTCGGCTCTGGCGAGCCAGCGATGGTATGCCACTGGCAACATATACCGGGCATACCGATTGGGTTTGGGGATTAGCCTACAGCCCAGATTGCAGCCTGCTCGCCAGCGGCGGCGGCGACTGTACGATTCGCCTCTGGGACACCTCGTCTGGCAGACATCTCTATATATTCCGAGGTCACACGAAACGCATACGATCAGTTGCTTTCAGCCTGGATGGGAGAGTGCTGGCAAGTGCGGGAGAAGACAACCGCATCGGCCTCTGGGATATCGCGTCAGGCGAACTGATTGCCTTCATCGAGGGCCACACGCATCCTGTGCGAGAGGTTGAATTTACACCTGACGGGAAGACACTGGTGAGTTGTAGTGATGACAAGACGGTACGTGTGTGGGATGTCGCAGATCGCGCAGAAAAATTACCTCCGCTAGTAGGCCATAATTGCCCGGTGTGGTCGCTGGCGATCAGTCCGGATGGTGGCGTCATCGCCAGCGGAGGTGATGATTCACTCGTATTCCTTTGGGATATAGCGAGCGGGAAGCACATCAAGACCCTGCAAGGCCACAGCGGCTGGATCTGCTCACTGGCTTTTTCGCCTGACGGGGCATTCCTCGCCAGTGCTAGCGCCGATAGCCATATCCGCATATGGAGCATGACGACATACGAGACGACCAGGGTATTGCAAGGGCACGGCAATTGGGTAAATTCCGTCCGCTACCACCACGAAGGAGCTGTCCTGGCCAGCGGAAGCCATGACCAGACAGTGCGGCTGTGGGACACCGCATCTGGTAATAGGATAGCGACGCTCCAGGGTTACAACAATGGCATCAGGGCCGTTTCGTTTAGTCCAAGGGGTGACCAGCTTGCAACAGCGGATCGGTCTGTGCGCCTCTGGAATCCAGTCAGTGGAAACATGGAGGCCGTCCTTTCCGGGCATAGATCATATATCCGCGCGCTCGCATATAGCCCCAACGACAAATTCATTGTCAGTGGAAGCGACGACAACACGTGCCGCACCTGGACGCTGCCAGCTGGCAGAAACCACCGCGTGTTTTCGAGTCATTCCAATCGTGTCAAGTCGGTCGCGGTTAGCCCGGATGGAACACTCATTGTCACGGGGAGCGACGATAATACCGTGCGGCTGTGGGATGTTGAAACGCCGCTGGCCAGGATCCTGGAGGGCCATACAAACCGTATCCGTGCTGTTGCTTTCAGCCCAACGGGACTACTGGTTGGTAGCGGCAGCGATGATAGCACTGCGCGCCTGTGGGATGTGCAATCTGCCGAAGTTCTCCATGTCTTAACAGGACACCATCATCGCATCTGGTCTATTGCGTTCAGCCCAGATGGACGTTTGTTCGCCACCGGCAGTGAAGACACGACTGTAGGCATCTGGAGTACAGAAACTGGGGAGTGTCTTCACATGCTGCAGGGTCACACTCATCCTATCTGGGCGATAGCATTTCGCCCAGATAGCGCCCTGCTCGCTAGCAGCAGCGAAGACGGGACGATTCGCCTTTGGGATATTGCGTCTGGCGCATGTACTCACCTCTTGAGCGGTCATACAAAGCCGACCTGGGCGCTCACATTTAGCCCCGACCAGCTCCGGCTTGCAAGCGGTAGTCACGATCACACCGTTCGCATCTGGAACAGTTATACCGGCCAGAATCTTGCAACCTTCACTGGTCATCAAGATTCTGTATGGGCCGTCGCTTTTAACCCAACTGGCACACTGCTCGCAAGTGGGAGTGATGACGGGGCCTGCAAAGTCTGGGATGTCAATAACAAGACGCTTGTGCATTCGTTACGCGGTGCGCGCCTGTATGAGGGAATGAACATTCGCGGAATCACTGGACTGAACGATGCGCAGAAGGTAACGTTCATGGCGCTTGGCGCGATAGATGAGTAACGGCGTATGGTAGGAGGAGCCACAATGGGCATTTCTCCATCCACCGTGCGCATCATTTGCCAGCAGCAAGAACTCGAAGGGCATCTCTTGTCATCTGCACCAGGCATGGATGGTGGAGATCTACCCTGCCGAGTAAGTCATGGGGGTTGACCCAGTGCGTCTCACTGTATTCTTCATTTGGTGAGATGCTGCGAGCCTCCTCGCGCGTCAGCCGTATCATCATTGTTACGCTGATATGTTGGCAGCCCGCATTCGACGGCTCCTGCGCCCGTTGATTCCAAATGAGGTTGTAGACCCCTACCATACGAAAGCGATCCAACTCGATGACATGATCGTCACCGGAAGAGAATAGCTCGCGCATGATATTGCGCTCTGCTGCCTGCTGGTAAAGCTCACCTTTGCGCATGCGACCGCCGAATATCCACCAATCTGCCTGGGGCTGCCATCTGCGACGTCCAATGAGCATACGTCTACGATAGAACGGCACCACATCAACACATGCAATGACGAGCGCATCAAGCGCCTGAGAGTAGACAGCATCAGGCAACCAGCTCGTCCCAACCAACCCTTCACCGGCTCGAAATTGCTTGTCAGGATATACAGTGACAGGAGATGACGACACCAAGACGCTCACCCGCATTTCCACTTGATTGATTACATTATAAGTCGCATGTATAGATTATAAATCGACACGCCAAGTCAATGCAAACCCGCCAGGGAAACGATCAGCAGGTCAAGTTGAGCGTCGTCTCCTGGTTTTGAGTGTATTTGGGGGGAATAGTCTGGGCAAACTGCGCATCCGTCGAGGCGTCAGCGGTGAGGTACTCGATCATCGTGTAGCGAATACAGCTCAGCGCGCCGGTCCCGGCGAGTGGCCCGCCATCCTGAATCTTCGTGTTCTTCTCCACCGCCATCGCCACTACCTGATGCGTTGACGTACTGACATAGACATGGGTGCGGGTAGGCGCATTCGTCCACAGGAGATCGAAGACTCGCTGACCGTTATAATTGGTTTCATTTAAATACCAGAGAATTCCAGTATTGAGCAACGTATTACCATGGTAAAACAACGTCGGCAGCGCTGTGCCATTCAGGTTCGCGCTTTGAGCCGCCGGAAGCACCGGCTGCCAGGTATAGGTTTGTTGCGCCACGTCGAGATGTAACAGGCGCTGGCCACTGGAGATGTCGGTGTAGAGCGTTGGGCCATTGGCTCCCAGCGAATACTGCTCACGCACCTGACAGGGATCCGCTGCGGAGGCGCATGGCGCCACGTATACGTCTTCGCGCCATGCGACCTCACCATTGCCATTGAGCGCCACCGCCCAATAGTGCGCCACCATGTCTTTATACGACGATGGCACAATGCGCGTGTTGGTCTCATCAGGCGCCAGTGGCATGACGACATAGCGTGAATCCATCGAAAGGCTCATCAGGCGCAACATCGTCTGCCCAGCCGCGGCCTGCGGACCCGTGGATGGCGACGAGACATCGAGCGCGATGGATACTCCTGCGCGGAACTGCGCTACTGCCATGTACTTCGGCGTAGCATCTACACGTACCTGCTGCCATGGCGCGCTCCCAATCTGCCACTTCACCTGGGGAGTAACTGATGGCAGCGAATAGCCAGCCAGGCCCAGTTTGCTAGGCGCTTCATGCAGGTGAATCGTGATGACAGCTCCGCCTGTGCCATTGACGTTCCAGAATATATCAAGGAAATGCTCGCTAATCTCGGAATCGCGCTGCGGGCCCATCCCTACAGCATAGAGCGATGCGCCATCCGGCAGATAGGTTGGCAAGACCGGCTTGAACGCCAGTTGGTTCTGTATAGCCGTTACAGCCGCGCTGGTTCGTGCCAATGTCTCATTACCGGGGGCTGGCGTAGCCGTCGGCTGCTGGACTGGCGGGACAATCTGCCCCCTATTCGGCAGCCAATGGAAAGTAACCAGCGCCACACTCACCAGCAACATCGCCGCGATCGCGGGAATCGCAATCGAGACCCAGCGAGAACGATTCGTCGGCCTGATATGCAAGGGCGACCTATCGTCCGTGGGCATTTCAAGCTCGACGAGCCTACGCTTGAAGGTGGTCAGCCCCCACGCCGACCGCGCTGCTTGCCGACGCTCTGACTGCTCACCATCGGCAGCAACTACCGCCAGAATTTCGTCGAGCGCTTCGGGGGGCGGCGCGCTGCGCGGCATGCCAGCCAACAATGTATCGATCTCGCTGTAACGAACCAGGGTGGCGGAACACGCCTCACAGGCCGCGACGTGCTCAGCGACTTCCGAAAGCAATGGTTCCGGCAACTCGCCGTCGGCGAATGCGGACAGATAGGGCGCAACATCTTCACAACGCATCGTTGTCTCTGCACTCATAGCGACCCCTCGCCTCGTAATGCGTTGTAATGACGGCTAAACAGGTCGCGCGCGCGCGTCAGGCGCACAGCCGCGGCGCCCGGAGTAATCCCCAGAATGTCGGCGATCTCGCGGTACGATAGTCCCTGGGCGCTATGCAGCATGAGACACACCGCATACTTTGGCGGCATCTCGCGCAATGCGCCAGCGATGTGGTCACGTTCGGCCACCTGATCGATTGGCGTTGTGCTCCCTGGATTGGCTACCTCGCGCATCGGCGTATGCTCGTTATCGTCTGAATCAGGTCCGAGCGGTACTGCGATACCAAAGATTCGCCGCGTGCGCGAGCGTCGGCGCAGCTGATCCATACAGAGATTCGTCGCGATACGATAGAGCCATGACTTCAGGCGCCCAGGATCGCGGAGTTCGGCGAGGTGCCCATGCGCGCGAATGAAAACTTCCTGGGTGATGTCGTCGGCATCTTCCGTGTTGCCAAGCAAACGTGACGCATAGCTGTGTATTTGCCCGCTATACTCATGGTACACCGCCGTGAGCAGCGCCTCTCTATCCTCAGGCACGACCGCTGACTGCTCTTCGCTCTGGCTCATCACGTCGTCACTCTCCCAGTTGGAGACGACGCTGGCCGATGGCGCCACCAGGTGTGTGACCAGCCGCAGAGCGCCGCGCTGAGCTGTGGATATTGATCCTCGAGTTGTGCCCTGCCACGCGACGGGCAGCCGTTCCAGCATACCTCTGCCTTTGTCTGAAGTAATCGGGGTCCGACGAACCGACCCTGATGCTCCGACGCGCGATGTAGGGCCCGATTTACGCCCATCGCCGAGATGATCCTCTCAAGCTGTGCATTGTTGCTCGTGGTGTAGCATATCATACCCCGTACGACCCGGCACGACGCGCTTAGCGTATGCGCATTCTCTGCGATATAGCTGCGAACAAGATGGCATCTGGGATATGTGACGTCTGTGCCATATGCGCTCCTCTCGCTTCACTCGCCTTTTTTCTTCACCGGCCCATTGCTACGCGGCGAGGCTGATAGTTGGTCAGTTTGCCCACGGCTTGCGTCTTCGCCTGCACGCTCCGATGGCGGTTGCTCCTGTTCCTCCACGAATGCGGTCGCGAGCCTTGTCGCCTCGTCACGATCATCTGGGGCCAGCTGGCCATCAATCACGAGGCCGAGGAGATAGTCCTTGAGTGGCCGCAGCCATGGCCCCGGCTCGCGCTCAAAGATCTTCATCAGGTCGTTGCCGTCCAGCGGGCTGCGGATCGGCACGCGCTCGGCCTCCTCACGTAACCGCTGGCACCGCGCCTCCAGATCGCTGACACGCGACTCCGCCCGTGAGACTTTCTCCTGACGATAACTGGTGATATCGGCACGTGAAAGATCGAGCAAATCGTGCAGCCCGTCGCCCGCATCCAGCATCAACCGCCGCACCGCGCCATCGGTCCACTCTGGCAGATAGGCATTGGCGCGCATGTGCAGCTTGACCAATCGGCTGACATATTCGATAAAGGGCCGGTCGAACTTGAGTCGGTGCAAAATGTCACGCGCCATCACCGCGCCAACATCTTCATGGCCGAAGAAATGGACCTTCCCATCCTCCACCGAACGTGTGCGCGGTTTCGCGATATCGTGCAGCAACCCTGCCCACCGAGTCGCTGGCCGCGCGGGGGTCCGCTCGACCACCCGCAACACGTGATCGTAGACATCCTTCGAATGCGCAGGCTTCTGGCTGACCCCGCAGAGTTCCAGCACCTCGGGCACAATCCACGGCATCAAGCCGTAATCAACAAGCAGCCGCAGGCCACGCGCAGGATACTGTGTCATCAGCAGCTTGGTAAACTCGTCGCGAATGCGTTCGCGACTGATACGCGCCAGAGTCGGCGCCTGCAGTTTGATCGCATGTGTTGTGGCTGGCTCGATCTCGAAGCCGAGTTGTGCCGCGAACCGTGCCGCACGGAGCAGTCGCAATGGATCCTCCTCGAAGCGACTGTCCGGATCATTGCCGACGGCGCGAATGCGCCGATGCTCGAGGTCTTCCCGACCCCCACAAGGGTCTACGATCTCTCCTGAGAGGGGATCGCGCGCCATGGCGTTGATGGTGAAATCCCGCCGCAGCAGATCGCCTTCCAGCGTGTCGCCAAACGTGACGTCAGGCTTGCGCGAGCCGTCGGTATACTGGTCGCTACGATAGGTGGTAATTTCGACTACGTCAACGTCGCCGCTCGCCTCTGCGACCAACGCGGCAGGCATCGGGCTCATTTCCTGCTGACCTGCCATCGCCGTATCTTCCGGCTCAATTGCACGGCGATAGTGGACGCGCACCGTTCCAAATTGCTCGCCAACCGTCACGACTGCGTCAGGGTGCGTCTGGGCAATGAGCCGTTTGATCTCATCTGGTCGAGCGTTCGTCGTCAAATCAATATCTGGCGACGTCGGACGGCGCAGCAATAAGTCGCGTACTGTGCCGCCGACCATATAGAGTTCTTTGTCATTGTCGCGGAAAAGCCGCGCAAGTGTTATGAGCAGTTCTAGCATGAACTCGCTATTTTCTCTCTCGCATTACGCCGTCCTGACGCATGCGACCGTTCTGGACTATTGCGTCTTGTCAAAGACTATCAGAGACTATTAACCTGGTGACAGGGCAGCTCGTCAGCAGGCTGTCAGCCCTCATCGATGCCCCATCACCCAGGCCGCGACATCGGCGTCCAACTCCGCGCGATGCGGCTCGAACTCGAAATCGTGGCTAAAGTTCGGATAGGTTTTCCACGTCTTGTCCGGGCTGCCCAATATATCGTAACAGCGTCGCGAGGCGGCGGGCACGACCGAGAGATCACCCTCGCACTGGATGACAAGCGCCGGTGTGCGAATGCTCGGCGCGCGTTTCATCGCCGAGCTGCGTAGTCGTAACAAGACCTGATAGATAAATGCGGCGCTCTGCGTACGCTGCCAGTAGGTATCCGCATCAAGCATGCGTATTGCCTCGGCGTTGGTCGTCATGATCTCGTGCCCGGGCGCAAGGCTCCATTGCCGTGTCGAACCGCTTAACCCACCCACAGCCATAGCCACCTGACGCCCCACTGGCACCTTCCAGGTTGCGGCAATACCTGGGTTGACCAGAATCAGGCCGGCGAGCCGATGCTGCGCCGCGGACGAATCATCCGCGGCCATGTGGAGCGCATATATCGCTCCAAGGCTATGGCCGAGGATACTCACCTGAGCCTCTGGATGCCGATTATGAATTTCTGCTACCACAGCCGCGGCGTCGCGAACCGGTGTCTGAGCCTGGGCGGCATGGCCGCGGATGCCACCAGAGCGCCCGAAGCCACGATTGTCCATGATATAGACGCTCAATCCCTGCTCGTTGAGACTATTGCCCATATCAATGAACCAGCCGCTATGGGCGCCGATGCCGGGCGTCAGCAGCAGCACCGGGCGTTGTGAATCGGGGTGCAGCCACGCGCGATAAAAGATCGAGGCGCCATCAATCATCTTCATCGTGCCAGTTTCGTATCGTCCGCCCTCCACGGCAGTAGCCACTCCCCAGTCACCAACACGCTCTGGCTGGTATGTCACCGGTGCTGCCATTCACTGCCCCCTCGGATGAGATAGATGTACCACCACAATATCGACAATCAGCCTTGGGACGGCTGCATTTCCTGGGCGCACCTTGTACTTTGACGCACACTGCTACACGTGCATTGGTTGCGTACGAGGCGTTCGGCACATTTTAGCATGCCAATCCGCCAGCGGCAACGGTGCGGGGAATGATGCGGGGTAAGCCTGTAGATGGCTGCCCATTGCTCTCAATTCTGGAGCGCGTTGGGTGTATCACAATTGTGTCACAATATCGCAATGGGATATACTAAGTAGTACGGCGCAGTTGGCGCGGGAAACTGGGTGCGCCAAAAAGCGTGACGACTTGTACTGAAAAGGGATTATTTCTGGAGGCTGTATGCTGCGCGTGTGTTCACGGAGGGGAATCAATGCCATATCCATGGTTTGGCACAAGCACATTGAGGAACCTCGACAGGTTACTATGTTTTCGGCGCCTGGCGCTCACAGAGCTATCATCGAGTCCGCTCCTCCTTCGGCAGACCGTCACCTCATACTAATCGCCGCACGAAATGAGAATGGCGCCACGTATAGCTTTCAACTCACATGTTTTCGCTCTCCGCGCAACCGGGGGACGTGCAATTCGATACGCCAACCAGGAGGCGCGGAATGAATCCTTTGCTCTTACGACTCTCTAGCCAATCTACGACCGCAGAGAGGAAAGTATCGCCCGAACAGCGACTTGGCGATTTTACGACCACACCGCGCGTGATCATCTTATCCGCTTTGGCGATCGTGATTGGCGTTCTGGGAGCGGTTGTGGCGTTGGCGCTGCTCAGGCTCATTGGCCTCTTCACCAACCTCTTTTTCTTCCAGCGTTGGGATACCACCCTTGTCTCTCCAGCGGGCAACCATCTCGGTGTGTTGGTTGTTCTTGTGCCAGTGTTCGGCGCTCTTGTCGTTGGCCTAATGGCACGCTACGGCTCAGAGCGCATCCGCGGGCACGGCATTCCCGAAGCGATTGAGGCCATTCTGATCAATGGCAGTAAGATCCAGCCGCGCGTCGCCATTCTCAAGCCGCTTTCTTCAGCGATCTCCATTGGCTCAGGTGGACCATTTGGCGCAGAAGGGCCAATTATCATGACCGGTGGCGCGTTCGGTTCGCTGATCGCGCAGTTTCTTCGGCTCACCAGCGCCGAGCGCAAAACGCTTCTCGTGGCAGGCGCCGCCGCGGGCATGTCGGCGACATTCTCCGCGCCGATTGCATCCACATTGCTCGCGGTGGAATTGCTGCTCTTCGAATGGAAGCCGCGCAGTCTCATTCCAGTAGCTCTGGCCGCCGTGACCGCTGACGCCGCCCGCTACTATCTCATCGGCGCCGGGCCGCTTTTCCCGACGCCCGCGCATGTCGCGTTCATCGGCGTTGGCGGCTTGATGGGCTGCGTGCTCGTCGGGGTGCTGGCAGGGGCGCTCTCAGCGTTGCTAACGCTGGCTGTCTACGCTGCCGAGGACGCGTTCCGGTTGCTGCCAATTCACTGGATGTGGTGGCCAGCGATTGGTGGAGTGGTGATTGGCCTGGGTGGGCTCATCTTCCCGCAGGCGCTCGGCGTCGGCTACTCGACTATCAATGCGTTGCTTCAGGGGAATGTAGCGGTAGGAACCATCCTGGGCGTGTTGATTGTGAAGTCCATCATCTGGTCGGTCTCGCTCGGTTCGGGGACCTCTGGTGGTGTCCTGGCACCATTGCTGATGATGGGTGGCGCGCTTGGAGGTCTGCTCGCGCTCATCTTGCCCTACGAGGGCGCAGGCTTTTGGGAGTTGATCGCGATGGCCGCGATTCTCGGCGGCACGATGCGCTCGCCATTTACGGGGATCATTTTTACGCTGGAGCTGACGCACGACATCAACGCGCTTCTCCCGCTGCTGGTCGCCTGCGTGATCGCCCATGGTTTCACCGTGCTAACGCTGAAGCGCTCGATCCTCACCGAGAAAGTCGCTCGCCGCGGCTACCACCTGAGCCGCGAATATGCGGTCGATCCTCTGGAGATTCTGTTCGTGCGCGAGGTGGCGCACACCAACTTCGTCGCACTCTCACCAGATATATTGGTGTGCGATCTGGAGAAGCGCATCCAGGATGGAGACCGGCCACGCGGCCAATACCTCTTCCCGATCACCGACAAGGATGGACTGTTGGTTGGAGTGGTCGCTCGGAGCGATGTGAAACGGGCAGCCGAGGACAAGACTGCCGACCTGGCTACTTTGCGCCTGGCCGACATTATGAACGGCGACCCGGCCGTGGCCTATCCAGATGAGCCATTGCGCGTCGCCGTCTCTCGTATGGCCACGACCGGCTTAACGCGATTCCCTGTCGTCGAGCGGGATAATTCCCGCAAAGTCGTCGGTATGGTATCGCTCAACGACCTGCTTAAAGCGCGGGCGCACAACCTCGAGGCAGAGCAGCGCCGCGAGCGGATTTTGCCATTGCGCATCGCGTTCCCACGCTCGCGCCCTCGACCACAGCAAGTTGACAGCGAATCAGAAGCGGAAGCCGAAGTCGCCACCGATCCCAGCAATGAATCCCCAACCGAAGCCGTAACCGAAGCCACCACTGAACCGGCGGGTGGATCAACCAGCGAACCGGAGGCTGACAAAACCACCTCGCAGACATGACCATGCTCCCACTCCGTCTGTACCCTTCCGTAAGAGGGGTGGTACTGTAGCGTCATTACTATGAGCCGCAGTACCACAAGGCTGTATAATGCGAGAGACCCGCTGGAGGCAGGCTGCCGGGTTGGGCAGCGACGGTGGGTCTCACAGGGATGATGACGGAGATCCGAAGGAAACGTGAGCCAGGAAGGGACCAGGAGCATGCGAGAGTGGAAGCTGGGGGCATACCAGCTTGTACGGCGTCTCGGCGAAGGGGGTATGGCACAGGTCTACCTGGCGCGCGATGTTCGCCTTGGCCGCGATGTTGCGGTCAAGGTGCTGGATCGCCGTCTGGCCGATAGGTCGGGGTTCCGCGAGCGTTTCCTGCGCGAGGCTCGTGTCGCTGCCGCGCTCGATCACCCCAATATCGTACAGCTCTTCGACTTTGGCGAAGAAAACGGTGTGCTCTACCTGGTGATGCCCTACGTCAGCGGTGGCAGTCTGCAAGATCAACTATCGCGCACGCCGTTGTCCATGAGTGAAGTAGTCACCTATGGCTCGCAGTTGACCGACGCGCTCGCCTATGCCCACAAACGCCACCTCGTTCATCGTGATGTCAAGCCCGCGAATATTCTGATTCACTCCGATGGAAGACTCATGCTTTCGGATTTTGGCCTGGCCAAGATTCTCGATAGCGGCGGGCAGCCAGCCGCGGCACGCAATCATCCAGATGCTGGTACACCTGAATATATGGCACCGGAACAGATTGAGGGCCGCACCGAGGCGCGATCCGACCTCTACGGCCTGGGCGTTGTGCTCTACCTGTTCATGACCGGACGGCTGCCATTTACCGGCTCATCGTCGAATTCCGTGATGGAGGCGCATCTCTATCGTCTTCCTGAATCGCCACGGCGACTGAATCCAGAAGTCACCCCAGCGCTTGAGATGGTCATCATGCAGGCGCTGGCCAAGCGGCCAGAAGATCGCTTTACGACCGCGAGCGAGATGGGCGCGGCATTGATGGCGGCGCTCGTCGCGGGCGATTCTTCACCGCTGCCATTTGCGAACCCTATTTCACCGCTGCCCTATGCCAGTCTGCCTCCCATTGCGCCATCGCCATCGCCGTCGCCGTCACAGACGCCGATGACACCGCCGCGCTCGGGCGGCTCTGGGTACATCGTCGAATCGCAAACGAGCGCCTCGGGGCGCAGGCCATCCGACATTACGGCAGGCCCCGCGCCACAGCTCGATGCTTTGCTGACGAGCCTGAATGCAACGCTTCCCGCTCCATATGTTAGCCTGTCTGAAGCGCAGGGCGGCTCACACCATTCCGGGCGTCAGGCATTTCCGAGCCACAACAGCGGGGCGACGCGCGGCACCTCTGGCTCACAGCCACTCTCATTCCCTGCCGCGCAAGAGCCGGGATCACCGCTCACCTACCGCGCTGGTGAAGTGTCGAACATTCGAGCAGATCAGAGCATGGATCCAACCCTACAGCTTTCGACGCCCCAACCCGCTGCATTTGGCATCTCCAATCCCGCGATCAAGCAGGTACGGCGGGCAGGCGCTTCGCCGATTGCGAAGGAGATACCGCGTCAGTCGAATGCGCGCCTCTGGATTGTGGCAGCCATTATTCTGACGCTCCTTTTAGGTGCGGCGATTTTGCTACTGCGCATGGCGCAATCAGGCACGCTCTTTTCGATGTAGCGAATGTAACAGGTCAGTGAATCTTCACATCTGAGGAGCGTCCAGGATACCTGACATCATATTGAAATGTGGTTTGAAACACTTATAGAGAGCGTCGTGTGTGAGGGTAGTAGTAGATGGATGTCTCAAGTCAACCTCCTGATAGTGGGCGGAAGGGCTCTGGCACTCACTCACGCAAGCGATGGCGGCTGGTACTGCTCGCCGGATTGCTGGCACTGCTCCTTGCAATGGCCATCCAGCTGGTAGGAGTTTCACGGCAGGATAACTCGTTCACCGCTTATAGCGCCCCAATCACGCACCTCGATGTCACGCCAAGTCCAACGACACCCGTCGGCCCTCCGACGCTGACGTTGTCGGTGCCATCATCTGGGCAAGGTCCGATGGGCGCGCATGTTACCGTCATTGGCTCCAACTGGGCGACATCCGACGTGCTGGTGGGGGTGGCCGCGCCAGGGGCAGCCTGCGCCGACCCGAATTCCTGGGCGCAGACGTTGAATCACGTACGTCCTCAATCCGATGGCAGCATCGTCTTTTCTTTCATCTGGCCAAGCGCTCTGACCGCCACCGGCAACTCCTATTCTATCTGCGCATCCAGCCCCGCAGGTGTCGCGAGTGTGGGGTATCAACTGTTAACTACATCGCGTCCAACGCTCACGCTCAACCCTACGACAACCAACGCTGGCTCGGTAGTCGCCGTAACAGGCGCGAACTTCTTAGGCGCTGGCAGTGTGACGCTGAGCGTGACGACCCCGGCCGATACCCACGAGCTGGCGACTCTCGCACCTGATGCGAACGGCGCATTCGAGCTCTCCTATCAGCCGCGCCCAACCGACCTGGGCGACCTGACCTTGCGAGCCTTCACAAGCGCGCCACAGGGCATGCGGCCAGCGCTGGATGTGACAGCCACACTGCATGTGGATGCCGCTCTGACTCCTACACCTGGCGCAACTCCCACCGCCCCGGTCATAGCGCCGTCTCACCAAAATGGTGATTCAACCGCGATCGTCATCGTGGTGATAGTCGCGGCAATCTTGCTGGGTTTGCTCGTGACAGGAAGCGTGTTCTTCTTTATGGTGCGCAATCGGAGAAATCCTGAGGCGGACGCTGGCTTTGACTCTGACTATTATGGAGGCAACGGCCCTGGCTATGGGCCACCGGGCAATATGTATGCTGACATGTACCAGGACAATGGCTATGGCGGCGCGGGCAACGTGGGAAATCCCGGCTGGGATGCGCCAACACAGGGTCTCTCCACCTACCAGGAAAGTGGCTATCCACCGCAGCCCGACTATGGAAATAACGCCAGTGGCTGGCCTCAATCGGATGAGCCCGATCCTGAGTGGCGCCCAAGACCCATGACGGGCCAGTGGCATGCGCCAGAGGGATACGCCGACGCGCCGTATGGCGACTATGGCGCGAACGCGGGTGGGAATAATCCTCCGCGAGACCCATGGGGAGACCCGGAACGTTCCTACCAGCAGCCAGGGCAGCCACGCGGAACAGATCAAAGCTTTGGCGGCAGATCACGTGGTGGAGGATATCCGCCGCCCGATCCGCGGCTCCATGGATCGGGCGGGACGCATGACGCGCCCCGCGGCCGTTATCCAGACGAACCGCCCGACGACGACTGGTAGCGCCGCCGGGCCGGTGCATCACTCACTACACGCTTATGCGTTTCCAGAGGCCGCCGTCCCAGTTGTATACGCCTGGGCGGGCGCTCCGACCGTATCTCCTTGCGGGATATGGCCATTCGGCGAGAACCCACGCGCCGGGCGCGGCCCAGGGGTGGGAGTAGGCGCTGGCCGCTCTTCAACCAGCTTCACGGCCTCGGCGATTGCTCGCTCTAGCTGCGGATCTTTACCAGCCACATAGGATTGCGGCAGATACTCAACCTCAATCGTCGGGTCGGTCCCATAATTCTCAACGCCCCAGCCAACATCGTTGAACCAGAAACTGAACTCCGGCTGCGTAGTCACTGAGCCATCCGCGAGCGTGATATACGGCTCAATGCCAATCACACCACCCCATGTGCGCATGCCCACGAGCGGCCCAAGGCCCAGCAACTTGAAGGCGTGGCTGAAAATATCGCCATCCGAGCCAGCGTTCTCATCGGTCAGCGCCACGAGCGGCCCACGCGGTGACTGCAGCATGTAAGGTTCCGGTGGCCCCCAGCGCTGGAAGTCATATCCGAGCCGTCGCCGCGAGAGTTTCTCCAGCAGCAGGCCGGAGACCATGCCACCACCATTGAAGCGCACGTCAACGATGAGCGCGTCGCGGTCGTACTCCATCAGGAAGTAGCGATGGAACTCCGAGAACCCTATGTAGGCCATGTCGGGTATGTGGAGGTAGCCTACGCGACCACCTGTCGCCTCGTGGACCGCGCGCCGGTTGCTCTCCACCCAGTCGCGGTAGCGTCCGGCATGGCTATCCGCCGTCGCGCGGACGGTAACACTGCGCTGCTCGCCACCATCGGCGGACTGGAGCAGCACCTGAACCTCTCGCCCAGCCTGGTTGACGAGCAACTGATCAGGCAACGCATCCGCCGAGACAGCCCGCCCGTTGATCGCCAGAATCGCGTCGCCTGCCTGCGCGTTGACGCCCGGAATTCGTAGCGGCGAGGTCGCTTCGGCGTCCCAGGGATCGCCCTCGACAATACGGGTGATGACAACACGTCCGCTCTGCGCGTCGAGACGCCAGTCAATGCCCAGGTGGCCCTGAGTGTATTCAGGATGGCGGCGATATTCTCCGCCCATTTCGTACGCATGGGACGAGCCAAGCTCACCCTGCATCTCCCACATCAGATCGGACAGCTCACCGCGCGACCCGAGACGCGCCACCAGTGGAGAATAGCGCTGATAGACCGCTTTCCAGTCCACACCGCCCATGTCGGGAATCCAGAATTGCTCGCGCTGGAGCCGCCAGGCCTCGGCGAACATCTGGCGCCATTCGAGTTCTGGCTGGACCGAGACCTTCACACGTTCGAGATCGAGCCACCCGGAGACGCGACCTGGCTCGCTGCCGCCCTCGCTTGACGACTTCTCCCCAGCCTTCAGCACCCGCAATCGCTCGCTCGCGCGGTAGAGTAGCGTTTTACCATCGGGTGTGATGATGAAATCGGAAACGCCTTCGATCAGCGACTCATGCTTGTAGGACTCAAAGTGATAGCCCTCGATGGTTCCCTTGGCTTCGGGAGGACCAGGCACCCAATTCTCATTCAGGGTCCCCTCGACCGGCATGCTGAGGAAGACAGCGCCCTCATGCGTGCCCATCACGCGGTCGTAGCGGCCCTCAGGCACCGGGAAGGCGACGATGCGCCCACTTATACCGTCCAGATCAATCTCGACCGGCTTCGGCGTAAGCGGCTGCTCGTCTTTCTTGCCCTGCTCCAGTTGTTGTTCGGCCTCACTCTTGGGCGCCTCGGCCCTGGCGATGAATGGCGAGGCGAGGTCGCGCCGCAACGTCAGCAGATATGGGCGCACACCCCTCGGGAAGCCAGCGTCGAAATGCAGGTTGTCGAAGACGGGATCAAACGTGCGGGCGCTCAGGAAGTAGAGGTAGCGTCCGGCGGGATCAAACGCGGGCCGCATATCACGCAGCACCGGATTCGTCACCTGCCAGACCTCACCCGTCTCCACCCGGCACAACTTGATGGCCGATTGCTGCCCGTTGATGCTGAACGCATAGGCGAGCCACCTTCCATCTGGCGACCAGGCAATCCCATTGCTGATGTCGCCCAGCCCACTGCGTCCATATTCGGTACGGTCAAGCTGGCGGAGCGTACCCTGTTCGAGGTCGGCCAGCAGCAATTCGTTGCGGTGATTCAACATCGCGGCATGTTGCGCGGTGGGCGACGCGCGCAGCTCAGTCACATGGCCAATATCCAGCCCATCGAGCACCTTCTCTGGCGCGGAACCATCAGCGGTAAGGACTCGCAGCCGCGGCTCGCTGCCATCATCGCCAATCGCGACCAGGTGCGCACCATCGGCCAGCCACTGCATGTGACGATAGCGCACGCCATTCGGGGAGCCATGTTGAAGGACTGGCCCATCCCAGTTGCCCATGCTGAACGCCTTGCCGCGCGACGTAACGGCAACCGCATGCCCCTTCGGGTGAATTGCCCACGAGTCGAGATAGCGCCCGGCAGAGACGAATTTGCGCGTGCGTTGGGCGCTGGCGCTGCCGAGTGTGATATCCAGGCGGGTTGTGCTGTTCTGGGCTGGATCGATGAGATACAGCTCGCCGCCCGCGAAGTAGACCAGCCGTGAAGTATCGCCGGTGAGGCCACGCGCGTAAAAGTCGGTCTGATTGCTATGGCGTCGCAGATTCTCGCCTGAGGCCAGGCAGGAGTAGACGTTGCCAATGCCTTCATGGTCGGAGATGAAATAGATACGGTCGCCGACCCAGCATGGCGCGGTGATATTGCTGTTGAAGTTGAGTAACCGGCGGAACGTGCCTTCGCCTGTCGGGTCGATATAGAGATAGCCAGCTGTGCCGCCGCGATAGCGCTTCCAGAACGCTGGCTCGCCAGTGTTACGGCCCAGCACGACCGCGCTATGTGGCCCGAATGCAATGGCTCGCGCAGGCCCGTATGGCAGCGTAGTGGTGGGTCCGCCGGTCGGCGCGACCTCGTGGAGGGTGACCATCCGTCGCGATGGCTCACCAGCGGGGCTGGCGTAAATGATCGCGGAGCCATCAGGGCGCCAACCCACAACTGCCGTGGCGCTGCCGTGATAGGTCAGCCGTTGCGTGTCGCCTCCATCGGCGGGCATGACATAGACTTCGCTTGGCCCCTCCGAGGATCCGGTGAACGCAATCAGGCGGCTATCTGGCGACAGGCGGGCGTTGCGTGCCTCGGCAACGTCGGCGGTCAGTCGTTCGGCGCGTCCGCCGCTAGCGCTGACCCGCCAGAGATCGTCCTCAGCCGTGAAGACAATCGTCTCGCCCGCAATGGTTGGGAAACGAAGATATCCGCGCACAGCCATGCTTTCATCCCTTCCCTACACTATGGCATGCCTCTGGCGCATGCCTTATGTGACTGTATGAGTATTTGCGGGCCAATGTCAACGCAACCCTCATTTTTCCATCGAGAAATCTGCCGACTGGCGCAGGAGGTGGATGAGGCGCGTCCAGGCGTGGCTGCAACCATGCCAAAGTGGTACCGTATGTTATCGGGACATTAACTCCTCATATGACTTTAGCTCTTGCGCGAGACAGACCCTTAGACTGCCACACGTTGGAGGATTGCATGCGGTTTCGTTCGGCGCGCTCATATATCACGCTTTCCATCGGCGCAGCCGTGCTGACGATGGCTCTCAAGTTCGTCGCCTTCGCGGTGACGGGGTCGGTTGGCCTGCTTTCTGACGCGCTAGAGTCTGTCGTGAATCTGGTGGCGGCATTGATTGCGTTCTGGGCGCTCACTCTCGCGGCGCGCCCCGCCGACGATGAGCACACCTACGGTCACACGAAGGTGGAATACTTCGCCAGCGGCATCGAAGGGGGGCTAATCGTGCTGGCCGCCGTCAGCATCGCCATCGCCGCCGTGCCGCGCCTCATCCACCCCCAGCCACTGGAGCAGGTAGGCCTGGGCCTGCTGGTCGCAGTCGTCGCGGCGGCCATCAATGGCGGCGTGGCGCTAGTGCTGGGACAGGCAGGAAAGCGGCTGAGGTCGGTGGTTTTACAAGCCGATTCGCGCCATCTGCTGACTGACGTCTGGACGACTGCGGGTGTCCTGGTAGGGGTGGCCCTGGTGGGCATCACGGGCTGGCTGATTCTCGATCCGATCATCGCGCTGCTCGTCGCGGCGAATATCGTCTGGACAGGCGTGAAGCTGGTGCGTGAGAGCGGCCTCGGCTTGATGGATACCGCTCTGCCAGCGGCAGACCAGCGGATCATCACCGATGCGCAGGCGCCATACCGCGCGAGAGGCATTCAATTTCACGCGCTTCGCACACGCCGCTCTGGCTCGCGGCGCTTTGTTTCAATGCATGTGCTTGTGCCTGGCGACTGGACGGTGAAGCAGGGCCACGATCTCTGCGAGGAGATCGAGATGGCGATTCACGCCGCGTTGCCCGAGACGACGGTCTTCACGCATCTGGAGCCACGCGAAGATCCCTCCGCCTGGCAGGATACCGGCCTAGACCGCGAGATGGGCGATATCCCCGTGCAGCCATAGTTCGCCGCGAGGCCCCATTGAATAACTGTCTGCCTGATGTTATGGTTGCCCCATGGACATGAAGGTATGCTCCAAATGCGGGCCACCAGCCCAGCCAATAGAGAACTTTGCAATCCGCAACCGTACTCGTGGCACTCGCCAGGCCATGTGCAAGAGCTGCCAGAATAAGTATGTGAGAGCTCATTACCAGATACATCGTGCAAAGTACATCAAGAAAGCGCGGACGCGGAACATAGAACAAATTAGAATGAATTACGAGTTCATAGTCGAATACCTTAAGAACCACCCTTGTGCCGACTGTGGTGAAAGCGATATTGTCGTTCTTGAGTTCGACCACCAGCGTGACAAAGTCGCCGATGTTTCACTGCTAGCGCGTGATGGCTATTCGCTCGACAAAATCAAACGAGAGATTGACAAGTGCGAGGTTGTCTGCGCAAACTGTCATCGAAGACGAACGGCCAAGCAATTTGGTACGTATCGCTATCGACTGGGATAGTTTGCATCTTGCGCCCGTAGCTCAATGGATAGAGCATCGCACTTCGGATGCGGCGGTTGGGGGTTCGAGTCCCTTCGGGCGCGCCATTTCCCAGCTTTCTCCCCTACTCCATCGCCACAGAACGAGCAGACATCCCTCCGGGTCGCCTTGTCATATCCATGAGTCGGCGACCCGTCGCGAGACATAATAAAGCTACCTGAGCGCTGCCACTTATGTGGCAGACGGTGACGTAGTGGACGACGGAGCGCCTGCCTCTGGCTGCCCGAAGAGCGACCCTGGCTTCCAGGGCAGCCCCAACAGCGGCAACAGCCAGCGGTCCAGGCCGATGTAGCCGCAGACGCGCCAGGAGAAGCACAGGAACAGCCCAAATATACCCAGGACCGGGTTGATGCTGACCGTGCCAGCAAGCAAATAGTTCAGGTTCATCAGCACCCCAAACCCGGCGGCGATACCCGTGAGCGCGCCGAGCAGCACACCAAGCCCCACTGCAACCTCACCCCAGCTGACGATGAACGAGAAGAAGCCCGCATTCGGGAGCACGAAGTCATGCAGGAAATTTCCGTACCAGCCCTGAACCGAGGGATGAGCGCCTCCGGTCTTCACGATAGCGGCAGTGACGAAGCCTTTCAGAGCTGTGCCACTGGTGCCCCAGGTCGGGTCTTGCACTTTCTCCCAGCCCGCAAGGAACCACTGCGCGCCGACATTCATGCGAAGCACAAACCACAGCGCCGCCGATCCTGCCGAACCGAAGAAGAAGCGGGAAATAGACGGCTCTGGGAACTGCTCCCGTGGTGTAGAAGCCAACAGCGCTGGGCGCTCCTGGAAGTAGGTGATGAAAGCCAGGATGAGCGCGATGATAAAGAGAACAAGCAGTGCCTGGCCCCAGAAATCATCAGCGGTGTTCTTTCCTAAATCCCAGATGAGATGGAAGAGTGTCCACACTCCAGCGATGACACAGATGGCATACGCTCCGAGCCGAAAAGCCGAACTCTGTTGACTTGGCATCAGGCTACCCCCCTTTGTCTGAAAGCGCCTATCGCTCACGATAGGTATCATGAACAGTCCCCTACCAGGAATATACTTTCCGTGCTGTGGTAGGTCAATACAGCAATGTTGCGCTTCGCCTGTACCAGTAGACCTGCGGAACTGCTTCAGCGATTTGTCGCAGGCATAGTGCCACGCTATTGGGCAGGGGCGCATCGCGATGCCGCGGCGAAATCAACAATCTCACACGATCCTGCCTCCCGTATTCTCCTCGGCGGCGGGCGCCATTCCGACCGCTTGAGGAGCGGTGGAAAGAGGTATGCGAATAAGAGTGTAATGTGACGCAGCGCGCGCAAGCTGCGCTTTTTGACGCGGGTCGCCATGCCCATCAAGAGGAACTCCGAGCGACCATTGATATCGCGGTGATCGACGCAAGAAGACCAGCAATCCCTTGATGACGTCCTCTGGATCAGTAAGCGCCTGCGCTGTGACCTTGAGGCGATACCCACGCAACCAGAATGTGACAGGCGCCTGCGGCTGAAGGTTGCGCCACCAGGTGCTGGTGCGCGGGCTGAGGATGAGAAGGGTGAAACCGTTCTGCAGATAATTCACTGGCAATGTGTACGTGCGCCCAGTGACCCGCCCGCGAACGCGGATGCCCAGCGCGAAGCGGCTCAGCAGGACGTGCGATGGTGAGCATAGCAGCCAGAGCAACGGCGTGTTATACCATCTTCCCCAATGCATGGCGCCCTCCATACGTCTCCGAACTTCTCCGATCCAATCGGCACTTTGGGCTGAATCAAGAGATTTACCTGATCCCTGCGCATGCAGAATAGAAAATTGCCCTCACAACAGCGTCACAAAGGCGCGTTGCGCATCACAACAGCATCACCGTTGGTTATGGCATGCGCGCCGGGTACATACTGGACTTCGTGGGGAGATGTTTCGGCATTCTCACAAGCGAACGTAGACCGGGCGTGCTACACTGCACCGGGAAGCTGGGGACAATTCGGGCGCAATCCAACACGACGATGACCACCATGAAGACTGACAACGTAACTCTCAGGAGGGAAGCACCATGCATGCTCGTGTGACCACTGTCCAGATACATCCCGAGAAGATCGACGAAGCCAACAGCATCTTTCGCGACTCTGTGATTCCCGCCGCACAGGCACAAAAAGGTTTTCGCGCTGCCTACCTCCTGGTCGATAGCGCCACCGGCAAAGGCATGTCGATCACGGCATGGGACTCGCTCGAAGACCTCCAGGCAAACGAGTCATCCGGCTTCTATCAAGAGCAGCTGGCAAAGTTTGCTCCATTGTTCACCGCGCCACCGACGCGCGAGACGTATGAGGTAAGCGTTCAGGCACAGGCATAACAGGCAACAGGCAACAGGCCTAGGTCCACTCGCCAGCGCAAGGTGGGATGTGCGCGTACGCACCCCACTTCCCACTCCTGCCTTGCGCCAGTTCGCATCAACCAGGTCTACCGCTGTGGGTTTGTCATCCACCGGTAGAGCGCAAGAATCGGGCGCGCAGGCACGAGAGGAATCGCCGACGCGCCGAGGTAGATCATGCGCTCGTTCAACGTGAGCCGCAGACCATCAACTGTTCTACCGGCGAGAGCCTCGATTGCGGTGACGATATCACCTATGCCCCACGGACCTAGACCACCAGGGATCATCTCGATCACCATCGTAATAATTGCCTTGAGGGTTGCATTCGATGCGCGATCGCGCTCGTTTGTTTGCGGTGGTGGCGCCTGCAATGCCTTTGTCATGTGGATAACCTCCCTGGCGCTGCATGCCCGCGCCTCGTGGTAGCTTCTGCCGCTGGTGTTTTATGCATTCGCAAGAATCTGGCCGTCGGCCATACGCGAATCTTGGTGCGAGCAGTGTGCGAGTATTCTACCACCATTACGCTACAAGCAGGCGGCGCCAGGCTGCAATGCAGATATCGTTAGGAGATGGCGTCGGAGGGGTCATGGCGTCGGCTGCTTATGAGCGTCTCGGGATGGATTCAAGCGTTCCACCGATGACCACCGTCTCGCCACTCGCGAGCGAGAAATCCAGAGCAGCCGCGGCGATGGCCTTGCCCATGTCGTCAGCGGTGGGCAGCGATCCATTGGCGGTGCGGCGCGTGCCTGCGAGGCCAGGCGTCACGCGCTCGAGCAGTTTTGGTGTAATCGTGCCCTCGATCAGATCCCCGGTGACGACGAGCAAGCGGATGCCTGCCGCGGCAAGGGCTTCCTGCCGGGCACGCAGCGCCTGTTCTCCAGCATACTTGGAGGAGGCTACCGGTTCATATGCCGGAAGCTGTTCGACGCGACCATAGAGGTGCGCCCAGTGGCTGGTGATAAAGACAATTGTGCTGCCCGCTGCCATGATTGGCAACGCGGCCTCGACCAGCGCCACCTGCGCGTCGCGATTGATACGTTGAGGATATTGTGGATCGGCGGCGACGAGTTTGCGCTCGAGGCCACCAGAGGCATTCAATACCAGGAGATCGAGGCGGCTATCGCCCCATTCAGCCACTTCACGAATCAGGCGTTCCGGCGCTCCCTGCTCCGTAATGTCCGCGGAGATGGCTTTCGCCTGCCGTCCCAGAGCGCCGATGCGCGCCACGACATCCTCGGCGCGGGCTGCCTTATTGCGGTAACTGATGAGGACGTCACAGCCTCGCTCAGCCAGCGCCAGCGCGGTTGCCGCACCGATGCCACGCGACCCGCCCGTCACCAGTGCTTTTGGCGCGCGCGATGGTTCCCCTGGTCTATTCTCTTCCTGCATTTCAGGGTCATCTTCCTCTCCGGTGTAGCGTTTATGATGGTTATGGCGCATTGGCAAGCGGCCTCATTCTACCAGCGAGCGCGTGAGGATGACCATGGTGACGAAGGTGCGGAACAGCATCAAAGGATCGCTTCCCGTCAGCAACACTGTGCGCGAGCGGTCCTCCGCAAGCTCCACGCCATGCAGCCATGTGCTCATCTCAGCCATATCCGCGGTCAGAAACGTAACCTCGATATGTATCGGCATCGCAAACGTTTGTGCGGAAACGGGCTTATTGCTGGTCAGCGCATGGCGCGCGCCTGTGTGGATCAGCTCGCGCGCGACCTCTGGATGCAGGCTTTCGCTGGCGTAGCGCGAGATCGAACGCTTCACCTCAACGCACACCGGCTCAGGACTCAGCCGCCGCGCCTCTTCGACCGTCACCTGGTCGCCCGTGACCAGGGCGATGGGTACGTCATAGTGCGCGGCTACCAGCGCGTTGAGCGCCGTCTCGCCGACGATCTCACCATTGATACGGACCTCCCAGATGGCGCGCGGATTGTAGGTATGGCTCAGCACGGACTGGCTTGCGCCGATAGAGCCGTGGTAGCCAAGGAAGAGAATCGCATCAAAACTGGCGTCCAGCCCCTCCATCATGTACATGGGCTTATGCTTGCCCGTAATTAGACGTGCCTGCCCATGCAACAAATCGGGCGGCAAATTGCGCATACTGCTATGGGAATCGTTGACGACGAACTCGGTCGCACCCGCCGCAATCGCGCCATCAATCGCGGCATTGAGCTCGCCGAGTAGCAGGCGGCGTCCCATCTCATAGTCAGAACTGCCCACCATGATCTGGTCCCAGTCCACGATGCCCGCGACGCCTTCGAAATCGGTTGAGATGAACACTTTCATGCGTTTCCCTGTCTCGCTTCCGCTTATCACTCCTGGCTCCCACTGCGCCCCTTTGCGCCTGCCTCTGCATCTTACCGCATCGGGCTAGAGCATGAGTCGGAGTGGCCCAAGCGCACGCTCGGTCAGCCGCATGAAAGGTGTGCGACGCTGCCAGCGTTCTCTGGTAATCTCAAGCGCGTTCGTCTTGTCACTGTCGAACAGCTGCTCCATCTGGTCGGCAAAACGGCTATCGTAGATCTCCACGTTAATCTCGTAGTTGCCAATTGAGCTGAGACGATCCAGATTCGCCGTGCCGATGGTTGACCACTGCCCGTCAATGGTGCATGTCTTGGCGTGCACCATCGCTTTCTGGTAGCCCAACAGATGTATGCCCGTATCGAGGCAGCGTGTGAAGTATGAACGAGCCGCCCAGTCGGCAAGGAGATGATTCGAGCGCCAGGGTAACAGTATCTCAACCGTGACTCCACGCCGGGACGCGGCTTCAAGGGATTCGAGCAAGATGTGGTCAGGAATAAAGTAGGCGTTGGTCAATCTGATATGATGCTGGGCCCGATCAATCGCGCTGATATAGGTATCACGAATGGGGAAGATCATGCGCGCGATGTCGTTGCCATAGACGTTCACCATGGGGTTGAAGCGGAGGGGGTAGTCGCGCGCGATACGTTCCCGCTTGCGACAGAAGCGGTTCCAGAAGTCTACAAACGCCTGAGCCAGATCTCGCGCCTCTGGCCCAATAATCCTCAGGTGCGTGTCTCGCCATTGTGTGGCATAGAGGGAGCCCACGTTGTAACCGCCGATGAACGCGATAGTACCATCGACGATCAGCAGCTTGCGGTGGTCCAGCCCGTAGCGCCGGGGATCGAGCAGATGCCAGGGACGGCGAATCGCCCAGAACGAGAGCACATTCATGGCTGGCGAGAATCGCTTGAAGGCGCGCGGCACGACGAGGTTGCCAAACGTGTCATAGATGACGTAGACGGCGACCCCTTCCTCTGCCTTTGCGGTGAGGCGCTCCTTGAAGGCGCGCCCAATCGCGTCGTCCTTCCAGAGATACGTCTCGAAATAGATGCTCTCGCGGGCCTTGTCAATCGCATCGAGCATGGCATTGTAGAGATGCTCGCCATAACTGTATATTTGCAGGCGATTGTCGCCCGCGGTCATCTCTGGCAGCCGTAGATGAGGGAAACCACCTGGCGGCAATCGCTGCACGCGCTGTCTCGAAATGAGGGTAAGCACTGTAATGAGCGCCGCTTGCAATGCGATCAGTCCCACAACGAACGTCACCACAACCCGAACCAGTGGGATTCGCTGAAGGAATCTTCGTATTGGCGATACGCTCGACAAGTCCTGTCGCTCCATACTCTCTCCCCACCCTGCCACCTATTCCGCGAGATACCAGCGCTTTCCCGCATAGTAGTCGCACGGCTGGTATCGGCAGCTCCTCTCATTCATAGAGTAGGGGCGAACGGACATGCTGTTGAGTCACAGCCGATCAATGAGCCTACGCGGTGAGCGCTTGCGATTGTTCATTTGCGCCACCGAGCGCGCGGTCGAAGAATGCTGAGACCCGCTCGCAATACGCCGCACGATCCAGGAAGTAGGTGCCGCAGTGTTCTGCCCCCTGGCCAATCCAAAGCTCCTTGGGTTCGCGCGCCGCCTCGTAAACCCTGATACCCTGCTCAACTGGAATCGAGGTATCATCGGAGCCGTGAATCACGAGCAACGGACGTGGGGCAAGCTGCGAGACCCAGCGCACCGGCTCCATGTCGCTGCCACGATAGCCAGCCATCCGATAGAGGAAGTAGTCGGAGATGCGTGTAAACGGCTGTCCGGGCAGATGCACACTCTGGTGAACACGGTAGGCAATGACATCTGAGTGACGCGCGAAAGGGCTATCTGCGACGACCGCCAATACGTCGTCGCGTCGTGACGACCCCATGATAGCTATCGCGGCGCCCATTGAGCCGCCAAACACGCCGATACGAGCCTCGGGCAGCCGATTATTGGTGTAGTCGAGTACGGCGAAGAAGTCGTCCATCTCGCGGAAGCCGAGCGTCACCGGGACACCGAGGTCACTGCCGTGGCCACGATAGTCGAAGAGCAGCACATTGAAGCCCGCACGCCAGAGCATACTCCCGATGCCCACCAACTGCGCTTTACTACCACGATAACCTGCGCAGCCGACAATGACGCGGTTGGTCTCGGGCCGATTCAGCCACCAGCCACGGAGCTTGTGGTCGGCTCTGGAGGCAAACGTCACCTCCTCGAAGTCCGCGCCGGTCTCAAACGGACTCATGGTGTAGTCGTCGGTGATGCGCGCGCGCTGGGGTTTGGTGAGGCTCATGGCAACGTAATAGCCGATACTCGCGCCACCCGCCATCGCGCCGCCAACCGTCAATGCGGCGGCGGTCGCGGTGTATCGCCAGATGCTCCGAGACATTTTCAAAGCCATTATTGTCTCCTTTCCCTGCCATAGCCCCGATACATGTTGTCAGCATGCAAGAAACAGACTGTATTGGCGGGCCTCTCTGCCGCCGAAGGCGTCAATGCGATAGAAGAAGGGCTACTGGCACGCTACCGGCAGGACGAGCTACAACTGCACGCCTGGAATACCTTCATCGTATCATCACCATCACGTATGGGCCGTAGCTCGTGAGCTTCTATTCTTTATTACGGCTAGGCGGCCGGAGGGTTAACCAGTCATGTGGAATGCTACAGTTCCTGCCCATTGGCGCGCTTCACGACGCCTGCATATCCGAAGCGGTTCTCGATATTGAGGAAGTGACGCAGGCCGCGCCCATAGACATCATCGCGGCGGGTAGCGCGTTCCGCCAGCGATGGCAGGCCGCTCACTGTGAGCACGCGATACGCCACCCACTCCGCAAATCCTTCGCGCACCTGGGCATCTTTCAGATGCAGCCCCTGCTCCGTCTGCCAGGCATGCGCCAACTCGTGCGCCAATGTGCCCAGTAACAGTCCTCGTGGTAGGCATGCCTCGGCATAGATGGTGCTCTCGCCGTGCGCCTGTACAAAGTAACCCAGCACGTGATGGCTGGCGGCGGCGGGCTCCGACGAGCGATGCTCGTAGCGCCGCCGAATCTCGCCCATCTTGCGTCGGCTGACGGTTTCCAGGCGAGGCGTCTCCCGCAACTGCCGCTGAAGGATTCGCGCCACCTGAGCGACAGCCTGATGATAGACGGTCAGAACGTCAGCGACCTCCAGCACGACTTCGGAGAGGCAGAGTGCGCAACGATACTGCCCATCCGCAAGCGGCTGCGCGCCATCGGCGATCGGCGCGCGACAGAGATCGCATCTGGGACGGCCCTGGACGCAGCGCGGACAAAACTTGCGTGGCACGCCAGTGGGGAGCAGCTCCTCGAAGGTGTACCACGTTGAGGTGATCGGCAGTTCACATCCAGCGCAACGAGGCGCGTCACGCGCGCAGGTCGCGCACAGCGGATCAGTCCCCTGTGTGGAAGTTCGCGCTACAGGCACACCGCATCGCGCACAGCGTAGGCAAGATGCGTCGCACGCGGCGCAGACCACAAGCGTGGCATTGTAGACGAGATAGCGGCTGCGCAGACGCGTGCCACAGAGATGGCAGAAGTGTGCGGCGCGCTTAGCCGCGGATGACGAAGCCGTAGCGCACCTCCATTTCCAACGCCAACAGGCACATGCCGCCTTAAATGCTATGACAAACAGCGGAGAAGCCTAGGGCAGACGGATATCTCCACCGGCCAGCGCTGTGCGTGTGCGCGCAAGGTCGCGCACGGCGGAAAGCGAGCTGAATATCGCCTGCGCGCGCGTCAACTCATCATACGCCCGCTGTTCATCGCCTGGCTCACCTCGGCGACGATACAGGCCAGCCAGCGCATACCGCGTGCGAGCCTCCTCCCAAACCGTACCGAGGTCGGCGTAGCGAGTAAACGCGCTT
>Ga0207674_10000769_pt1 | contig 41860 bp, 38 predicted proteins | sample KBSCornC72_FD_184303 | JGI IMG/M metagenome (GOLD analysis project Ga0207674, IMG submission 184303) | Corn rhizosphere microbial communities from Kellogg Biological Station, Michigan, USA - KBS Corn C7-2 (SPAdes) (version 2) | ecosystem: Host-associated > Plants > Roots > Rhizosphere > Soil ... | reverse complement strand
ATGGTCACGGGAAAACGGTTCCTTCATCGTGAGCTCCGCAAATGAGCTTCGGTTTCGCCCGGTTTCGCGCACCGACGTTCGCCGACGTTGCGACAGGACGCGACAACAACCTGAACCTGTTGCGCATGCTCGCGGCATCGTCCGTGCTGTTTTCGCATTCGTACGCGCTCACCGGGCACATGCTGCAAGAGCCACTCGTCGTGGTGAGCGGCCAGCGGACCGACGCTGCGACGATCGGCGTGATCGTATTCTTCGCGATCAGCGGCTTCCTGATCGCCCAGAGCCTCGCGCGCACGCCGTATCGCTCTACGCCTACACGATTGCGCGCGCGCTGCGCATCCTGCCCGGCCTGATGCTCGCCAAGCTGTTCCACGTGCCCGTCCTCGGATGGTACGCGACGTCGCTCGCCAGTGCTGCCTATTGGACGCATGCCGACACGTGGCGGTTCCTGCTGGCCTGTCCTAACTTCGACGTGCGCGACCGCCTGCCCGGCGTGTTCGAGCGCAAGCCGCGGTTGGTCTACGGCTTTCGCAAGACGACGAGATCGTGATGCAGGATGTAGCCGGACAGGATGTGCAGCACCGTGAAGAATTGTCCCCACGTCCGCTGCACGTACTCGGCGCTGTGATAGACGTTCACGTACTCGCCCTCGTGCTCGGCGTGCCCGTCGAGTTGCGTGTTCGTCCCGCTGACCAGGATGCCCGCACGCTGTACGTCCGCTGTGACGCGCGCATAGTTGGAAGCGGACAGCCGCGAGAAGTCGATCGCCGTGCGGCCATGCACAGTCAACAGCAGGATCGCACCGCTGCGCGTCACCCGTGACAACTCTTCGAGCCAGCGCATCTGCATCGGCTCACGGAAGTGGGTGAATACGGAGATGCCGTACACGACGTCGAACGTCGAATCAGGAAACGGCAGCGGCGGGGTCAGTCGGCATGCGACGAACGTTCCGGGCAGGTGCTTCGCGCACCAGTCGATGTTGTCGCCATCGATGTCGCACCCGGTGAGCGCGTCGCCACGGCCGGCGGGAAAATGGCGTGCGACGCGGCCGCAGCCAACGCCCCAGTCGAGCACGCGGGAGAACTCGTGCAGGTGGCTTCCCGATACCGCAACGAGCGCGCGATCGAGCCGCTGATAGTCGGTCGCACCCGAGACCAGGAATCCGACCGGATCGCGATCGCCGATGACGCGGAAGCGGCGGTCATCGTCCGGAATGTCGGCGTGCAGCGCCGGATCGGGCTTGAACCACGAATCGCGGCCGCGCTCGACGGCGGGCGTGTCGGGCCTGTTGCGGCGAATTTCCAGAACGCCGTTGACGTAAGGCTCGGGCAGGTCGGCGATCGAGCATTCGAATCCGGAGTTTGCAGCACCCGCACGTTGCCAGAAGACGTCGCCTACATCCGCACGCTGCAGCGGATACCGGATCGAATCGAAGCGACGGCCGTTGACACTGAACCAGCCGTCGGAGGGCGGAGTCTCGGCGACTGGCATCGACCAGCCGGCCACCGACAGCCGCGTGCCGTCGATCGACACCTGGTCCACGTACCAGGGTTCGGCGACGAGTTGCGGCACCGTCAGCGATTCGCGCAGCGCACCTTCGAGCACCGCGGTGTCGACGAACGCCTGGGTCTCGGCGGACGCGGTCGCAGCAGGGGCTGCGGACGGCGTTCCGGATAACCAGCGAGTGAAGCGATCGAGGAGTGCTGCGCGCATGTCGAGGTGACTCGATACCGGCCGCCGCCCGGAGCAGCGGCAAAGGTGGCGATTCTACCGTCACGGATAATGCGACTGATGAGCATGCGTTCGACAAGCGCCGCGGCGAAAACGATCGGCTGGGTCGACGAGCCGGCAAGTGAAGGAATCTTCGGACCGTTTGTCCGCGTGACGGGCTGGGCGCTCGCGTCGTCGCGGATCCGCGCAGTCGAAATTCGCTTCGAGGGCGTCGCGTTCAGGGCGCGCTACGGCCTGCCACGCCACGACGTCGCCGAAGTGCGCCCGGGCTATCCGGATAACCCGAACAGCGGCTTTGAATTCACAGGCTGGCTTACTGAGCGTCAAGCCCCGCCGAACGTCGATCGGCGGCGTCTGACGGTCGTCGCCATCGCACACGATGGTAGCGAGACGCTGCTCGGCGAACGATCGCTCGTCGAGCCGCGCGCGCATGCGCGCTGGCGATTCGCCGCACGTGCCGACGCGCCACCGTTCTTCCTGTTGCCCGCTGTCTCGGGCATCAAGGCGGGCGGCGCATTCGGTATGGATACGCGCTACGCCGCCTACATATCGTCGACGACGCGCGTCGGTATGCGCGTGCCGATCCTCTACCTGCGCACCACACTCGGCGCCGCCGGCGATCACCGCTTCGATGCGGACTTCGACATCACCCGACGCTCGGCGGACCGCGCGATCGCCGACGATGCGCTGTCGCACGTGCTCGCGCATGCGGCGGCGAAGCGCCTTCCGCTGCTCGTCACGCTCAACGGCGGCATCTGGTCGGATGCCGCGGGCACCGCGCCCGAATGGGACCTGACCGATCGGCTCGAGGAAGACCGCGCGAACTGCCAATGGAACGAGCGCGACGAAGTGATGGCGGACGATTACCTCAAGGACCTGCCAGGCTCGCAGGCAGCACCCGAGCTTGCGCGCGCGCTGACGCTCAACGTGTACGCAAGCGAAGTGCGCCGATTGAAGAAGCGCAATCTGCAGCAGGTGGCACAGCCGATCGTCGCATTCATGCGCGAGCATCCGGACCTCTTCGTCGGCGTCAACCTCGACCCCGACGTCTATCTGAATCCGTTCTTTGCCGAAGCGCAGTGGTATGACTACAACCCGGGAACGCTGCGACAGTTTCGAGAGTGGCTGAAAGGCGCGGGGCCATACGCCGGCGCACCGCCGCCGGGTGTGCCGGACCTGTCGAGCTTCCGTCGCGAGCCGCCGCTCGAGCTCCGCGATGTGTCGGCCATCGCGCAACGACCTTTCGCGACGTGGGACGACGTCGATCCGCCGCGTGCATTTTCGCGCGGCGCCGCGTTGCCGTTCTGGAACGATCCGTGGGTTCATGAGTGGGAGGTGTTCCGGCGCCATCTGGTGAGCCTGCACTACGACGAGCTCGCGCAGTGGCTCGTCGAAGCGGGGCTGCCGCGTGATCGCATCTGGTCGTCGCAGGGGCTGATGGCACCGGCGAAGGGCTGCATGCCGCTTGCGCTCCGCGTGACGAGCGCCGTGAAGGACTACGATTCGGCCGGCGTGTCGATCGAAGGCAGCAAGCCGCGCGACGGCCATCTCGGTGCGATCGTCTACGGCGATGCCGCGACGAACGACATCGCGATGGAAAACGGCTCGACGCTGTTCGACACGCTCGCGGCGATCGACGACGGCTTCGCGATCGTCGAGCTCAACACGGCCGATCTGCGGCATCCGGAGCGACACCCGACGTACGCCGACGCATATCGCGCGTGGCGCGACCTGTGGAACGCGGGCGCGCGCTTCGTGTCGCCGATGGCGTGGAACGGCTCGAACGGCGCGCATGCGGATGATCCCGATTACAGGAGCTACACCGCGTGGCGCAATACGCCGCTCGAGGAAGCGGCGCGCGACTTCCTGCTCGCGCGCTGGGGTTTGCCGACGGGTACGAAGCTATGGACGTTCGGCACGCAGGTCCATGCCGACGACGACGGCTGGACAGTCGAGACGGGGGCGTCTACTCCGTCGAAAGGAGCACTTCAGCTCGACGCCAATTGGCGCGGCGTCGTCACGCTGCTGTCTCCCCCCTGCATTGCATTGCAGCCCGGACGGATGGGCAGTTTCGTGCTGGGTCTCACCAACGACACTGGCGTTGCACGGATCGAAATTGCGGCGCGCCGCGCGGACTCCAAGGCGTGGCAGAGGGTGGCGCGATGCGCCGGAACGGCGATCGAATGGGTCGATGCGGGTGCGTGGCTACGCGCCGCTCACGATATCGATGCGCCGGTCGATCAGCTACGAATCGTGATCATCGGCCCGCGCAAGTCGCGGATCGCGCTCGCCCGCGTCGCCATTCTGCGCCGCTGAAGCGCGGCCGAACCTGACGCAATGGCGGCCGAAGGCGGCGGCCCGTCCGCACCAGCGTCTAGCGTTCGTCGGTCTTGTATTCGACGTACGTGCGATCGCGCAACTGGCGAATGAAATCGTCGAACTGCTCGTCGCTCTTCCGCTGCCGCAGCGCGTTGCGAGCCTGCTCGCGACGACGATCCTGCGTGACGTCCTGCTTGCGGCGCTCGAGCACCTGGATCAAATGCCAGCCGAACGGCGTGCGCACGGGCTCCGACACCTGGTCGACCGCAAGCGCCGACATCGCGCGCTCGAAATCGGGAACGGTGTCGCCCGGCGAGATCCAACCGAGGTCGCCGCCCTTGGCACTCGACGTGTCGTCCGAATTGACGCGCGCTACTTCCTCGAACGTCGCACCGCTGGCGATGCGGTCCTTCAGCCGGTCGATCTTCGTCTTGCCTTCGGCCTCGGACGTCGTCTCGTTGACCTTGATCAGGATGTGCCGCGCGTGAGTCTGGTCGACGACGGTCGGCTGGTTGCGGTTGCGCACGTCGGCGAGCTTCACGATATGGAAGCCGCCGGCGCTGCGCATGATTCCCGACACCTGGCCCGGCTTCATCGTGCGCACGACGTCCGCGAAAACCGACGGCAGCCGCGCAGGCGTGCGCCAGCCGAGATTCCCACCCGACGATGCATCCGGTGCGTCCGAATACGACGCAGCCACCTCGGCGAAGTCCTTGCCCGAGTTGATCTGCGCAAGCGCCGTCTCCGCGCGCTTGCGCCGCGTATCGACGACGTCGGGTGTCGCCTGCTCGGGAACGGTGACGTACACGTGCGAGAGCTGGTATTCGTCCTCGCCGGACTGCGCGGCGATCGTCGCGAGATAGTTGTCGACCTCGGCGTCGGAGACGGCAACCTTGCTGTCGACCTCACGCTCGCGGATGCGCTGGACGACGACCTGCCGCCGGACATCCTCGCGATACGCCGGGTAGGCAATGCCCTCGCGCTCGAGCAGCTTGCGAAACTCGTCGGGCTTGAGCTTGTTCTCCTCGGCTACGCGCAGGATCGTCCGCTCGACCGTCGTGTCATCGACGCGGATGCCGTTGTCTTTTGCGTATTGCAACAGTCCGCGCTCGACGATGAGCCGCTCCATCACCTGCTTGTCGAGCACGTCATTGGAAGGCGGCGTGATGTTCGACGCCTTCAGTTGCGCGAGCACGATCCGCCGCTGCTCGGCCAGGTCGAATTGAGTGATCGCCTCGTCGTTCACCACGACGAGCACGCGGTCGAGCGACACGGGCACTGCGGCGCCGGTGCGGGACGTCGAAGGCGCGGGCGCTGCTGCGCTTGCCGGCGCCGGCGGAGGCGACGTTTGCGCGAACGCGGCGGAGATGCCGAGCATGCACAGGACGAAGAGGATCGGAAAACGGAGGCGGCCAGGTGCCATCGAATGCACTCCTAGAACTCGGGAAGCGGATCGAGACGCCGGTCGCGATCACGCAGTGACGGATCGTTGGTGGGCAGGTAGCCCGGCACGCTGCGCCGCAGGAGTTCGAGCGGGCTGGTGCCGACGCGCGCGAGTCCGTTCAGTTCCAGCTGGACGAACACCGACGTCGTCGCCTGCTGGGTCGTCGTCGTCAGCCGCTGGCCGACGATCCGCAGCACCCAGCAGTCGGCATTGTACTCGATGCCCGCAACGGCCTCCAGCGTCTTGCGGTCGGTCAGCGAGTAGTTCCAACGCCCGATCAGGTTCCAGCGCTCGCTGACCGGCCATTGGCCCGATATGTCGATCTGCTTGATCTGCTCGATGCCGCCGAGCGGGTCGACGAGCTGGCGCGTGTATCGCCACGTCGCGTTCAGCGCGCGACCTGGCGCGGGCGTGTAACGGACCCCGGCGTTGAATCGCTCGATGTCGTGCGAATCGAGGTTGTATTGCAAGAGGCTCGCGAGCGACCACGCATCCGTCAGACGTCCTTCGCCCGACAACAGGAAATCGGACGTCGACGCCGAGCGCAGCGGCTCGTTCAGGCTCACGCGCTGATCCTGGAAATAGAACCGCTGCCCGACGGCGAGCCGCAGGCGCTCGGCGCCGGTGTCGCGGTCGAGGAACCGCGACGTCAGCGCGAGCGTCAGCTGGTTCGCATCGCCGATGCGGTCGTTGCCGATGTACCGGTTCTCGGCGAAGAGCTGTGAGAAATTGAAGTCGTCGAGCGCCGTGTCGAACACCGGCGCATTCGTCTGATTCTTGTACGGGATGTAGACGTAGAACGCGCGCGGCTCGAGCGTTTGCGTGAGCGGCGTGTCGCGCACCTGCAGATCGCGTTCGAACACGAGGCCGGCGTCGAGGCTGGTGATCGGGATCACGTAACCGGGATGCGAATCGGGCAGCGCGGCGGTGGTGCGGTCAAGCGAGTACTCGCGCATGTGCACGCCAGCGCGCGCCGTGAAGAACCAGTACGAGCCCTGCCGATTGAAGGCCGCCGTCGGGTACAGCACGAATCGTTCGCCCGTCGGCGCGAGCTGGTCCTGCGTGAAGCGCGCGTACTCGCCGTTGCCGCTCCACGTGAGGCCCAGCCAATCCGTGTCGCTCAACGAGCCCAGGATCTGCGGCAGCCGGTTGTACGGCGGAACGACCGGCGCGTTGGGATCCTGCAGCGTCTGGAAGCTCTGTGCGCGCGCGAGCAGCGACCACGGACCGAACGTCGCGACGAGGCCGGCATCGCGCGGCAGTGTCTTCTGCGACGTGACTGCAATGCGATCGGCGAAATCGGCGAAGTACTTGTCGTCCGACACCTTGTTGATGTTGAAAAAGCCACCAAGCCACGGCGCGAACTGCTGGGTGTGCTTCCACGCGAGCGCGTAGCGCTCCTCGCCGGTCGCGCGATCGTGCGGCAGGATTTCGGCGTTCATCTCTCCGGTCGCAACCCCGAACGTTTCTTCGGGCTCGCCGAGCAGATAGCGGAACTGCGCACCGAGCTGCAACCCGCGCTTGGTCATCAGACGCGGCGTGAGGGTCGCGTCGTAGTTCGGCGCGAGGTTCAGGTAATAGGGTGCCGTCGCTTCAAAGCCGCGCACGCCGGTCGATCCGAGCGTGGGCGTCAGGAATCCCGACTTGCGCTCGTTCGACAGCGGAAACTGCAGCCACGGCGCATACAGCACGGGCACGTCGAGGAAATGCACAGAGACGCGGCGCGCGGTGCCTACCTTGCGCAGGTTGTCGACCTCGAGCTCCTCGCCGCGCAGGTACCAATCGGGATGGGGTGCTACGCACGTCGTGTAGCTCGCATCCGTCGCTTCGTAATGATCGGGGCCGGTGAAGCGGATCTCCTTCGCGTCGCCACGCGCGCCGGCCTCGGCGACGAAAAAGCGCGGCTCGCGAAAAAACCCGGTCTCCGTGTCGCGCTTGTATTCCACCTGCGGGCCGGTGATCCAGTCGAATCCGCGGCGCAGCACGACGTTGCCGTCGCCATGGATCGTCTGGTCTTCGAGCGCATACGACAGCTTGTCGGCCAGCACCGTTTCGCGTCGAGACCGCAATTCGACATTGCCTTCCGCCGTCACACGCCCCTCGGTGCCTTCGAGGCGGTCGGCGCGCAGGAACAGCGCCCCGCGCACCCGCGCATCACCGCCGAGCTGCACTGGTGCCGGCTTGCCTGCGGCCGGCGTCACCAGCGTTCCGACAGCCACCGGCTTGGGTGCGATGACGTCGATGTCGCGCGACAGCTTTAGCGCCAGCGAATCGGCCGACACGGCGGACGCGGACAGCACGCCGTACAGGGCGGCCCATGCGACGAACGGGCCGGCGGGAAGCTTCATCGGGTGAGAGGGACTGCAGAGCGGGTTTGCTAAAATTCCCGCATTCTAGCCCGCGGTTCCCATCATCGTCACAGCAGACGCACGCGCCGACGAAATATCCGGTTGGCTGCGCGATACGGTGCGTCTGCCCGCGTTCTCGCTCGCACCCGCATCGGCCGATGCAAGCTTCCGCCGTTACTTCCGTGCGACCGTCACGGAGCCGTGGCGCAAAGCCGGCGGCGCCCAATCGCTGATCGTCATGGACGCCCCGCCTGCGCGCGAAGACTGCCGGCCGTTCGTCCACGTTGCCCGGTTGCTGGTCGACGCAGGCGTGCACGCGCCGAAGGTACTTGCGGCCGACATCGATCGCGGCTACTTGCTGCTGACCGATCTTGGGACAACGACGTACGCGGCGGCGCTGGATGCGCAGTCGGCGCCAAAGCTGTACAGCGACGCGATCGACGCGCTGATCCTGTGGCAGCGCGCGTCGCGCGAGCGCACGCTGCCCGCCTATGACGACGCGTTGCTGCGGCGAGAACTGCATCTCTTTCCGGACTGGTACGTCGCGCGGCATCTCGGCGTCGCGCTCGATGCGAAGCAGAGGACCGCACTCGAGCGTGTGTTCGAATCGGTGCTCGCGAACAACCTCTCGCAGCCACGCGTTTTCGTCCACCGTGACTACCATTCGCGCAACCTGATGGTGACGACACCCAATCCGGGAGTCCTGGATTTCCAGGATGCCGTTCACGGGCCGATCACGTATGACCTCGTGTCGCTGTTGCGCGATGCGTACATCGAGTGGGACGAGGAGCAGCAACTGGACTGGGCGGTCCGCTATTGGGAGCGTGCACGCACCGCGCAACTGCCCGTCGATGCGGACTTCGGCGCATTCTGGCGCGACTTCGAATGGATGGGCGTCCAGCGGCAGTTGAAGGTGCTCGGCATCTTCGCGCGACTGCATATCCGAGACGGCAAAGCCGCATACGTCACCGACATGCCGCGCGTGCTCGGCTATTTGCGTCGCGCCTCCGCGCGTTATCGCGAGCTCGATCCGCTGACGGCGCTCCTCGACGACCTGCACGGGGGCGCAGCGCGCGCCGCACCGGCTTGACGCGCGCAGCGTCCCGTTGCGCGATGATCCTCGCGGCCGGCCGCGGCGAGCGGATGCGACCATTGTCCGACGCGACGCCGAAGCCGCTGCTCGTCGCCGGCGGCAAGCCGCTGATCGTCTGGCAGATCGAGGCGCTGGCACGCGCGGGCTTCGCCGACATCACCATCAACGCCTCGCATCGCGCTGACGCTCTGGTGGCCGCACTTGGCGACGGCTCACGCTGGGATGTACGGATAAGCTGGTCGCACGAAGCAGAACCGCTCGAAACGGCAGGCGGGATTGCAACCGCTTGTCCGCTGCTGGCCGCCGGTCCGGCGCTGATCGTATCCGGCGACATCTGGACACGCTTCGACTACAGCTCGCTGACGCCGAAAATCGACCGGATGGCGGGCGAAGCCGCCGGTCCTCGGGTGCACCTCGTCATGGTCCCGAATCCGCCCTATCATGCGGAAGGCGACTTCGTCCTTGCGGGCGACCGCGTCGCGCTCGACGGCGGACCGCGGCTGACGTTCGGCAATATCGGCGTCTACGACACGACGATGTTTCGCGACCTGCCGCGCGGCGTCAAGCTCAGAATGCTGCCGCTTTATCATGCGTGGATCGCGGCGCGTATCGTCACAGGGGAGCGGTACGACGGACCATGGGCGAATGTCGGGACGCCGGCGGATCTCGCCGCGCTCGATGCGTCGCTCGGCACGCAGTCCGCGATCTGAACGGCAGACACGCTTGATCCAAACGAATTCAACGGCCCCTTTGCCGATGCGACGAATCCGATGAACGACAATCCGCTGCTCGACTTCTCCGACCTGCCGCGGTTCGGCGAGATTCGCGCCGACCATATCGTTCCTGCAATCGATGCACTCCTTGCCGACGCGCGCGCCGTCGTCGAGCGCATCGCGCAAGACACATCGCCCGCGTCATGGGACAACGTCGTCGCGCCGGCCGAGGCGACATTCGACCATCTCGACCGCGCGTGGGGCGCGGTCCGCCACCTCAACGCCGTCGTCAATACGCCGGCGATCCGCGACGCATACAACGCCGCACTGCCGAAGGTCACGGCATTTCACGCCGACATGGCGCAGGATCCCCGCTCGTATGCGCGGTTTCGTGCGCTCGCCGATGCACCGTCGTTCGCGGATCTCGACGATGCGCGACGCAGGGTCGTCGACAACGCGTTGCGCGACTTCAGGCTCGGCGGAGCCGACCTTGGCGACGCGGACAAGGCGCGGTTCAAGGCCGTGCAGGAAGATCTCGCGTCGCTGTCGGCCAAGTTCGACGACAACGTCCTCGACAGCGAGAACGCCTGGGCGCACTACGTCGACGATGCCGCAGGCCTCGCCGGCGTCCCCGCCGACGTCGTCGCCGCGGCGAGAACGGCTGCGCAGGCCGCAGGCCGCGACGGTTATCAGCTGACGCTGCGCTACCCGTGCTACATGCCGGTGATGCAGTACGCCGAAGATCGCGGGCTTCGCGCACTTGTCCATCATGCGGCTGCGACACTTGCGTCCGATCTCGGCGCATCGCCCGATTGGGACAACACGCTGGTGATCGCGCGCATCCTCGAGTTGCGGCGCGAGGAAGCGCGACTGCTCGGCTATGCGAACTACGCCGACCTGTCGCTGGTGCCGAAGATGGCGCAGCGTCCGCACGACGTGCTCGCATTCCTGCGCGACCTCGCGCACCGTACGCGGCCGTTCGCCGAACGCGACTATGCGGAGCTCGTCGACTTCGCGCGGCGCAGGCTCGGCATCGACGACGTCGCCGCGTGGGACCTGCAGTACGCGGCTGAAAAGCTGAAGGCCGAGCGTTTCTCGTTTTCCGAGCAGGAAGTCAAGCAGTACTTCCCGGAGGATCGCGTGCTGGCCGGGTTGTTCCGCGTCGTCGAGACGATCTACGGCGTCCACGTCAAGCCCGGCACCGCGGCGGCGTGGCATCCGTCGGTGCGATTCTTCGAGATCTTCGACGCGCACGGCGCACTTGTCGGCCAGTTCTATCTCGATCTTTATGCGCGCGAAGGCAAGCAAAGCGGTGCATGGATGGACGATGCGATCAACCGGCGCCATGCGCACGACCGGATGCAGCATCCGGTCGCGTACCTGACCTGCAACTTCTCGGGTCCGGTCGGTGGCAAGCCTGCCCATTTCACGCACTGTGAAGTGACAACGCTGTTTCACGAGTTCGGCCACGGGCTGCATCAACTGTTGACGCAGATCGACGTCGCGGGCGTGTCCGGACTGCAGGGTGTGGAATGGGATGCCGTAGAGCTGCCAAGCCAGTTCATGGAGAACTTCTGCTGGGAATGGGAGGTGGTGTCGCACATGACGGCGCATGCCGACACCGGAGCGCCGCTGCCGCGGGCGCTGTTCGACCGGATGGTGTCCGCGCGCAACTTCGGCAGCGGCATGGCGATGGTGCGGCAGCTCGAGCTCGCGCTGTTCGACATGCTGCTGCACAGCGCCTACACGCCCGGCGGCGAAGGCGCGTTCGAGACACCGCAGGCCGTGCTCGACGCCGTGCGGCGCGAGATTGCCGTCGTACCGCGGCCGGCCTACGATCGCTTCATGCACGGCTTCGGCCACATCTTCGCCGGTGGCTACGCGGCCGGGTACTACAGCTACAAGTGGGCCGAGGTGCTTTCAGCCGATGCATTCAGCCTGTTCGAGGAGCGGGGCGTGATGTCACCGGAGGTCGGTGCGCGCTTTCGCGACGAGGTGCTCGCGCGGGGCGGCAGCCGGCCCGCGCTGGAATCGTTCGTCGCCTTCCGCGGCCGGGCGCCGCAGCTCGACGCCCTTCTGCGCCATAATGGGATGGTCGAGACCTGATCAATGGGCGAGTCCGCATGAACCGAATGAACCTTCGTTGGCCTTTGGCGCTCGCGCTCGCAGGATTCGCTGTCGCGGCGCACGCGCAGACGATGTACCGCTACGTCGATCCGACGGGGCGCGTCGTGTATTCCGATCAGCCGCCGCCGGCGGCCGCCAAGGACGTGAAGGCAAAGCGGCTGCAGGATAACGTCATCGAAACGGACCCGGTGCCGTTCGCCACGAAAGAGGCGGCGGAAAAGTTTCCGGTGACGCTGTACACGTTCGACTGCGACGCCTGCAAGGAAGCGGAGGCGCTGCTGACCAAGCGCGGCGTGCCATTCACGACGGTTGTCGTCAGCGACGAAGAGGGCGCCGCCAAGCTCCGGGCGCTTACCGGCAAGCAGGCAGCCCCCGTGTTGCAGATCGGCGAAAAACAGGTGGTCACCGGCTTCAACTCCAGCCGCTGGCATTCGGTGCTCGACGAGGCCGGTTACCCGAAGACAGCGCCGTCGTCGCGCCCGGCTGCGGCACGTGCGCCGGGCAGCGCCAATGCCGCACCTGGCCCCGCGAACGCTGCGGCCCCGGCGACCGACAGCGCGCCGCCACCGCCGCCCACACGCGGCACCGACTACCCCAAGTAGGAAATTTGGCGGGCACGTGACGTCCGCGCGGACGTCAACACTCGTCGCGCACGATCGTTGAAGCTCGCCAGCTGGAACGTCAATTCGCTGAACATCCGGCTGCCGCGGCTGCTCGACTGGCTCGCCGCCAACGCGCCCGACGTCGTCTGCCTGCAGGAAACCAAGCTCGAGGACTCGAAGTTCCCGGTTGATCCGCTGCAGGGCGCAGGCTACGCAGCCCACTTCACTGGGCAGAAATCGTACAACGGCGTTGCGCTCCTCGTGCGCAACGACCTCGACGCGCGCGACGTCACGCACGGCATCGAAGGCTTCGTCGACGAACAGAAGCGCGTCATCGCCGCGACGATCGCCGGCATGCGCATCGTGTGCGTCTACGTGCCCAACGGCCAGGCCGTCGGTTCCGACAAATATCGTTACAAGCTCGACTGGTGCGCGGCGCTGGCCGCGCATTTACGCGCCGCGCTGGTTCGTCATCCCGAGCTCGCGATCGCCGGCGATTTCAACGTCGCGCCCGACGACCGCGACGTGCACGATCCAGTGCTGTGGGACGGGCAGATCCATTGCTCGGCGCCCGAGCGCGCGGCCTTCCGCGAGCTCCTCGCGGCGGGGGTTGCCGACGGCTTCCGACTGTTCGAGCAGCCGCCGATGACGTTCAGCTGGTGGGACTACCGGCAGCTCGCGTTCCCGAAGAATCACGGCCTGCGGATCGACCACGTGCTGCTGTCGCCGCCCCTCGCGCAGCGCTGCACGGGAAGCCGCATCGACCGCAACGCGCGCAAAGGCGTTAAGCCGTCGGACCATGCGCCGGTGATCGTCGAGATCGCGTAGCAGCGAGTCGCCGTACTCCGTCGCTGCGCGCACCGCGGCGCCGAGACGTCAGGCTCTCGGCACCGCCGCTTCGTCGACGTGCGCGGCACTCGCATGTTCGCCGCCCTTGCGCAACTCGTCGTCCATGCCGAGCTCCTGGATCCTGCGCGTCAACGTGTTGCGTCCCCACCCGAGCCACGCGGCGGCCTCCATCCGGTGGCCGCCGGTATGGGCGAGCGCGCGACGTATCAGGGTCCGCTCGAATTCGCGCAGCAGCCGGTCGCCGACGTTGCGTTCGCCGCCCTTCAGCGCCTGCGCGAGCTCGCGGTCGAGCGCCTGCTCCCAGCGCGGCTCCGCATGTTCGGCGTCACCGGGTTCGCCGTCGCGGATCTCCGGCGGGAGGTCGGCCACGTCGATCCGCTGGCCGGGCGCCATCACCGTCAGCCAGTGGCAGATGTTCTCGAGCTGGCGTACGTTGCCGGGGAATGCAAATCCGGCAAGCGCGTGCAGCGCCGCATCCGTCATCGTCTTCGGATCGACGGCGAGCTCGCGCGCACTCTTCTGCAGGAAATGACGCGCCAAAGGCGGAACGTCGCCGGCGCGCTCCCGCAGCGCCGGCAGCCGCAGGCGCACGACGTTGAGCCGGTGCAACAGGTCCTCGCGGAACAGTCCCCTGCGCACGCGCTCCTCGAGGTTCTGGTGGGTCGCCGCGATGATGCGCACCGTCGAGCGTTGCGGCGAATGGCCGCCGACACGGTAGTACTCGCCATCGGCCAGCACGCGCAACAGGCGTACCTGCAGATCGGCCGGCATGTCGCCGATCTCGTCCAGGAACAGCGTGCCGCCTTCGGCCTGCTCGAAGCGGCCGCGACGCATCGTCTGCGCGCCGGTGAACGCGCCACGCTCGTGGCCAAAGAGTTCCGACTCCAGCAAGTCTTTCGGAATCGCCGCCGTGTTGATCGCGACGAACGGGCCAGCGGCGCGCGGACTGTGCCGGTGCAACGCACGCGCGACGAGCTCCTTGCCCGTTCCCGATTCGCCGGTGATGAGCACTGTCGCCGATGACTGCGCGAGGCGGCCGATCGCGCGGAACACTTCCTGCATCGCCGGTGCCTGCCCGAGAATCTCGGGCGACTCCGCCGTTGCCACAACGGCAGCGGGCGAATGCCGCGACTCGATCGCCGCGCGGCGGATCAGCGCGAGGGCATGATCGACGTCGAACGGCTTCGGCAGATATTCGAACGCACCCCCCTGGAACGCGGCGACGGCGCTGTCGAGATCCGAATAGGCCGTCATGATGATGATCGGTATCTGCGGATAGCGCTCCTTCACCTCGGCGAGCAGCTGCAGCCCGGATTCGCCGGGCATGCGGATGTCCGAGACGAGCACTTGCGGCTCGCTGACGGCGAGTGCCTGCAGCACCTCGTACGCCGACGAGAACGTCTGGTGCGCAATCCCCTCGCGCGCGAGCGCCTTCTCCAGCACCCAGCGGATCGAGCGGTCGTCGTCGACAACCCAGACGACGTCGTCGTTCGAACCAATCGAGCGCAGCAACGGCGGCGTAGCGCTCATCCCTCGGCCTCCGAGCTGCCATTCGTGTGCGAAAGCCACGCCGTCGGCCTCGACGGAATCGCGTGGCGCCGCGCCCTGCGGGCCTTCGCTTCGCGCGCCACGCTCATCCGCGCGCTCCGCTAGCAAGACGGTCGAGCGTCATCGGCAGCAGCACCGTGAACACCGTGCGGCCGGCAGCACTTTCGCATTCGATGGAGCCGCCGTGCTGCGTGATGAACGTCTGCGCGATCGTAAGGCCCAGTCCGCTGCCGCCTTCGCGGCCGGAGACGAGCGGAAAGAAGATCCGGTCGCGCAGGTGATCGGGCACGCCGGGACCGTTGTCCTCGACGGCGATCGCGAGCGCCAGCCGATAGTGCCGCTTCGACAGCGTGACACCGCGTGCGACGCGCGTGACGAGGCGGATCTCGGGCGCAGCCACCGGCGTTCCGGACAGCGCCTGGGCGGCGTTTTTCACGACGTTGAGCACCGCTTGCAAGAGTTGCTCATGATCGGCTTCGAATTCGGGCAGGCTCGTGTCGAAGTCGCACACGATCGGAATCGCCGGAAATTCGGCCTGCACGACGCCTTTGACACGGACGAGCACCTCGTGGATGTTGATGCGTCGATAGGTCGGCGCGCGATGAGGCGCCAACAGCCGGTTGACGAGGCCGCGCAACCGGTCAGCCTCGCCGATGATCACCTGCGTGTACTCGACGAGCTGCGGACGGTCGAGCTCGCGTTCAAGCAGTTGCGCCGCGCCGCGAATGCCGCCGAGCGGATTCTTGATCTCGTGCGCCAGGCTGCGGATCAACTCGCGGTTGGCCTGCTGCTGTTCCTGCAAACGTTCCTCGCGCGCGATCTTCAGCTGCTGGTCGATGTGCCGGAACTCGAGGAGCAGCGCCGCGTCACCGGTGTCGATCGAGGAGACCGTGCACGTCAGGTGCAGCCTGGCCTTGCCGACGACGCCGAGCTCGAGCTCCTGCTCGGTATAGGACGCCCCGGTATCCGTCGCGCGACCGATCGCGCCCACGAGCGGCGTGCACTTGCCGAACACGTGGGTCAGCGCCTGGTGCAACAGCTTGGCGCGCGACAACTCGAACAGGTTCTCGGCGGCCGGATTCGCATAGACGATCCGGTGGCGGTGGTCGAGCATCAGCACGGCGGTAGCGAGCAGGTCGAGCTCGCTCGCCGGTGCGGCGATTACCGGTGGCGAGAACAGTCGAAGTTTCATCGCCGCTCGCATGGTGAGACCCGCGCGCGGACCCGCGTGCGCAGGCGTGCTGCACGAGCGTGCGACCTAGCGGAGCGCGGCGATCTCCTTGCGCAGCGCCTCGACATTGCGCTCGTGCAACTGCACGGCCTGACGCAGCTTCGAGATCCGCTGCCGATATTTCTCGGCGTCGTTCTGCTCGTCCGGCAGCGGCAGCGGCGCGCCGCTGCCATAGGCGCCGCGCGCCTCGTTGAGCAACTGCTCCTCGCTCGCGAGCTCGTCGCTGAGAACCTTGCGGCGCATCTCATCGCGGCTTTTCTGCGTGTCGGGCTCGACGCGCGGAAAGCCGGTGGGCGTGGCCGACTTGCCGCCGCCCGATGCAGCCGGCGCACGCGGGCGCGGCGTGTCGTCGGCGACGTCGCACGAGATCTTGCGCCAGCCCTTGTCGGGTGGCACGTTCGTGTAATGAGTCGCGCCGTCGGCGTCGACGTACTTGCAGATCGTCGCGTCGGCGGCGGGAACGATGAGGATCGCGCAGGCAAGCCCGAGGATCGCGGCAATGCGCCAGCGGATTGCAGCAAGCGGTGAATCACGTCGTGTCATCCACCGGAGTGTAGCGAACGCGCAAACGAATCAAAAGGGCGAGCCTGCCGGACGGCTCGCCCAAGCTTCGCCGTCGCGCCTCTACCGCACCGGCTGTCAGAGGCTGTAGTACATCTCGTATTCGACCGGATGCGTCGTCATCCGGAACCGCGTCACCTCTTCCATTTTCAGCGTGATATAGGCGTCGATCATGTCGTCGGTGAATACGCCGCCGCGCGTCAGGAACTCGCGGTCGCCGGCGAGGTTGTCGAGCGCCTCGTCGAGTGACGCGCATGGATGCGGCACCTTCGCCGCTTCTTCCGGCTCGAGGTCGTACAGGTTCTTGTCCATCGGATCGCCTGGATGGATCTTGTTCTGAATGCCATCGAGACCCGCCATCAGCATCGCCGAAAAGCCGAGATATGGGTTGCACGTCGGGTCGGGGAAGCGCACCTCGATCCGGCGTCCCTTGGGATTCGACACGTACGGAATGCGGATCGACGCCGAGCGATTGCGCGCCGAATAAGCGAGATTGATCGGCGCCTCGAATCCCGGTACCAGTCGCTTGTAGGAGTTCGTGCCGGGATTCGTGATCGCGTTCAGCGCCTTGGCGTGCTTGATGATGCCGCCGATGTAGTAGAGCGCGAACTCCGACAGTCCGGCGTAGCCGTCGCCCGCGAAAAGATTCTTGCCGTCCTTCCAGATCGATTGATGGACGTGCATCCCCGAGCCGTTGTCGCCGACGATCGGCTTCGGCATGAACGTCGCCGTCTTGCCGTACGCGTGCGCGGTGTTGTGCACGCAATACTTCAGGATCTGCAGCCAGTCGGCGCGCTGCACGAGCGGGGCGAACTTGGTGCCGATCTCGCATTGCCCCGCGTTCGCGACTTCGTGGTGATGCACTTCCACTTCGACGCCCATCTGCTCGAGTGCCAGGCAGATCGCCGAGCGGATGTCCTGCAGCGAATCGACCGGCGGTACCGGGAAGTAGCCGCCCTTGATGCCCGGGCGGTGACCCATGTTGCCGCCTTCGAACTTGTCCGCCGACGACCACGACGCTTCCGACGAGAAGATCTTGCAGTAACTGCCCGACATGTCGACCGACCACTCGACGGCGTCGAAGATGAAGAATTCAGGCTCGGGACCGAAATACGACACGTCGCCGAGTCCGGTCGACTTCAGGTACGACTCGGCGCGCTTCGCAAGCGACCGCGGGTCGCGCTCGTAGCCCTTGCCGTCAGTCGGCTCGACGACGTCGCAGGTGATCAGCAGCGTCGTCTCATCTAAGAACGGATCGAGGTTCGCCGTCGTCGGATCGGGCATCAGCAGCATGTCCGACGCCTGAATGCCTTTCCAGCCGGCAATCGAGGAGCCGTCGAACGCGTGGCCCGACTCGAACTTGTCGTTGTCGAACACCTTGGCCGGGACGGATACGTGCTGCTCCTTGCCCCGCGTGTCGGTAAAGCGCAGGTCGACGAACTTGACTTCCTTGTCCTTGATGAGCTTCAGGACATCTGCTGGACTGGTGGTCATTTGCAACACTCTCCTCGATTCGTGGGCTGCCGCATGCCGGCGTTGGGGACGATCCGATGATTAGCCACTTCCGTGCCATTAGCCGCGTATCGGAAATGGCTGATTTTTAAGGATTTTAAGGCGCTGGTGCCGCTTCGGTGCAATCGATTGCACCGAAATGGGGCGATGACTATAACCGCCGCGCCGGCTTGGTGCAACTCAGCGGGTCAAGGATAGAACAGATAAAGCTGGTAACCCGCCTGCTGGGTCGCGCTCGCATCGATGAACAATTTGACGAGCCGCTCGCCATTGGCGGCGATGCCCTGCTGGAAATCGGCGGTGCCGCCCGCGTAATCGCGCGGTGCGAACGCTCGACGGACGACGATGCGTTCCGACGAATCGGTCAATGTCAACTCGAGGTACGGGTAGGCGATCGGATGCGACGCGCGGTTGCGGATCGTCGCCGACAGAACGAGCAATCCGCGGTGCGCTGGGTCGGCCTGGAGGTCGGACGCCTCGATCGACAGCGCGGCCGTGTCCTTGAGCGGGTCGACGCTGCACGACAGCGCGCGACATGCGCCGGCGAGCAACACTCGCGTCGCCGGCACGTGCGTGGCGAGCGCGTCACGGAATTCGAGCACCATCTGGACGACGATCGCCAGCGACAAGGCGACAATCCCGGCAACGTAAAGCCGCTTGGGCGGCGTGCCCGCCGCCCTGCGCTTCTTCCACTCGAAACGCTGCGGGCGATCCGCGTCCCGAAGTTCGATCGGCGCGGTATCGGCGGCCGGTGCTTCGGGGGCGAGCCCGCTGCCGATGGCAGGCGCGGCGACGGCAGCACCCGCGACGACGGCGCCTAGTGCGGCGGCTCCTTTACCGGCGGCTCCTTCGATGGTGGATCCTTCGCCGGCGGCTCCGTCTGTGGAGGCTCCTCCACCGGAGGGTCCTTCGGCGGAGGCCGCTTCGTCGGAGGTTCCCTCACGAGCGGCCCCTTCACCGGCGGCTCCTTCCGTGGGGATTTCCTCGGCGGCGGGTCCTTCACCGGCGGCTGCTTCGACGGCGGTGCGGTGTGCGTCGGGTTCGTCACGTTGCGACTCTTCGGTTGCGGATCGTTCGTCGGCAGGCGCAGCCGCGACAGGTTCATCGGCAGCGGCAGCCCGCACCATTGGTTCGCCAGCGGGTCCCGACAGCAATGCATCGGCGACAGGCACCGGCAGCATTGCATCTGCGACAGGAGCCTGCACGACTGCATCGGCAGCGGGCACCGCCGGCGTTGCATCGGCAGCAGGCACCGGCAGCATTGCCTCGGCAGCGGGCGCCGGCGGCGTTACCTCGGCAGCGGCTACCGGCAGCAATGCGTCGGCACTGCGCAGCGTGACCGTCGGACGTCCGCGCAGCAATTCGTCATCTGCGCCGAATTCCTCCGGCGCGACAATATCGAGCGTGACGAAATGATCGTTCGCATCGAACACGGCGCGACAATGACCGCAGCGCACCTGTCCATCGCGTAGCGCAAGCTGAGCCGGCGTCACCCGAAACACCGTCGCACAGCCGGGACAGCGCGTGAGCTTCGGCTCGTTCAAGGTCCGGTGCCCGCCGCGTGTCCACGGCGCCGGCCTGCCAGCAGCGCCCAGTCGTCCTCGATTCGCCAGACGCCGATGTCGAACCAGGGGGCATACGCCGCAGCGACGTCAGCGGCTTGCGCAACGAGAATGCCCGCCAGCGCAATCGAGCCGTCTGCCGCGGTTCGCTGGCTGAGGGCGGGGGCGAGCACGCGCAGCGGGTTCGCGAGAATGTTCGCGACGACGAGATCGAACTTCGCCGCAGCCGGCAGCGCATCGACGCCGACGAACGTCGCGTCCACAGCGTTCTGCCGGCCGTTCGCCGTGCTCGACGACACCGCCTGCGGATCGATATCGACGCCCGTCACCGGGTGCGCGCCGAGCTTTGCCGCCGCGATTGCCAGAATGCCGGAACCGCACCCGTAGTCGAGCACCGAACGACCCGGCACGACGGTGTGGTGCAGCCACGCGAGGCACAGGCGCGTCGACGGATGCGCACCGGTGCCAAATGCGATACCGGGATCGAGCGTGATGTTTACCGCACTGCCAAACGGTGGCTCGCACCAAGTGGGAACGATCCACAAGTCGTCGTCGATGCGGATCGGCTGGAACTGCGCCTGCGTCGCGCGCACCCAGTCCTGATCGGCGAGCTCCGTCGTCTCGAACGCTGGTACAGTGCGCCCGGCGAACCGTGCGGCGTGCTGCACCAGCGTCGCCGCGTCGGCGCCGGCAGCGAGCAGCGCGGTGAGTCGCGAGATCGGCCACCATCGGCGCTCGCCGTCGACACGCTCGTCGAACACCGGCGACTCGTCATCCGTCCCTGCACGCGGATCCGCGGCGTCCACCGACAGCGCACCCGCCTGCAGCAACGCGTCGGACCATGCGTCGCCGTCTTCGGCCACGACATCGAAGCGCAATGCGACATAGCTCATCGGATCACCGCGGCTCGCGCGGCCTTGGCGCTTGGATGCAAGACACTGGCGGACATCGAACTACGCTGCCTGCTTCCGCTTGGCGAGGCGCTCCTCGAGGTAGTGAATCGACGTGCCGCCGCGCAGGAATTTCTCGTCGAGCAGCAGCTCTTCGTGCAGCGGAATGTTCGTCTTGATGCCACTGACGACCATCTCGGACAGCGCGACCCGCATCCGTGCGATCGCCTGCTCGCGGGTGTCGCCGTATGCGATCACCTTGCCGATCATCGAGTCGTAGTTCGGCGGCACGAAATAGTTCTGATAGGCGTGCGAGTCGACGCGTATGCCCGGTCCGCCCGGCACGTGCCACGCGGTGATCCGTCCCGGCGACGGCACGAACGTCCACGGATCCTCGGCGTTGATCCGGCATTCGATCGCGTGACCGCGGCGCACGACGTCGCGCTGCCGGAAACGCAGCTTCTGTCCGGCGGCGATGCGGATCTGTTCCTGGACGATGTCGATGCCGGTGATCATCTCGGTCACCGGGTGCTCGACCTGCACGCGCGTGTTCATCTCGATGAAGAAGAACTCGTCGTTCTCGTACAGGAATTCGAACGTGCCGGCGCCGCGATAGCTGATCCTGCGGCACGCATCGGCGGCGCGCTCGCCGATGCGCGTCAGCGCGCGCGCGTTGACGCCGGGCGCCGGCGCCTCCTCGATGATCTTCTGGTGCCGTCGCTGCATCGAGCAATCGCGCTCGAATAGGTACACGGCGTTCTTGAACTCGTCGGCGAGCACCTGGATCTCGATATGGCGAGGGTTGCCCAGGAACTTCTCCATGTAGACGACCGGATTGCTGAACGCCGACTGCGCCTCGTTGCGGGTCAGCGCGACAGCCGGCAGCAGCGCAGCTTCGGTGTGCACAACGCGCATGCCGCGGCCGCCGCCGCCGCCGGCCGCCTTGATGATCACCGGATAGCCGATCGCGCGCGCGATCTTGACGATCTCCTTCGGCTCTTCGGGGAGCGCGCCTTCCGAACCGGGTACGCAAGGCACGCCGGCCTTCGCCATCGCGCTGCGCGCGCTGATCTTGTCACCCATCAGCCGGATCGTTTCCGACTTCGGGCCGATGAACACGAAGCCGGAGCGCTCGACCTTGTCCGCGAAGTCGGCATTCTCGGACAAGAAACCGTATCCCGGATGAATCGCCTGCGCGTCCGTCACTTCCGCGGCGGCGATGATCGCCGGAATGTTGAGGTAGCTTTGCGCCGACGGCGGTGGACCGATGCAGACCGATTCGTCGGCGAGCGCGACGTATTTGGCGTCGCGGTCGGCTTCCGAGTGAACGACTACCGTCTTGATGCCGAGTTCGCGACACGCCCGCTGGATGCGAAGTGCGATTTCGCCGCGATTGGCGATCAGGATCTTGTCGAACAGCTTGTCGGGACTTGCGACCGCCATGCCAGCGCGCGTGCCTATTCCAGGATGAACAGCGGTTGCCCGTATTCGACGGCCTGCCCGTTCTCGGCGAGGATGGATTTGATCGTGCCGCTGGCGTCCGCCTCGATCTCGTTCATCAGCTTCATCGCTTCCACGATGCAAAGCGTGTCGCCTTGCGCCACGACGTCACCGATCTCGACGAACGCCTTGGCGCCCGGCGATGCGCTCCGATAGAACGTGCCCACCATCGGGCTCTTGACGGCGTGTCCCTCCGGCGCCGCGGGTGCGGCTGCTTCGACGGGCGCAGCCGTGGCAACGGCAGCCGGCACGGCCGTCGGACCCGCATGCTGTGGCGACGTATGGAACGTGACGGACTGCTGACCCTGCGGAACGGTTCGCGTGATCCGAACGCGCTCTTCGCCTTCCTGGATTTCGAGCTCGGCGATGCCTGAGGTCTCGACCAGATCGATCAACGTCTTGAGTTTGCGCAGGTCCATGCGAGCCTTCTGGCATCAGCGCGTGTGAAGGCGCGAAGTTTGACGCGGAAGACGGCAGGTTGTCCAGCAGATCGTGGAACATGCCCGAAATAGCGGCCGGAAGCCGGGGAGTCGCCACCCGCGAACCGCCGGTGGTTTTGCGTGCAATAGCCGTCCCCGGCAGCCAGGCCGTCAGGCGAGCAGCGACCCGAGCAGTTTGTCCAGTTCGCGCGCCTTGAGTTGACCGAGCTGGGTGTGTGCCACGTTCCCCGATCGGTCGAGCACAATGGTGAATGGCAGTGCCGACAGCTCGTTGCCCAGTGCCTTCGAGAGCTCGATGGCGCCCAGTCCGCCGATCAGCACCGGATAGTTCAGTTTGATCTCCTTGACATATTCGCGGACTTTGTCTGCCTGATCGACGGCGATGCCGACAAATTGCACACCTTTAGCAGCATCGCGGGATTGGACAGCTGCAAAATGCGGCATCTCCTCGCGACACGGCGCACACCACGTAGCCCAGAAGTTGACCAGCAAGACCTTGCCGCGCCACTGTGAAAGCGGCGTCTCCTTGCCGTCGAGGTCGGGAAGCACCGTGGCGAGCACGGCTGCGCCATCGCGGGAGCGGCTGCCACGGCCCTGGAAGAGTGCAACGCCTCCAGCCAGCGCCGCCGCGCCCAGACACGCCGACGCGATGACCAATTGGCGGCGGGATAACGTGTGCCGCGGCGCGGCAGTGTTGGTGGGGGCCGCCCCTGGATCGATTGCCGGCTGCGCGGGCTCGGTCACTTGAGCCAGCTCTTCCTGGGTGCGGCTTCGACGTACGGCCCGGGCTTGGCGCCGGGCGCCGGCAGCCCAACTTGGAGTACCTGCGCGTTGGGCGGATAGCAGACGCCGACATCCGCGCAACCCTGGGAATCAGCGTGGAGTTCGAGCTTACGCCCGGGAGTTGGGGTCGGCAGCGGCACGCGGATGACCACGGGACCGCGGTACGTTTCGACGTCGCCGAAGAACTCGTCGTGCTTGCGCTGCCCGCGCGGCAGTTCCGCAGGCAAATTGCCCGACGATCCGACGGAAAAGTGGATGCGATCCCGGTAGAGGTAGTAGCCGTCGGCGACGTCGAAGCGCGCCTCGATCGTGGAGGGATCTAGCCCCCGCACCGACAACCTGAACGCCTGCTCCGGCGGCAGCAGCTTCGGTTGCGTCGGCAATCCGGCGTCGAACGCCATCGCGAATGCGGGGAGGAACAGTGCGAGCGCAACGAGCGCCTGAGCGTCAGCGCGCATGTGTCTCGGCGGCAATCCACGCGAGATACCGTTCGTCACCGTCGACGACAGGGATCGCAATGATTTCGGGGGTGTCATAGGGATGGATTTTGCGTATCGCCGCCTCAACGTCGGAATACAACACGGATCGCGTTTTGATGAGGATCGGACACTCGTTTCCCGTTTCGATTCGGCCGCGCCAGTGATAGATTGACTCCACGGGCGCCCCGATGTTGACGCATGCCGCGAGCCGCTGCTCGAGCAGTATCCGCGCGAGGTCCCCGGCTAGGGCACGGTCCGGAACTTGCGTGATGACGATGATCGCCGGATCCAGCAAGGAGCTTCCATGCGTTTCCTGACGTTGGGCATTGTAATGTCATTCCCGTTGCTGGACCTCTTCGTCACGGCGCGGTTCGCGCGCTGGAGCGGCGTGCCGATGTGGATGTGGCTCACAGGGTCGGCCATTGCCGGTTTGTGTGTGCTCACTCACGAACGCGTGCAGTTTCGCACTCGAACACTGGCCGCGTTTCGCGGGGATCAGTCGCTGATGCGCGGGCTCCTCGACAGCGGCCGCCGCGTGCTCGCCGGAATGCTCCTCCTCGTTCCGGGCATCCTGACCGACGTGATGGCGCTGGTGCTGCTGCTGCTGCCGATCAACCAGCGCGGCGGGTTCGACCCGCAGCCCGTCACCGCTGGTCGCACGCCGTATCGGCGCGATCGCCGGACGCTCGACGGCGACTACCGCCGCATCGACTGACCGTCCAGCGCCGGTTCGAGCCTAGCCCTTCATCCGGTCGAGCAGCGTCGGCTCGTGCTTTCCCGCGCGCCGGTACGCCCAGCGCATCATCACGATGCCCGCGATGATCATCGGCAGTGACAGCCACTGGCCCATCGTCAGGCCGCCCGCCAGGAAGCCGAGGAAGCTGTCGGGCTCGCGTGCGAATTCGCCGATGAAGCGGAACGTGCCGTAACCGATCAGGAACAGCCCTGACACGGCACCGCTCGGGCGCTGTCGCGACGAGAACGTCCACAGGATCACGAACAGCAGCAGGCCTTCGAGGCCGAGCTCGTAGAGCTGCGACGGATGTCGCGGCACGTTGTCGACCTGCGGGAAGATCATCGCCCATGGGCCTTCGGTGGGCCGGCCGACGAGCTCGCCGTTGATGAAATTACCGAGTCGGCCCGCGCCGAGGCCGAGCGGACACAGCGGCGCCACGAAATCGGTGACGTCGAGCCACGCCTTGTGGCGTCGGCGGGCGAAGATCCACAGCGCGATCAGTACGCCCAGGAAGCCGCCGTGGAAGCTCATCCCGCCGTGCCATACCTCGAAGATCTCGAGCGGGTGTGCCGCGTAGTAGAACGGCTTGTAGAACAGCACGTAGCCAAGGCGGCCGCCGAGGATCACGCCGAAGACGCCCAGGAAGAGCATGTCGTCGACGTCGGTCAGCCGCCATCCGGTCAGCATCTGCTGCCGCGCGCGGATCCTCCCGAGCACGATCACCAGCACGAATGCCGCCAGGTACATGAGGCCGTACCAGCGAACGGCGACGGGACCGATCTGGAAAGCGATCGGATCGAATTGTGGATGAACCAGCATGCGGGTGCATATAACACAACGGTGCGAGCACCCGCCCGGCCGGTATCATTGTTCGCTGCCAAAGAGATACCGGAGAAGCCCGTGCCCGCTAATCGCCGTTCCCGCCTGATCACGCAGGGCGTCGCCCGTTCGCCGAACCGCGCCATGCTGCGCGCCGTCGGCTTCGGCGATGCCGACTTCGAGAAGCCGATCGTCGGCGTCGCCAACGGCCACAGCACGATGAATCCGTGCAACGCCGGCATCCAGCCGCTGGTCGATCGCGCGATGGCGGCGCTCGCGGACGCCGGCGCGATGCCGCAGGTGTTCGGCGTGCCGACAGTGACCGACGGCATCGGCATGGGCACCGAAGGCATGAAGTATTCGCTCGTGTCGCGCGAAGTGATCGCCGACGCGATCGAGACGTCGGTGAACGGTCAGTGCATGGACGGCGTGCTCGTCGTCGGCGGCTGCGACAAGAACATGCCGGCCGGCATGATGGCGATGGCGCGGATCAACGTTCCGGCGATCTACGTCTATGCCGGAACGATCAAGCCGGGACACTGGAAAGGCCAGACGCTCACGATCGTCTCACCGTTCGAGGCCGTCGGCGCCTACGCGGCCGGCAATCTGTCGAAGGAAGACTACGATGGCATCGAGCGCAACGCGTGTCCGACCGTAGGCGCATGCGGCGGCATGTACACGGCCAACACGATGTCGTCGTCGTTCGAGGCACTGGGCATGAGCCTGCTCGGCAGTTCACAGCTCGCGTCCCCTGACCGCGAAAAGGCCGATTCGTCGGCCGAGTCGGCCAAGGTGCTCGTGCGTGCGATCGACAGCGATCTCAAGCCGCGCGACATCATCACGCGTGCGTCGATCGAAAACGCGATCTCGCTGGTGATGGCGACCGGCGGCTCCACCAACGCGGTGCTGCACTACCTGGCGATCGCATCCGCCGCGGAAGTGCCCTGGACGATCGACGACTTCGAGCGCATTCGCAGGCGCGTGCCGGTGCTGTGCGATCTAAAGCCGTCGGGCCGTTACGTCGCCGTCGATTTCAACGCGGCCGGTGGCGTTCCGCAGGTGCTGCGGATGCTGCTCGACGCGGGGCTGCTCAATCCCGATTGCATGACGATCACGGGCCGTACGCTCGGCACCGAGCTCGCGTCGGTGCCGGCGCAGCCGCGCGCCGATCAGGACGTCATCCGTCCGATCGACAAGCCGCTCTACGCGCAGGGCCATCTCGCGATCCTGCGCGGCAACCTTGCGCCGGAAGGCTGCGTCGCGAAGATCACCGGGCTCAAGAATCCGGCGATTACCGGCCCCGCGCGCGTGTTCGACTCCGAGCCCGCATGCATGGAGGCGATCATGGCGAAGAAGATTCGCCCGGGCGACGTCGTCGTCATTCGCTACGAGGGTCCCAAAGGCGGGCCAGGCATGCAGGAAATGCTGGCGCCGACGTCGGCGCTGATCGGACAGGGCCTCGGCGAATCGGTCGGGCTCGTCACCGACGGTCGTTTTTCGGGCGGCACGTGGGGAATGGTCGTTGGACACGTCGCACCTGAAGCGTATGCGGGCGGCACGATTGCGCTCGTCGAGGAAGGTGATTCCGTTACGATCGACGCGCACCGGCTGCTTATCCAGCTCAACGTCGACGACACGACGCTTGCGGCACGGCGGGCACGCTGGACGCCGCCGGCGCCGCGATACACGCGCGGACTGCTTGGCAAGTACATGCGGCTCGTGTCGAGCGCGAGCGTGGGTGCGATCACCGACATACCGACGGGTCCTGGCAACGCGTAGCGGAACATTCGCCGCCGGCGGCTGTTCTACTGTCATCGGAGGCGCCACCAAGGAGCACGCCATGTCGATTCGAGCTCTGATTTCCACGATGCTCGCTGCAGTCGCGTCGCTGCTTGTCATCGGATGCACGACCACCGACGAGCGCGGCGACGTCAGCGGTCACGTGGCCGCGGCGCCGACCCCGGTGGTCGGCGCGCGCTGGACCTACCGCGGGCGCGAAGGATTCCGGTCGCCGCTGATCTGGGAAGAAACGCATGAAGTGACCGCCGCCAGCGCGGCCGGCGTGACCGTGCGCGTGACCGCCAAGGGCGGCTGGCTGGACATACAGCGCCAGGAAACGTTTGTCGCGCCGGGAATGGTCCACACCGGTGCGCTGATGGACATCGAGACGCGTCGCTTTGCGATGCCGCTCGAACGCTACCGATTCCCGTTGGCCCCAGGCGCAACGTGGAACCAGTGGGTCGATAACTATAACGAGACGACGAAACGGGAAGGGCGGATAAACCGATACGTCCGCGTCGGTGGATGGGAAAAGGTCTCAACGCCCGCCGGCGAGTTCGATGCGATCCGCATGCGCGTGCTGATGCGCCTCGACGACGACGAATTCTGGCGCTATCCGACGACGTGCAACTACGTCATCTGGTATGCGCCGGCAGTGGGTGCCGCCGTCCGCGAGGAAAAGGAGGCCGAGTATCTCGAGCGCGGCGACGCGCTGGACGGTATTGGCACCATCCGTGCGCAGCACACGGTGCTCGAACTCGTGTCTTATACGCCGGGCAGGTCGTAGCGCGGACTCCCGCTAACGGGCAGCGCCAGCGGCGGGCGCCGGCAAGCCGAGCGCCCGCCAGATCGACGACGTCAGCGCGACCTGGTTCAGCGTGTAGAAATGCAGGCCGGGCGCACCGCGCTCGATCAGCGACGCGCACATCCGCGTCACCACGTCGAGGCCAAAAGCGCGAATCGACGCACTGTCATCGCCATAGCCTTCGAGGCGGCGGCGGATCCAGCGCGGAATTTCCGCGCCGCACGCGTCGGAGAATCGCGCGAGCTTCGTAAAGCTCGAGATCGGCATGATGCCCGGCACGATCGGCACGGTGATGCCGCGATCGGCGCACGCGTCGACGAAGCTCCAGTACGCGTCCGCGTTGAAGAAATACTGCGTGATCGCGGAATTCGCGCCCGCGTCGATCTTGCGGCGGAAGCTCCCGATGTCGTCATCGGGATTGCGCGACTGCGGATGGTATTCCGGATAGGCGGCGACATCGATGTGGAACCAGTCGCCCGTCTCGTCACGGATGAATCGCACCAGCTCGTTCGCATAGCGGAAATCGCCGACGTCGGCGCTGCCCGATGGCAGGTCACCTCGCAGCGCGACGAGGTGACGGATGCCGTGCCGGCGGTACTGCTCGAGCACGTCGCGAATGCCGTCGCGCGTGCTGCCGATGCATGAAATGTGCGGCGCGCCTTCCATGCCGTCCGCGCGGATCTCGAGCACCGTGGCGAGCGTCCCCTCCCGCGTCGAACCACCGGCACCGAACGTCACCGAGCAGAACGCGGGCCGCAGCCTCGCGAACTCGACGCGTGCCGCACGAAGCTTCGCTACGCCATCGTCGGTGCGGGGCGGAAAGAACTCGAGACTGTACTGCGGCCGCTGCACACTCACTCTTTGCGGCTCAGGATCAGCGACGACAGCGCCCACGAGATCAGGCTATAGACGATCGCGCCGAACACGCCCGCCCAGAAGCCGTCGACGGTGAAACCATGGATGAACGAACCGACGAACCAGAGCAGGAGCCCGTTGATGACGAAGATGAAGAGCCCTAGCGTCAGTAGCGTCACGGGCAGCGTCAGTAGCACGAGCACCGGCCGGATCAGCGCGTTGATCAGGCCGAGCACCAGCGCCGCGACCAATGCCGTCACGAATGAGTCGACATGAATCGACGGGAAGATGTACGGCAGCGCTAGCAGTGCGAGTGCGTTGATGAGCCAGGTGATTACAAGCCGCATGGTCGGACTCCCTCTAATGTTCTCGAATCAGGCGGTGGCATGGAATCAATGGCGCCCACCGTTTATGTATGGCTTCAGCGCCGCGTAGATCGTCGCGTTGACGGGTGCCGCGATGCGCAGCGACGCGGCGAGCTCCGCGACACGGCCGCAAAGCCATGGCGCTTCAAGGCGACGACCTGCGGAAAGATCGTGCAGCATCGACGCGCGCATCTCCGCCGGCATTGCGTCGAGTGCCCGCAACTGCCGCGCGACGAAATCGTCGGGCCACTCGATGTCCTTCGCCTTCGCGACCGCGATGGTCTCGCGCATCGACGCTTCGAAGGTCGACCGCAGTTCCGCATCGGTACGGATCACGCCGAGCGGCTGGCGCGCGAGACACGTCAGCCCCGACGCCGCATTCAGGAACACGAACTTCTCCCACAGTGCGCGGCGGATGTCCTGCGCATGCTCCGCGTCGATGCCCGCGGCAGCGCACGCATCGACGAACGCCTGCGCGCGTGACGCGAGCGACGCGTCGAAAGCGCCGACGCGAAGGCGCGCCATCGTGCCGACATGCGCGATCACGCCGGGCGCCTTGATCGACGCCGCGATGTAGGCCACGCCGCCGAGCACATGGGATGGGCCGACGGCGCGCGTGACGATGTCGACGGCGTCGATGCCGTTCTGGAACGGAATGACGACACCGCCCCGCGCTACGAGAGGCGCGATCTCAGCCGCGCTTTGCTCGACGTCCCACAGCTTGACGCAGAACATCACGATTTCGACCGGCGCAATAGATGCCGGATCGTCCGTTGCGTCGACGCGCTGCAGCACGAGATCGCCGGTGACGCTTTCGATGCGCAATCCGCCGGCACGCATCGCGGCAAGATGCGCGCCGCGCGCGACGAACACGACGTCGTTGCCCGCCTGCGCGAGCCGCGCGCCGAAATAGCCTCCGACGCCGCCGGCACCGATTATTGCGATGCGCATGTTCGGCAATACCGTCAGTAGCGGTACGCGTCCGGCTTGTACGGCCCCCGTCGGTGGACGCCGAGATAGCGCGCCTGCTTGTCGGTGAGCTCCGTCAGCCTGGCACCGAGCTTCGACAACTGCAGCCGCGCAACCTTCTCGTCGAGATGCTTCGGCAGCACGTACACGCCGACCGGATAGCGGCCGGTCTTCTCCTTCGCGTCCGTCCACAACTCGATCTGCGCCATCACCTGGTTCGCGAACGACGAGCTCATGACGTACGACGGGTGGCCGGTGCCGCAGCCGAGGTTGACGAGCCGACCTTCGGCCAGCAGGATGATCCGCTTGCCGTCGGGGAAGATCACGTGATCGACCTGCGGCTTGATGTTGTCCCACTCGCAGGACTTGAGCGACCCGACGTCGATCTCGTTGTCGAAGTGGCCGATGTTGCAGAGGATCGCGTTGTTCTTCATCCGCGCCATGTGCGCGTACGTGATCACGTCGATGTTGCCGGTTGCCGTCACGACGATGTCGACCTTGTCACACGCGTCGTCCACGGTGACGACGCGGTACCCTTCCATCGCGGCCTGCAGCGCACAGATCGGGTCGATCTCGGCGATCCAGACCTGCGCGGACAGCGCACGCAGCGCCTGCGCCGACCCCTTGCCGACGTCGCCGTAGCCGCAAACGAGCGCCACCTTGCCGGCGATCATCACGTCGGTCGCGCGCTTGATGCCGTCGACGAGCGACTCGCGGCAGCCATACAGGTTGTCGAACTTGCTCTTCGTCACCGAGTCGTTGACGTTGATCGCCGGAAACGCGAGACGCCCTTCCTTGTGCATCTGGTAAAGCCGCTTGACGCCGGTCGTCGTTTCCTCGGTGACGCCGCGAATCTCGCGCTTGATCTTCGAATAGAAGTCGGGCGTCTTGTCGAGACGCTTCGCAATCGACGCGAACAGCGCCGTCTCCTCCTCGCTGGTCGGATGGGCGATGAAGGAACGGTCCTGCTCCGCCTGCGCACCGAGGTGGACGAGCAGGGTCGCGTCGCCACCGTCGTCCAGAATCATGTTGGGCGCCTGCCCGCCCGGCCATTCGAAGATCCGGTGCGTGAACTCCCAGTACCGGTCGAGCGTCTCGCCCTTGTACGCGAACACCGGCGTGCCACGCGCAGCGATCGCAGCCGCGGCATGGTCCTGTGTCGAATAAATGTTGCACGACGCCCACCGGACATCGGCCCCGAGCGCCTGCAGCGTCTCGATCAGCACCGCCGTCTGGATCGTCATGTGCAGGCTGCCCGCGACGCGCGCACCGCGCAGCGGCTGCTCAGGCGCGAACTCGTCCCGGATCGACATCAATCCCGGCATCTCGGTCTCGGCGATCGCGATTTCCTTGCGACCCCAATCGGCCAGCGCCAGATCGGCTACTTCGTAATCCGCGAATTTCCCCGTTTCGTTCACTGCGTTCATCAGTCACTCCGTTGACGACGGGCGACGATCCGAACGGAATTTCGAGGTGGCATGACCACCCGTTGCCCGCCGAATTGTCGCGGTTCAACGAGCGCGGTTGCGGCGAGGCATCCGGGCGGATGTCCCGGCCCCGAGCCTGGCCCGGCAAGATGCCGGGTTGCAACGCTCCTCGGGGCGTCAGGCGCGCATTGTAGCAAAAGCGCGCGCGCGGTTCTTCATGCGCCTGCCGGCGGCGAAAACGCGCCGGATTCCGCCGCAGGGTTGGCTTCGCCCGCCAGCAATGCGTTCGCAAGGCTCGACTCGCGTTTGTAGAAGCCGTCGGTGTGAAACGTCTCCTCGAGCGCGAACAGCTCGTAGTCGAGATGGTGGCAAAGCTCGTGGCACAGCGTGCGCAGAAAGCTCTTGAATGCAACGACCTGGCGCTTCTTCGCCGTTCGCATCCAGACGCTGATCTTCGCGCGTCGCGCGCGCTCGGCCGGCTCGTACAGACCGTGCAGTTCGCCATAGTCGTCGGCCGGACGCTGCGCGAGAACCCGGATGCGCAGCGGCGGCACATGGCACACGGTGGCGAGCGTGTCGGCGATGCGCTGGCACGCGCGCTGCGCGGCACGAGGATCGTCGTCGATAAGCGCGACGCGAATCGCACGGACGTCGCCCCCGACGGTCGGCAACGGCGGCAGCGCGATCGATTCGATCGCGTCGCTCGCGCGGTAGATGCGCTTTTGCGCCGCGGTCAGCCGGTTGTAATAGGCGAAGGGCATCGCTGCGCCGCGTCGTATGCCGGCGCACTCGGGACGCGGAGCAAGCCGGACACGACCGATTCACCCGCTACAGGGATCCAACCACGCAAAAGGGCCGCGAACGCGGCCCTCTTTGGCGTGCTGCGGGAGACGTCAGGCCTTCTTGATCTTCTCGAGCATCTTGAACAGGCCTTTCGGGGCGCCGACGAACATGCGCTTGAACGTCTTGGGCAGGCAACGACGCTCGAGCGTATTGCGGCGGGTGCGGCTGCGTTCGGCCATCTGAAGACTCCAGTATCGAGAGGATTCGCGGGCAAGGCCGCGGAAAGCCGATGATTATACCGCGTCCAGGCGAACTGCCGCTGGGCGGTCACCGCTGGCCGATCTTCGCCCCGGTGAACACGCTGGCCGCGTCGCGCGGCGCGCTGCGCAGGTATTGCGGCGGCGGCACGACCGGTGCGCCCAGCACGGCAGCGGCGTGCCACACCCAACGTGGGTCCCACAGAAAGCCGCGCGCCATCGCGACGAGGTCCGCGTCACCGGACGCAACGATTTCCTGCGCCTGCGCCGGCGTGGTGATCAACCCGACGGCCATCGTGCGTGCGCCGGTCGCGTGGCGGATTGCGCGCGACAAAGGCACTTGATACCCAGGCCCGAGTGGAATCTTTTGCGCCGGCGAAACGCCGCCGCTCGACGCGTCGATCCAATCGCAGCCGCGCGCGACGAGCCGGCGCGCGAATTCGATCGACTCGTCGAGCGTAAGGCCCCCGTCGACCCAGTCGGTGCACGACAGGCGCACGCCGAGCGGCCGAGCCACGGGCCATGCGCCACGAACGGCGTCGAACACTTCGAGCGGGAACGCAATGCGCCTGTCGAACGATCCGCCGTACGCATCCGTGCGTGCATTGGCGATCGGCGACAGGAATTCGTGCAGCAGGTAGCCGTGCGCCATGTGCAGCTCGAGTGCGTCGATGCCCGCGCGCTCGGCGCGCCGCGCGCTGGCCACGAACGCATCGCGTATCGCCGCAAGACCCCGCGCATCGAGCGCGGCCGGCGGCTCCTCATGCGGCGCGTGCGGCAGCGCCGATGGCGCAACGGGCATCCAGCCGCCGGCGTCGACCGGGATGAGCTGCCCGCCTTCCCAAGGCACGCGCGACGAGCCCTTGCGTCCGGCGTGGGCGAGTTGCATCCCCACGGCGATCGGCGGGCATTGCCGCCGCGCGCGATCGAGCGTTCGCGTCAACGCCGCCTCGCACGCGTCGTCGTAGAGACCCAGACATCCGGGCGTGATGCGCCCATCGCCTGTGACGGCCGTGGCCTCGATCGTGAACAGGCCGGCGCCCGACATCAGGAGCTGGCCCCAGTGGACGAAATGCCAGTCGGTAGCACAGCCGTCCACGGCCGAGTACTGGCACATTGGCGACACGACGATGCGGTTCGGAAGCGTCAGCTCCCGCAGACAAAGCGGATCGAACAGGCCCGTCCGATCCGCCGCGCTCGACGAATCAGTCCGCGGCAACGGCAGCTTCGCGCAGGCCCGCGGCTTCGCGCAGCATCTCGACCTTGTCGGTCGCTTCCCACGTGAATTCCGGCTCGTCGCGGCCAAAGTGGCCGTACGCTGCCGTCTTACGATAGATCGGTCGCAGCAGGTCAAGCATCCGGATGATGCCCTTCGGGCGCAGGTCGAAGTGCGCGTTGACGAGCTCGACGATGCGGGCGTCGGAAACGCGGCCCGTACCTTCGGTGTAAACGGTCACGTTGATCGGCTTGGCGACGCCGATGGCGTACGACAGTTGCACCTGGCACTGCTTGGCGAGGCCCGCGGCGACGACGTTCTTCGCGACGTATCGCGCAGCGTAGGCCGCCGAGCGGTCGACCTTGGACGGATCCTTGCCGGAAAACGCGCCGCCGCCGTGCGGAGCCGCGCCACCGTACGTGTCGACGATGATCTTGCGGCCGGTAACGCCGGCGTCGCCGTGCGGTCCGCCGATCTCGAAGCGTCCGGTCGGGTTCACCATGAACCGCGTGCCCGCCAGCATTTCCTTCGGGAACACCGGCTTGACGATCTCCTCGATCACCGCCTCGGCCAGCTCCTTCTGACGGTCGTTCATGCTCGGATGATGCTGCGTCGACAGCACGATGGTGTCGACGCTCTTCGGCTTGCCGTCGACGTAACGGACCGTCACCTGCGATTTCGCGTCGGGCCGCAGCCAGGCGAGCCGCCCGTCGCGGCGCACTTCGCTCTGCCGCTGCACCAGCCGATGCGCGTAGTAGATCGGAAACGGCATCAGCGTCGGCGTCTCGTCGCACGCGTAGCCGAACATCAGCCCCTGGTCACCGGCACCCTGGTTCAGATAATCGTCGGACGCGCGGTCGACGCCTTGCGCGATGTCGGGCGACTGGCGTCCGTAGCACACCATGACGGCACAGCCGTCGGCGTCGAAGCGCAGTGCCGGGTCGTTGTAGCCGATGCGGCGGATCGTCTCGCGCGCTACGCGCGCGTAGTCGACGTTCGCGCTGGTCGTGATCTCGCCGGCCAGGACCACGAGGCCGGTCGATACGAGCGTCTCCGCCGCAACGCGTCCCGTCGGGTCATGCTCTAGAATCGCGTCCAGCACCGCATCCGAAATCTGGTCCGCGACCTTGTCGGGATGGCCTTCCGACACTGATTCCGACGTAAACAGAAATTCGCTCATCCAACGCTCCGCATCTAGGCACGCGACGGTCGAAACCGCATCGCGTAAAGGCATGAATTCTAACAGACCCCCTCTGGGCAAGCGTTTTCGCCGGGGATGCCCGGACGACCGGTGCCGGAGCCTGCGGACGGACGTTCGCCGGGGATTGCCTGCGTGACGGCGCGCATCCTTCGCGCCGACCGCACCGCCGTCACGCGCGCCGCGCGGATGCTGGCCGAAGGACGCCTTGTCGCGTTCCCGACGGAAACCGTCTACGGCCTCGGCGCCGATGCAGGCAACGCAACTGCCGTCGCGCGGATCTTCGAGGCGAAACGGCGTCCGGCCGACCATCCGCTGATCGTCCACGTCGCTGACCTCGAGGCCGCGCATCGCTGGGCGGTCCTGTCCCCGCAGGCGGTCGCTCTGGCGGAAGCCTTTTGGCCCGGACCGTTGACGCTGATTGTTCCAAGGGCCGGTCACGTGCACGACGTCGTCACCGGCGGCCAGCCGAGCGTCGGGTTGCGCGTGCCTTCGCATCCGGTCGCGCACGCGCTGCTGATGGAATTCGGCAACGGCATCGCCGCGCCGTCGGCGAATCGCTTCGGGCATGTGTCGCCGACGACGGCGCGCCACGTCGCCGACGACCTGGAAGATGCGGTCGACCTGATCCTCGACGGCGGCGCATCGGACATCGGCATCGAGAGCACGATCGTCGCGCTGACGACCGACACGGCGATGCTGCTGCGACTGGGCGGCATCGGCGCAGATGCGATCGCTGGCGTGCTGGGCCACCCGCTCGCGCAACCCGATTCGTCGGCCCCCCGCGCGTCGGGAACGCTGGCGTCGCACTACGCGCCGCGAACGCCTGCGCATCTCGTCGACCACGATGTCCTGCGTGCCGAACTCGCGCAACTCGAGGATCGCGACGAGCGCGTCGCCGTGCTTGCACGCACAGCCGAGCCGCCCGAAGCGTTCAACGGCGTGTGGCTCACCGCTCCGCTCGAAGCGGCCGAGTACGCGCGAATGCTGTACGCAAACCTGCGCGAGCTTGATGACGCAAAAGCCGACGCGATACTCGTCGAATGCGTGCCCGACGATGCCGCATGGGCCGCGATTCGCGATCGACTGACGCGCGCCACCACCGGCGTCGACGACGACTGCGACTAGGGCCTGTTAACGGACCTAGCTTCCTCGCGAGCCCAAGCGCTACGTCGCCTTGTCGGCCGTTCAGCACTTGCCGTCGAGCGCGCGCTCGACGAACGGGGCGATCGATGCGGCGAGACGCTGCGCGGCATCACCGAAATAGTGATCCGCACCGGCGATGACCTGCGACGCCGAGCAGCCGTCGCCGGGCAGCTTCGCGGTCCGCGCCTTGGCCGCCGCGAGCACCTCGGGGAAATCCCGCTCCCCGACGACGTCCAGCACCGGCTCGCGCGGGCGGCTCGCGAATGCGACGAACATCCCGACGGGAACCCATGCGTCAACGACGCGCTCGTCGTGCTGGGCGAGCCACGCGTTCACCATCGCGGCACCCAGGCTATGCGACACGACGGCGACGTGCGCGTAACCGTTGTCGTGCAGCCACGCCACCGCCGCCGTCAGGCGCTCGCCCGCATCGGCGAAGAGTGCCTGGTAATCGTCACGCGGCGCATCCGCCGCGAGCACGGGCATCTGCACCGACAGCGTCGCGAATCCCTGGTCGGCCAGCGTCGTGCGCAGCACGCCGATCAGGTTCCAGTCCGGATTGACGCCCAGGCCGTGCACGACGATGACGGCATTGCGCGTCGCCGCCGGCGCCTTGGTGTACAGCGCGAGCACGCGCGGGTGTTGCGGCGTCGCGAGCCAGACCGCGTCGCCGACGACGAGTTGCGGCACGACTTCGTTCGCCCACCGCGTCTCCCGCGCAATGTCGGCGACAACCGCGGCAGCCACCTCGCCCGCGAGCGCGAGCATCGCTGCGAGCGCGACGACCGCGCGAATCACAAGCCGAGTGAAGCGATCGATGCGTCGGGCAGGATCGCCGCGACGCCGCCTTGCGCCATCAGGTGGCGGACCGGCTGACCCAGCAGCGGATCGTCCTCGATCAGCGTCCCGGCGGGCAGGCCGGTGACGCGGACGATCGCCGACGGCTCCATCGCGATGACCCGCGTGTCCTGCAGCGCGTACAGCGTGCCCGCCTGCATCGCGTTGCAGAAGAACGCGGCACTGTGACCCACGCCGGCGAGCAGCCCGATCAGTCGCCGGCCCTGCGAACGGAGCAATCCGAGCACCGCGGCGTGATGCGCGAGGAATTGCGACTGGAACCGCATCTCGGCCGAGCGCGAAACCACGTGGCCCGCCGAATCCTCGACGAGCAGCAGCACGTCGGGCGTTCCCGGTCGCGCGGCGACGACGTTCGCGAGCAACACGTCATCGAGCGCGTGGACGTCCGCGGGACCGACGGTCGTGCGCGGCGTCGGCCGCGTCAGCCAGCACTCGTTGCGCAACCACAACCGTCCGTCGTTGTCGACCGGTGCGGCACCGTCGAAGCACGCCAGCGCGTCGAACGGCGCCGAGTGCGTCGGATCGCCTGCGATGCGCTTGCGCAACAACGCGTGGGTTGCTGCAACGCTCGTCGCGAAATCGGCACGATCGCGCGCCGCCCGGTACACCCAGCCTCGCACGGCGTCGGATGCATCCGCCAACAGGTCTACGAATCCCAGCGCACTGCGCGCCTTCGCCCCGAACACCGCCTCGACGTCGCGTTCCTCGTCGGCGTCGAGCTCCCATTTTCCGTGCACCGATTCGAGGACCTTGGGCCCGGACAAGCCGATCCGCGTACCGGGAAGCATCGCGAGGCGATCCGCCGCGCACGCGAGCACCGACGTGCCCCCGAAAACATTGCCAACGCCGATGGCAACGACGGCAATGCCGTCCGCGCGCGCGTCGAGCAGCGCGGCGAGTGCGCGTCCAAGCGCCAACTCGGCGGCGTTCGCTTCGTGCAGCCGCACGCCGCCGGACGCGAGCAGCAGCACGATCGCAGCGGGCCGCTCGCGGCGTGCTTCGACGAGCATCGACTGGAGCGCGATGCCGTGTCGCTCGCCAACGCTCCCCGCCAGGTATTTTTCGTCCTGCGCCGCGACGAGCATCGGCACGCCGCCCATCCGGATTTGAGCGACGACGATTCCGTCGTCCTCCCGTGGCGACACGCCGTAACGCGCGACGTGCGGGCTCGCGCCGGCGGGCGGAAACCATTGCACGCTGCCGGGGTCGGCAAGCGCCGTAATGCGTCCCCGCGGAGACGCGTTGCGAAGGCTCGACGGGGAATGTGCGGCGGAACTGATGTTCATCGATGTGGAATAATGCCTTGAAACGAACAGCAGCGCTCGACGGCCGGCCTCGAAGACGCGGATCCTCCCACGCGATGAACGCCAATTTGTACGCGCTTGTCGACGCCCACTTTCCGCGCGAGCGGGAAGTGCCGTGCATTCTGACGCCCGACGGCCCGGTGATCCACTACGGCGACCTTGCCGACGAATCGGCACGGCTCGCGAACGCGCTGGTTCGGGCCGGCTGCATGCCCGGCGACCGCGTTGCCGTGCAGGCCGACAAGCACTGGCGCGTGCTGGCGCTCTATCTCGCGTGCTTGCGCGCAGGACTCGTCTATCTGCCGCTCAATACGGGCTACCAGAAGGCCGAGCTCCAGTTCTTTTTCGACGACGCAAAGCCGCGCGTCATCGTCTGCCGGCCCGAATCGCTTGGCACCGTGGCAACGATCGCGCACGAAGCGACGGTGCTGACGATCGACGCGAACGGCAGCGGCGAATTGCACGACCGTACGGCAACTGAAGCCGCCCAATTCGAAACCGTAATGTCGCGGCCGGACGACCTCGCGGCAATTCTATACACGTCGGGCACGACCGGCCGGTCGAAGGGCGCTGCGCTCACGCACCGCAACCTGGCGTCGAATGCGCTGGCGCTCGTCGAGGCCTGGGGCTTCACGCGTGGCGACGTGCTGGTGCACGCGCTGCCGATCTATCACGTGCACGGCCTGTTCGTTGCCGTGCATTGCGCATTGCTGTCGGGTGCACGCCTGATCTGGCTGCCCAAGTTCGATGCCAAGGATGTCATCGCGTCGCTGCCGGCAGCGACCGTGATGATGGGTGTGCCGACGTTCTACACGCGCCTGCTCGCGGAGCCGACGTTCACGCGCGACGCATGCGGCAGCATCCGGCTGTTCGTTTCCGGCTCGGCACCACTGCGCGAGGAGACGTTCCACGCGTTTCGCGCGCGCATCGGGCAGCCGATCCTCGAGCGTTACGGGATGACGGAAACCGGCATGATCACGTCGAACCCGCTCGACGGTGTGCGTGCGGCGGGAACCGTCGGTCGCCCGCTGCCGGGGATTTCCGTGCGGGTGACGAGCGACGACGGGCGGCCGTGCGCAGCGGGTGTCGTCGGTGGCGTCGAGGTCCGCGGGCCCAACGTGTTCAGCGGCTATTGGCGGATGCCCGAGAAGACGCGCGAGGAGTTCACCGCCGACGGCTGGTTTCGCACGGGCGACATCGGCGAATGGGTGGCCGGCGGCGAAGCGAAGGACTACCTGCGTCTGGTCGGGCGCGCGAAAGACCTCATCATCAGCGGCGGACTGAACGTCTATCCGAAAGAGATCGAGGAGCGGCTGAACGAATTCCCAGGCGTCGTCGAGTCGGCGGTCATCGGCGTACCGGACCCGGATCTTGGCGAAGCGGTCACGGCGGTCGTCGTCGTCGCCGCCGGGCAATCGATCGACGAGCGCGCGATGATCCGGTCGCTGAAGGGCGAGATCGCGACGTTCAAGGTGCCGAAATGCGTGCACGTCGTCGCGGAACTGCCGCGCAACGCAATGGGCAAGGTGCAGAAGAACGTGCTGCGCGAACGCTTCAGCTGACGTCCGCGCCGACGGGGCGCGACGGAGGTTTCGTACGCAGCGCCGCGATGACCCGCGAGACCAGCGGCCAGGCGAGCAGCACGAGCGCCAGCGTGACGATCGATCCGACCAGCGGATTCGACCAGAAGATTCCGATCTGTCCTTTCGACAGCAGCATCGACTGTCGAAATGCCGTTTCGGCCATGTCGCCGAGCACGAGCGCGAGCACGAGCGGAGCGAGCGGATACTTGAGCTTCTTGAACAGGTAACCCAGCACCCCGAACACCACCATCATGTAGACGTCGAACATGTTGTTGTGGACGGTGTACGCGCCGATCGCGCAGATGACGACGATGACGGGGGCGATGATCGCGAACGGAATCCGCAGAATCGCCGCCCACCACGGCACGGTCGTCAGCACGATGATGAGCCCGGCGATGTTGCCGAGGTACATGCTGGCGATCAGGCCCCAGACGAAGTCGGGTTTCTCGACGAACAGGAGCGGCCCCGGCTGAAGGCCCCAGATCAGCAGTCCGCCGAGCAGGACGGCGGCCGTCGGCGAGCCTGGAATGCCGAGTGTCAACATCGGCAACAGCGCGCTGGTTCCGGCGGCGTGCGCGGCGGTTTCGGGTGCGATGACGCCCTCGATCTGACCTTCACCGAACTTCGCGCCGTTCTTCGACATCCGCTTCGCCATGCCGTAGCTCATGAACGACGCGGGCGTGGCGCCACCCGGCGTGATGCCCATCCAGCAGCCGATCAGGATGGCGCGCAGCGACGTCGCCCAGTACTGCGGCAATTGCTTCCACGTCTGCAGCACGATCGCTGGATTGATGCGACCACCCTTGCCCTTGAACGCGAGCCCTTCCTCCATCGTGATGAGGATTTCGCCGAGGCCGAAAAGGCCGATGACCGCGATCAGGAAATCGAAGCCCTGCAATAGCGGCGTGAAGCCGAACGTCATCCGCAACTGACCGGTCACGGTGTCGAGGCCGACGGCAGCAAGCGCGAAGCCCAGCATCATCGACGCGATTGTCTTGATCGGCGGCTCTCGCCCCATGCCGACGAAACTGCAGAACGTCAGCAGCTGCACGGCGAAGAACTCGGGTGGACCGAAACGTAGTGCGAACTTGGCAATCAGCGGCGCGAGGAACGTGATCATCACCACGGCGAAGAACGCGCCGACGAACGACGACGTGAACGCGGCGGTCATCGCCTCGGCCGCGCGCCCCTGCTGGGCCATCGGGTAGCCGTCGAACGTCGTCGCCACCGACCAGGGTTCGCCGGGTATGTTGAACAGGATCGACGTGATCGCGCCGCCGAACAGCGCGCCCCAGTAGATGCATGACAGCATGATGATCGCCGACGTCGGCGACATCGTGAACGTCAGCGGCAGCAGGATCGCAACGCCGTTCGCGCCGCCAAGGCCCGGAAGGACGCCGATCAGCACGCCGAGCAGGATGCCGACGAGCATGAACAGCACGTTCTTCCACGTGAGCGCGACGGCGAAGCCGTGCATCAGATTGCCGACGTCTTCCAAGCTGACTCCTTAGCCGTACGCGCGCGGCGAGCGGGCGCTTCAGAAACCGAGCAGGTGCTCGATCGGACCTTTCGGCAGCGGAACGAGAAACCATTTCTCAAACACGAGGAACAGGACGATCGGCAGCCCGGCGCTCACGCCGAGCGCCGGCAGCCACCCGTATTTGCCCTGCCACAGCATGAAGGCGCCGATGTAGAGGAACGACGCGACGTAGATGCCGAGCCACGCGATCAGCACGACGAACGCGATCGACGGGAACAGCATCAGCAGCACGGGCTTCAGGCGGTCGCGCGTGACGAACGTCGTGTCGATCTTCTTCCAGCGCAGCAGCGTTTCGACGGTGACGTACAGACCGGCGAAGGTCAGCAGGCACCCGATATAGAACGGGAAATAGCCTGCCCGCGGACCGTCCTCCGCCCAGGTGATGCCGACGCGCAGGCTGTCGACGATGACGATTGCACCGGCGAGTACGAACAGCAGCGCGACGACCAGCTCCACCCAGCGCGTGGCGATGTCGCCACGCGCTCCCA
>Ga0207674_10000768_pt1 | contig 41933 bp, 33 predicted proteins | sample KBSCornC72_FD_184303 | JGI IMG/M metagenome (GOLD analysis project Ga0207674, IMG submission 184303) | Corn rhizosphere microbial communities from Kellogg Biological Station, Michigan, USA - KBS Corn C7-2 (SPAdes) (version 2) | ecosystem: Host-associated > Plants > Roots > Rhizosphere > Soil ... | reverse complement strand
GCCCCATCGGATTGAACGGGCCCATGGGATTGAACGGCCCCATCGGATTGAATGGCCCCATGGGATTGAACGGCCCCATGGGATTGAACGGCCCCATGGGATTGAACGGCCCCATGGGATTGAACGGCCCCATGGGATTGAATGGCCCCATGGGATTGAATGGCCCAAGCGTGGAATCCACGACCGACCGCGGTGGACCATCCTTGAGGATCGCCGACAGAATTCGGTGGTATGGTCCAAGAGATTCCTTGTGATCTGAATCCTTGTGGTCAGCTTGATCCTTCTTTTCCTCGAGCCTGGGCACCTCCTCCACCATCGAGGGTTCGATCACACCACCGTGGCCAGCATAGTGGAAGACATCGAAGACTTGCGACGTGGACGTCTCCTCCATCGATTCCAAACTCAGGAAATCAAGAACTAAGGCTTTCCACCCCTTACGGTTCGTGGCATCGTCGGGCAGAAGCCATCGCTTGCCCAGATCGCGAAGGCGCCTGCGAAACATCACCGACTCATCGGACCCCCGTTTTAGTCGATCACCCTTGTTCGCCCAATCGATCGGGGGACCGGGTTTATCGGGGTGCTTAGCATCGTACTCGTAGGAGGAGAAATTCACCTCCTCACGATGAAATGCGTCGATCACAGCGGCCTGCAGGGTTACGTCGTACACTTGCTCCATATCGGCCGGATCTGCGATGCCGATGCAGAGCCGCGGGAGGGGCTTCAGCCCGGACGCCTTGTCTCCGGGCCCCTGGTCGTCCGCCTTGCCGCTGAGCCCTACGTACGGGGCCTCGTCAGGATCCACTATGAACGGCTCGAGTCGCACCATCGAGATCCTTGGGTCGCGGATCAGAAAGCCGTCGAGCTGAGATTTCTCGCGAAGCCCCTCGATTTTGTCTTGTTTGTCCTTGTCCGCGAGCGGAGCACTCAAGGTCGCTTTGACCTGCTCCGACGTGCCGAGCGTACCCCGAGCGAGCTGGCCGTATTCCCACATGTAAGTGTATTCCCACGGCAAGGACATGAGCCTCGTATCGTCGATGTCCAGGATAATTCGTAGAGACGGCTCCTCCTCCGGTGGGCTGTAGAGTTTCTTCTTTCTGATGACCCATACCATGCTCTTGCGGAATGCCTCCCGAACCGTTGGGGGAAAGAGCATGCCTCCCAGCATCTCCCCAAGCTCCCGAAGGTCCCTCAGGGAAAGGTCTTCCTGTTTTTCGTCATTCAGCTCGTCGTGCTTCTGCAGGAGGGGCAATACGCCCCAATCGAACATGACATAGTCAGGATCTCTCATCCGTCCGACAGGGCTGTCCGTCACCTCAACGGCGAACCGCTGTCCGTCGAAATCGCGCAGGCGAATCGACAGGTTCGTGTACTCTCTATACGGCTCGCGTTGTTGTTCGTCGTTCGGCATCTGTCACTCCCGTGTTGAGGCGGTGACGTCCGTTCAGGCGGTCAACGTTGCTCCCGCGGTCCGTTGTACGCCGGATCGGCGCGCAGTGCGCGTAACCAGGGATCGCCGGCGACGGTATGCGAATCGAATCCGAGTGCGAGTGCCTGCGAGATGTACTGCACTGCCTCCTTCCTTCGGCCAGCCATTTCGTACGCCCGACCTATCCAGTAGAGATCGTATGCCTTGATGATCGGGCGTGACGTTAGGCGATTCAGATGCCGGAGACCGTTCGCGGTGTCGCCGAGGCCAATCAAGGCCTCGGCCATGCTGCACTGCATGTCCTGATTGGTCGGGTTGAAATCGAGACGATAGCGCAGCAAGTCGACGACGCGCTGCCAGGCCTCACGTTCCTGCGACTTCTCACCGCTCCAGTGATAGGCGTGGGCCAACCACCGCCAGCTCCACCAGTCTTCGGGGCCGTACCGGATCGCTTCCCTCAGGGCAACGACAGCGTCGTCGTGTCTCTGCCGGAGGAGGCCGAGGTATCCGAGGTTGCGATAGGCCAGCGACGTGGGTCGCACGGCTATCGACCGCCGCAGTTGCGCCTCCGCCTCGTCGAGACGGTTCATCAGCATCAGCGACGCGCCCATGTTGCTGTAGCCGATGTAGTTGTCGGGAGAGAGTCGAATGACCTCGCGATGGAGCTCGATGGCGTCCTGGTTGCGTTCGATGTTCATGTAGAACTGCCCGAGCGCAGCTGGGTAGATCCACAATTCGGGACGCAATGCGATGGCCCTGCGATGCTCGCGCTCTGCATCCGCGAACTTCCCCTCTTCCTCGAGCACATGGCCAAGCCAGCTGTGGCCATCTGCCCCGGCGCCCTGCTGGATGGCGTCCCGCAGGGTCCGCTCGGCACCATCCAACTGGCCGTGGAACAACTGGGTCCTCCCGAGTGCGACCAGTGCTGCGGGATCGTTTCGAGATAGCTCGCTCGCCTTGTCGCACATTCTGGTCGCGTCTCCGGCGAGTGTCGCCTGTCCCGTCTGGAGATAGCGCTCCCAAAGCGCCTCACATAGCCCGGCGTAGGCTGGACCGAAGCGCGCATCCTGATCGATGGCCGTCTGGAAGTTGTCGATTGCCGCCGAAAGGCTGCTCAGATCGTAGGCGCGCTGCATGAACCCGGCGCCGAGCAGGTAAGAGCGCCGCGCGGGAGACGAGGCCCAGACGGCAGGGGAGTCGTTCGAGGGCGGAGGAGCGGAAAGAGCCACGGCCTGACCGAGCAAGGCCCGGACAGATGCCAGCGAGAGCGAGTCCGATGGGTCGGGGACCGACAGAGACGAGACAATTCTCGGTTGCTCGAAACGGAAATCGATCAGGTCGGTCCGCAGCACCCGCTTCCCTCCGTTGTTTTGTACCTCTCCGGTCACGACCAGGTCGAGCGGATAGCTCTTGCGAAGGGCGACGGGTGACCTCGCGCCTGCGTCCACCATGTCCTCGAAGGGCAGAACCCAGAGCGTGCCGCTGCGAGACGTTAGGGCCATCACCAACTGCGTGTACGACTGGGTCAGTCCGGAAGCCAACGCCGCGTCTGCGGAGTCAGCGTTCCTGAACGACAGCACTCCGACCCAACGCGGCGGAGGCGGCGTAGGCTCGAGCAGCCTGCCGACCGCCTGCCTGACCCAAGGGACAAACGCCAAAGGGATCAGCAGCAGTACCGTGAACGCCGCACGTCGCAGGCGCCTCGGTATGACGGCTTCAAGCGCCGACGTCCGAGTCTTATAGACCTTCATGGTCCGCGTTGACACCGTGTCCCTAACAGCGGCAAGGGCACGGTCGAACTGTTCGCCGGTGGCGAAGCGGTCGGCCGGAGACTTGGCGAGCGCCGTCTTGATCACGTCGGCGACTTCGACCGGCAGCGTCGGACGGAACCGGCCAAGGTCGGGCGGATCCGTATTCAAGTGCTGCGTCCGCAGGAGTGCTGTCGGCCCAGTGAAGGGCGGCTCTCCAGCCAGCATCTCGAAGAGCACGCACCCGAGGGAGTAGAGATCGGAACGGCCGTCGAGAACATCCGATTCTTCCACCTGCTCCGGGCTCATGTAAGCCGGCGTGCCGACCGCGATCCCCGACTCCGTGATCCGTTCCCCGCCAGTCATGTTGAGCGCGCGGGCAATCCCGAAGTCCGCCACCACGGCGTGACCCTCTTCGAGCAGGATGTTTTCTGGTTTGATGTCGCGGTGGACCAGCCCCTTCGTGTGCGCGTAGGAGAGCGCGCTCGACACTTCCCTGGTGATCAGAATCGCGTCGTCGAGCGGCAGTTGCTTTTCCTTCTCGAGCCGTCGGCGGAGCGACTCACCCTCCACGAACGGCGCGACGAAATAGATGAAACCGGCCGCCTCGCCAGAATCGAGCACGGGGAGGATGTTGGGGTGTGTCAGGCCGGCCGTGATCTTGATCTCGCGAAGGAATCGCGCGTGGCCCGCCAGAGCGGTCAACTCGGGCCGGAGGACCTTGATCGCGACGGCGCGCTCGTGACGGAGATCGGTACCAAGGAATACCGTCGCGGCTCCCCCACGGCCGATTTCTCGATCGACCGTGTAGCGGCCAGCCAGGGCATCTCGCAGACGGTCCAGCGCATCCGTCATGGCTTCTTCCGGCCTCGACTTGGCGCTACCAAACGCAGTTAGGCAGTCCTTCTACCGTGCAGTACGCCTCATGCCGAGAAGGGCGATGCACGATGACAACAAAAGGAAGGGACCACAAGGCCCGCCACAACGGACCTAACGCAGCGACACTGCCATCACGTTGTCCTCCGGCGTTCGATCAATGAGCTTGTTGTACGGATCGATCCCCGCCTTTTTCGGCTCCTTCGGCACGACGAAGTCCAACACGGTCACCGGCTGCGTGATCTTCACCTTCGTCACCAGCAGCGGTTCGCCGAGCTTCTGCCCCGGCACGCGGTCACCGAAAACGCCGACATCTACGTAATCCGCGATCGGCACGTCTTTGGTGTTTCCGAGTGAGTCGCCCTTGAGCTTCGTCGCCTTCAAGACGAGATGCACGCCCCATGACCCGTCGGGCCGCTTGGTGGTCGTCGCGGTGTCCGCCTTGTTGTCGTAGAACGTCATCTCCTCGAAGAGGTCCTTGAGCACGTACTTGAGCGAGTCGGGCGTTTCCTTGTCGAGCTCTGTGTAGAGATCGCGGGCCGTCGGATACGGCGGGCCCTTGAGCGCCCACTTTGCCAGGAACGCGCTGAGCGCGGAGTTCATCGCGTCCTCGCCGATGTAGTCGCGCAGCGCGTAGAACGCGAGCGAGCCTTTCTGATAGTGGATGTACGGCTGGTTCTCCACGTAGAGCAGCGGGACTTCCTTCTTCCGCTCCGTCCCTCGGCCGCGCAGGTAACCGTCGAGCTCGCGCCGCAGGAATTTCTGCGCCGCCTCGCGACCGAACCGCTTCTCCATGATCGTCAGCGCCGAATACTCGGCCAGCCCCTCGGAGAACATCGTCGAGCCTTGACCGTTGCCGCCGACGACCTGATGCCCCCACCACTGGTGCGCGAGCTCGTGGGCGGTCACGAAGTACGCGAAATCGATCTTGTCGTCTCCCTCTTCCTTTCTATAGATGAAGCCGATGCCCTCGGAATACGGGATCGTGTTCGGGAAGGCCTGCGCGAATCCCGCATAACGCGGGAACTCGATGATGCGGTACTGGTGATAGAGATACGGCGAGAAGTTCTTCCCGAAGTAATCCAATCCGTCCTTGGACGCCTGCAGCATCGACGGTAGCGCGAACGCGTGCTCCGGAAGGTGGTAGATCTCCAACTTCACGCCGTTGTACTCGGTCCGTGTAACCTCGTACCGCGCTGACAACGTCGCGTAGAAGTTGAGGATCGGCCTGTCCATCTTGTACTGGAAGCAGCGACGTCCGTTTTCGGTCCATTCGCGCTCGAGATACCCCGGCGCGATCGAGATCTGGTCGACGGCCGTACATGTCGTCTCGTCGAAGGTGATCCAGTCCGCCTCTCGCGAGATGTAGTTCGTCTCGCGCACCGCCGGATCATCGATCTTCTTCATCCTCGGCTTCGGCGCGAGGCCGTTCCGCCGGCGCGCTTCGTCGTCGGACAGCTCGTTGCCCTCCGGATACCCGAAGCTCGGCACGTACTGCAGGTTCATGAACGAGCCGTTGGCCGAAACGTCGTTGTTGAACGCGTCATTCGGATAGCCACGCGGCTCGAACCGGCCGCCAAAGCGCGCGGTGAGTGTGTCACCTAACGCCATTGGCTTCGCCAACCGATAGAGGCGCACACCGTTAGGCGTGTCGTCGAGCACGAGCTGCGCCTCGCGGTCGAAGACCAAGGAGTCGAGCGCCACGCCGGTGTTCGACGTCGCCTCGAAGAGACTCGTGGGGCGGGGCGCTGATGGCGGCAGCGCGACGAACAGCGTGTCGACCGGCCGGGCATCACGATTCACCGCGGTGAGCGTACCATGCCACGCGGCGGCGCGCCGCTCCGGGAAGTAGTCGTGTCGCAGCGAAACACTGACGAGCCGAGGACTTGGGAGATTTTCGAGCGGCTTGTACTTGACCTCCCACGCCTTCACTCCACGCTCGGCCGCATGCACCTCGGTGTAGGCGTTGAGCGTATTCGCATTACGGAAGAACGCGAAGCCGAACGCGATCGCCGCCACTGCGAACGCGCCTGTGGCGAGCGCACCGCCGCGACGCCACCGGAGCGCGGCAAGCTTCCGGCGAGCGGACCAGGTGGAGTCGGTGCCGCGCACGAGCACGAGCAGTCCAAGTGACGCAACTGTGAAACAGAACGCGACGGAGTAGTAGGTAATGGTCAGAATGCGGGGCGTGTATGGCCCCCAACCCGCCATGTCCGAATACGTGAAATCGGGCAGCCGACCAACCTGATAGAGCCGGTGATCGAATCCGAAATTGCTCAAGACCGGAAGCAGCACCCAGTAGGCGATGATGATGAGATGCCCGACGAACTTCTGATTCACGAGCGCGTGCACACCCATCGCGAGCGCTGTGATCGCGAGCGCTGACGGCAATGCGACGAGCGCGATGACCTGCAGATACACCCCGGGCTCGAGCCGCGTGTAACCCTGCGACAACTGCATCAGCATCGATCCCGCATTGGCGATCAGCACGAGCACGGTGATGGCGAGGAATACCGCAGCCATCTTGCCGCCGAACGTCACCCACGTTGGAACCGGTGTGGAGTCCTGGAGCTGATCCGCCTTGATTTGCCGTTCACGCCAGACGAGCTCACCGCCGTACAGCGTCGCAAGCAGAACCGTGAAGACGAACATCGCGTTGGCGACGATCGGCGCAAACAACGACGTCACGGGCCACCGCGCCGATTCCTGCGGTCGCATCTGGAACCACAGGTTCACCATCAGGTTGATGATGCAGATGAGCGAGATGGCGAGGTACGGTGGCTCACGCAGAATCGACCGCAGGTGGAACCGGCTCTGCGAAAAGAACGCGCGCACCCAGCTCGCGCGATCGTAGCGCAATGCAACGATCGGCGTTGGCGGCACTTGGGCCCGCGCGGCGACCGCGGCTTTCTTCGCTCGCCGTAACGCCCGCCCCTGCTGAAGCCGAAGACGAAAGACCGTAGCAACCACGGTGAACACGGCGACTGCCGCGGCAATCCAGATCAACCGGTTCTGCATCATCGGACCAGCAAGCGGAACGAGCCGCGCGTTCTTCTCCGCGACGCTCCAGTACCGGACCGCGACATCGACCGTCGTCAGTGCGAACGGGTCGATCAGCGACGCAAGCCTGAGCTTGTCGAGCTGCCCAACGATCGTCTGCGTGATCTGCCATGCGACGAGCAGAATGATGCCAGTGACATAGACCGCGAACAGCCTTCGCGTTAGGGCGCCGACGGCGAACAGCAGGGCGCTGACGAACAACAAGTTGGGCACTGCGATCATGAAGAACGGCTGGAAATATGCCGCGATCTGAATCGGCCCCATATGCTCGGCCGGCACCCACGGCATCACGCTGCCAGCGAGTAAACCGACCGGCAGGGCCGAGTAAATCACGAGCATGATGATGAACGCGCCGATGAAGCGGCCGAGCAGATATCCGGACTTGCTGACGCGCGTGGTGAACAACAGCTCCTCGGTCCCGAGCTGCGCGTCGCGAAGCACAGCGGTCCCGGCGATCGCCGTCGTGATGACCTGGCCAATTGCCGTGAGAATCCCGATCGCCGTTGCAAGCACGAAGGGCGCATTGCGATGAATCTGTCCCGTCGCAATCAGAAGGAACGCGCCCGACGCAGTCGAAAAGAAGGCCATCAGGAAGAACAGCGTGAAGAACAACAGCGTGAGCGGTCGTCTGAACCAATAGGACAGCTCGAACTTCAAGACGGTCCAGAACATGTCAGGCCTCCGCGAGCGCGGCGGTGCCGACGCGGTGCAGATACACATCCTCGAGATTCGCCTCGACCGCTACGAAGCCATCTCCGGGCGTCGCGTCACTGTAGACGTGAATCACCGGATCACCGGCGACGAGGCGCACCGAGATGACGTCCAGCGTCTCCCGGAGGGCGACGAGCTCGGACTTGCTGATGCGCTTGCGCCAGATGTGGCCGCGCACCTCGTCGAGCACCTGGCTCGGATCGCCCTGAAGAACGACCTGTCCTTGATTGATGATGGCCATGCGGCGGCACAGCTCGCGCACGTCTTCGACGATGTGCGTCGACAGAATGACGATCACCTCGTCGCCGATCTCCGAGAGCAGATTGAGGAAGCGGTGTCGCTCGTTAGGGTCGAGGCCCGCCGTCGGCTCGTCGACGATGACGAGTTGCGGACGTCCCGCGAGCGCGATCGCGATGCCGAGTCGCTGCTTCATGCCGCCGGAGAATCCGCCGACGGCTTTCTTGCGCGCGTCCCACAGGTTGGTTTGCATGAGCAGCGCGTGCACCAGATCGCGACGCTCGCCGCCGTTCGCAACGCCTTTCATCTCCGCGAAGTGATCGAGCACCCGCTCGGCGCTCAGGTTCGGATAGAGTCCGAACTCCTGCGGGAGGTAGCCAAGAATCTTTCGGACGTCGTCGGGCTGCGTGAGGACGTCGATCTCGCCGAGCCGGATGGAGCCAGAATCCGGTTCCTGGAGCGTGGCTATCGTGCGCATGAGCGTCGACTTCCCCGCACCGTTGGGCCCGAGCAAGCCGAACATGCCAGCGGATATGTCGAGCGAGACGTCCTGCAGGGCGCGTACACCGTTGGCATACGTCTTCGAGAGATTCGAGATCGAAAGGTTCATGAGGGCGTCGAGGGTGGAGCGACGGAAGCGGGAAAGGCTCGGTGGAGAGAAACAACAGCGGCGGCAGTGAGTACGCCATATGGCCGGTCGTGGTTGATCGAACCGCTCGGCCGCGCCAGGTTACTCGAGGGCACTCGCCGTCGCGTGCCCACCTTTGCGAGCGCGCCACAGCCATCGCGAGCAACGACTCGATGAATCAGCTGAAGCGCTACGCGGCGCTATTGCTCCTGGGGGCGATGACACTCGCTCTCATGACGCCAGCGTACCTCATTCACGTCAGGCCAGGCAGCGCGGTCTACCACCGCAATCCGTTCGTTTTCGCGAGTCAGGTCATTCCGTATGCGGTGTGTGCGGTACTGTGGCTGCCCGCTCACGGCGCCAGTGCGCCAAAGATCGCGTTGGGCCTCTCGACCGCGCTCTTCGTTGCCGCTTGTCTCTTGTACGTGCCGGTCTTTCTACACCCCGAGCTGGTCGGCGGTGACATGGTGGGGCTCGGCTACATTCTCGTATGTCTGGTGACGACCGCCGCGGTCGTGGCGATCTCCATCATTGCGGTGATCACCGTGGTAATCCGCCGACGATTCCGCGATTGACGGGCCGAGAAGCGCGCTTCATTCTCTTTCGGCCTCAACGCAACCTATCTCACGGCAAGGAGCTCCCTGTGCGAGCGCGCTACCTGGGCTGGCTCATCCCCGCGGTGCTCTCGACCGGCTGCGCCGACCCCGTGTCCCTGGCACCGAAGTCACCGCCCTCGGTGACGGTAGCCTCGATCGGCGCGACGGCGACCCCGGTTCAGGTCTATGGGTCCTGGCACTGCGGCAACGATGCCTGCACGTGGGCGACGGTGAGGGACCTGACCGAATTCGACGGCAAGAACCACTGGCTGATCGATCGTGGTGACGGGCGGCCGTCGGTGAATCTGGTCATTCTGAGTTTCGTGCATCCATACCGCCTGCTCAAGAAGACCACCGACGCGCAGACCCTGAACGGGATCCCACGTGGGATGACCCAGGCGATCGTCGACTATTTCAAGTCACGCAACATCAGGGTCATGCTGTCGATTGGCGGGATCACGTACGTGTCCGCGTGGAATCAGGCGCTCGCCGAGGATGCGACGCAGCTCGGGCTCAACGCGGCGGCAGTCGCGCAATCGATGGGAGTCGGGATCGAGATCGATTACGAGGAGAACCGCACCCCGAACACCGCACGGCTGCAGGCGTTCATCGACGCCTACCGCTCGGTGCTTCCCTACGACGCGAGCGGCGCGAACCCCGCGGCGCGCCTAACGATCGATCTGGCGGCAGGGGATCGCTGGCTGATCGGCCTGACGGTCAAGGCGACCACGGACTGGCTCAAGACCAGCCAGCCGGTGCTGGACTACGCCAACGCCATGGTCCCGTCGAGGCAGCCGACCGCCTCGGCGGCTACATCGAACTGGCAGGAACACGTTGACGGCAAGCCGCAGTATGCGCCGCCGATTCCGCCACTGGCGCCGGCGAAGTTCACTGGCAGCGTGTACATCGCTGAGGGCAGCAAGCCCTATCCGGAGTGCGTCAACTACGCCAAGTCGCTACAGTCCGCGACGCGGAGCTTCGCGGAGGGCGTGCTTCCCAACGGCGCCGGGACCACGGCGGGGATGCTCGGCTACATGTTCTGGGCGGCGGAACGACCTTCGACTCGCGGCGTGGGGACGGTGCCGCCTAACACGTGCGAGGGAGGCGTCGGCGCGGGAGCGACGGCGTTGAACATCCCGATTCCGATGCCCGGCCTGCGACAGCAATAGTCAAGCCTCGTTAGGATCGACACCCCGCTGGATCGCCGATGAGCGATCTTCGCCAGCAGCTCCAGAGCACTCTCGGCAACGCGTACACCATCGAGCGCGAGCTTGGCGGGGGCGGCATGAGCCGCGTGTTCCTCGCCACGGAGCAATCGCTCGGCCGGCTGGTGGTCGTGAAGGTACTCCCGAGCGAGACTGCGGGCGCGGTGAGCGTCGAGCGCGTTCGGCGCGAGATTCGTCTCGCGGCATCGCTCCAGCAGGCAAACATCGTCCCCGTGCTCTCCTCGGGCGACGCGGGCGGCGTCGCTTACTACACGATGCCCTTCGTCGGCTTTCCGACATTCTGTGGCTTCGACCCGCTGCGCAACGACCCGCGTTTCGAGCGGCTTGTCGCGGAGCTCAAGTTCCCTCTGTGGTCATTGGCCGTCGGCGAGGAGCGCAAACTGCGCTTCGTGGCGCCGCGGCTGGGCTTGCGACCATCTGTCGTCAGCCAGCGCGCTGCCAGAGCGCTGCCAGACGAGTAGCGACCCGTTGTGGCTCCGCCGTGTGAGACGTGTTCAAGTGGTGCAAACCCTCGAACATCTCCGAGCTGAAGTTCGGAAACAGCTTCGACAACCTCCGCTCCATCGACGTCCAGCGTGGGTGCGTCAGGCTTCCCCACGTGAAGTACACCGGCTTCTCGAACGCGCGATAATCTTCCTCGGTCACGTGGTACGCACGCAGGGCTTGGATGAAGGCGCGCATCCCTGCCGGGCGTTTCGCCATCCACGCCGGCGGCGTCCCGCTGGGCGGCGGGGGCAACGCAACACCGGGCGCGACCTGGAGCTTCAGGAATTCCGGCGTGGCCTCGTTCGGCGGCATGCGGAGAACGCGGTCGAACTCCGACCATCCGTAGTCCGTATTTCCTTGATGGGTGAAATCGCTCGCGGGTTCGTCGACGGTCAACGTCAGCACGCGATCGGTGTGCGTGAGCGCCAACGCAAGAGCGATGGCGCCGCCCCCGGAATGACCGTAGAGGTGAAACCGCTCGAATCCGGCCTCGTCGGCGACGCGCAGCACGCCGTCTATCTCGGTCGCAATGGAGTACCCGGCGGGTGGTGCGTCGTCGCGATAGACCTCGAGGTCTTTCAGGACTGGGTTGACGTCCGCGAGATGCTGCAGCAACGGCCCGTACCGTAGCGCGGCAGGCGTGATGATCCCTGGCAGAAGGATGACGTTGCGGCTCGGCATGCTCGTTCACCTTCGGGTTGGCCGGCGCTGGGTCCCGGTTCACGCCCGACCGCGTCGAGCTGCCTCGATCGTGGCGATGTCGATCTTCTGCATCTCCATCATCGCATCGAACGCGCGCTTGGCAGCAGCCGGATCGGGGTCCGTGATCGCCTGCGTCAACGCGATCGGGGTAATCTGCCAGGACAATCCCCATTTGTCCTTGCACCACCCGCACGCGCTCTCCTGACCGCCGTTGCCGACGATCGCGTTCCAGTAGCGGTCCGTCTCGGCCTGGTCGACCGTGGCAACCTGAAACGAGAACGCCTCGTTGTGCTTGAATATGGGTCCACCGTTGAGGCCGAGGCACGGAATGCCCAGCACCGTGAACTCGACGGTCAGGACATCGCCTTTCTTCCCCGACGGAAAGTCGCCCGGTGCGCGGTGAACCGCGCTGACGGACGAATCGGGGAAGGTCTTGGCATAGAATCGGGCTGCCTCCTCCGCGTCGCGATCGTACCACAAGCAGATCGTGTTCTTTGCCGGATTCACCATGTCAGCTCTCCATCTTGATAAGGTGCTCCATGAAAGGCATCAGCGTTGGTCGTCCACTTCAACCACCATTTCGATTTCAACAGGGATGTTGGACGGCAGCGATGCCATACCAACCGCCGCGCGCGCATGTCGCCCGCGCTCGCCGAAGACTCGAACGAGAAGATCGGAGCATCCGTTGATCACGCGGGGATGGTCCTCGAATTCCGGCGTGGCGTTCACCATGCCAAAGACTTTGACCACGCGCCGAACCTTGCGGAGATCCCCGAGCTCGGCCTTCAACGTGCTCAAAAGACAGAGTCCGGTACGCCGGGCGGAAGCATAGGCGCTGTCCACCGTGACGTCGCGACCGACCTTTCCGGTCATGGACGCGTCGCCGCATTCGCCGTGGCCGGCGAGATACAGGAGGTTTCCGACGCGCACGGCATTCACATAGTTCGCTACCGGAGGCGATGGGCTGGGTAACGAAAGACCCAGTTCACGCAGTCGCGCCTCGGGGTTGTCGGCTTGGGCCCCGAGTGCGCGAGCGAGAGCGAGCAGGACGAGACTCACGACGACTGTGGACATGCGATCCATGGACGTTTCTCCTCGAGAGGTCCGACGATTCGTTAGGCGGCTGCGAGGCGCGACGCTCACCCGTGTCATCGTGCGCTGTTCGGCGCAACAAACCGACGCACACTGACCGCGCTGCCGACATCGATGATCATGAGCTCTTCGCCGAACTCGACCGGGCCAGCGTAATTCTGTCTCACCAGCGAAAGGGTCGTCTTCGGATCGCCCGCGAAGTGGGAGAACACCGCGAGTTTTGGCTTCGCTGCTTGGAACACTCGTCCCGCCTCGACGCCATCGGTATGGTGCGCTGCGATCGTTTTCGCTTGCCTCCGAGTCACGCGCAAATTCGGAAGGGGTTCGTCCGGCGCGCCGATCAGCACTGGATCCTGCTTCCACCGACCTACTTCATGAATCAGCAGATCAGCGCCCGAAGCAAACTTCACCAGATTATCCGACGGCCTCGTGTCGCCTGACAGCACCACTGAACGCCCTCGGTAATCAACGCGGTAACCAAACGCAGGCGTGACGGCGCCGTGGTCCACCAGGAACGCCGTCACTCGTACGCCGTTTGCCTCGTACACGACACCCTCGCGGATGTCGGTTGCGGTGATTTCGACCCCGCTCGCAGGAAATTTCTCATCCACGTCGCGCCTCATGTGAACATCGAACGCAAACGCTTCCTGCAGATGCATGATCATCGCGCGAGTGCCTTCTGGCCCCCACACCTGAAGCGGTACCGTCCGACCCTGGGCCCAGGCAAAGAGCCAGAGCTCCGGCAACGAAATGACGTGATCCGAGTGAAGATGGGTCAGGAATACCTTCGTTACCTCGGCGGGATTGATCGCCAATTTCGCCATTCCCGTCGTCAGGCTGCGTCCCGCATCGAACAACAACCTTTCCGGCCCGGCTTCAACCAGCGTGCTGATGCCCAATCGTTGTGCGTTGAACGTGGGACCTCCGGCCGTCCCGAGCAAAACGACGCGGATGGTCGTATCGGCGCTGGCAGGTGGAGGCTCTTGCGATCGAACTCGATGATCGGCGGCCGTCAACAACAGCAGGGTCAGGAAAATGGGCGCGATTCTCATGTGCTCGTCTCTCGCCGGTGTATGTGCGAAACGCTGCCTGCGCCTAACGCGGCATGCGCACAGTGCGATGGTGCGCACTGTCGCGCGTCGGGCGAATGACGACTCGCGCATTCCGGCCGATGGGGATCTGACGCAGCAGGGCATCGAGTGCCGAGAAGGTCATCTCGGCATCTCTCCCGAAGAAGAACAATCCCGTTTCTTCCGGGCCCTGCCAGTACCCGTGATAACTGTCGGCGCCTGCCGCGTCGGTCAGCCGCGCGACCAGGTCATCGAAGTCCAGGTTGGCGTATACCTCGTCCGGCAGGGTAGTCCCATCGAGGTACACGGCAACCGATTGTTGTTCACCAAACTCGCGAATCACACCGCCTGGGCCGAGCAGCTGCGATCCGGCGGGCGCTCCTGATCGCTGCAAGACGTCAACGATCAGCGTCACCGCATCGTCGAGATTGGCCACCTGGATCTCAACGTCCGCGAACTCGATTTCGCCAAGATCGCCAAGCTGCGAGCCACCGCCGGTGACTTCACCGAGGCTTGCGCCGCGGAGCGCCACATCGAGCGGGTCCTCGTAGCGAGTTCCACGATCGATGGGTCCGATATGCTCGAAGAGGCGCGCGACAACCGTGCTGGATTGCGACATTTGCCGTTTTCGAATGAGGACTCGGTGAACCTAACGCGGACTCGAGCGGCGAACGAGTCCAATGGACGCGAAAACTGCACGTGGGTGAAAATACCCACGGCGTCGCCAACGCCAAATGGTTGATTCGCCCGACGCGCGGTCGGTAGGCACGGCCTAGGTTCGCTCATCGAACGAACCCACGGGCACCACAGGGCGAATCAGGCGCGAACATGACTTACACGCAGCAGGACTCCGGATTTGCAGCGAGAGAGACATTGGACGGCGATCACGACGGGCCTTTCACTGCCGAGGCCGTCGTTCGTCGGCTGATCGACGAAGCCTTCAGCCAGGGCCACCTGGACGTCTGCGATGAGCTCATCGCAGACGAGATCGTAGAGCATCAGGACTACGGACCCGGACACGCCGCGGGCGCCGCCGGCGTCAAAGCCGTCGTGACGTCCTTACGGCGTGCGTTCTCCGACTTCAAGCTCGAGATCGAAGACCTGGTTGTCGCTGGGGATACGGTCTGGACGCGCAACGTCGCCACGGGCACGAACGACGGCCCGTACATGAGGCATCCACCGAGCGGTCGCGCGTTCAGAGTCTACGTTTTCGATGTGATGCGCGTCGTCCGCGGCCGCGTCGTCGAGCACTGGGGCGTCCCGGATCGTGCGGGCGTGCTCGTCCAGCTCGGCGCGATCGCTCAGCCATCGAGGCTCGCCAAGGAAGCGTAGCAACGTCAGGCCGCGGCCGCTTCGTTAGGCTCAGCACTTCAGGGGCTCTCTTTATCGGCCGCGAGCCCGCCGCCACCATTCACGCGTACAACCCTCCGTCGGCGTCCAATCCGGTGACGGGACGTCGATTTCGGTTGGTCGTACCTGGCGCTGTGACCGGTCGGCACTAACCTACACCGTGCGTGACTGCGCAGTCGGCCATCGATGAGCATCGACATCGCCACGTTGCGGCCCAAGCTCGAGGCGGCGCTCGGAGAGCAGCTCCGACTCGGCGCCCTCCTGGGACAGGGAGGGTTCGCCGCCGTATTCCGCGCCCACGATCCGTTCCTCGAGCGCGACGTCGCCATCAAAGTGTTGGATCCGTCGCTCGCCGTCGACGCCGCCCTCGAGGAGCAATTCCTGCACGAAGCTCGGACGATTGCCGCGGCCGAGCATCCGCATATCGTGCCGTTGTACTCCGCGGAGTCGACCGGAGGGCTGCTGTATCTCGTCATGCGGCTCCTTCCCGGTCGTTCTCTCGAGGACCGGATCGCCGAGGGAAAGCTCCCCGCGGCGGAGGCAGCGCGGATCGCGCTCCAGTGCGCGGGCGCGTTGGCGGCGGCGCACACCGTCGGCGTCGTCCACCGTGACATCAAGCCCGCGAACATCCTGCTCGATGCCAGCGGTAATGCGACCGTCACCGACTTCGGGATAGCGCTCGTTACCTCGCGGCCGGCGCGGGAGCTCCTCGGCTCGACCGCCGGCACCCCGCATTACATGAGTCCCGAGCAGTCGCTCGGCGAGCCAGTGGATGGACGCTCGGACGTCTACGCGTTAGGCATCGTGCTCTACGAGATGCTGACGGGCACCCGTCCCTTCCCGGGGCGCAACGCGACGGAAGTGATCGCGCAACACATCTCGGCGCCCATCCCCAAGGTATCCGAGCGCGAGCCCGAGACCCCGGTGGCGCTGGTTCGCCTCGTGGACCGCATGTTGGCCAAGGACCCGGCGGGGCGACCAACCGCCGCGGAACTTGTGAAAGAATTGGGCGCGGCCAGCGCGCCAGATGCGATGCTCTCACCGTCGCAGGTTCGACGTCGACGCTGGAAGCGCCGCGGCATCTACGTGGCCGTCGCCGCGGCGGGGGCGGTGCCCGTCATCGTCATCGGTGTGCGCATCGCATTGCAGGTGATGTCGTTCTTCGTCGGCGGCGGCGAGGGCCCGGATCCCGCGGTGGTCGCGTCAGGCGGTGCGGTGCCGGATTCGATCGTGCGCCTGGCGCGAGAGGCGGGGATCGTGGGCACGAACGACCGCGTCGGATTCGTCTTCATTCAGTCCAATCATACGTTCGCGGATGCGTTGCTCATCACCGACTCGGCGATCATTCGCCGCACACCCAATGGCATCATCCGGCGCTCGATCCAGGAGAGTGACATCAACCTCCAACCCCTCAAGCGCGGCGGATCCGCGGGCGGACTCCTCATCGTCAAGCGGAAAGGGGCAGCGCCCGACACGTTGTATCAGGACTTGAGCGGCCGCGAGGCGTTCCGGTTGATCAACGAGTTCACGTCGTGGCAGCGGGCGCAGAAGGCGCGGAATTCCGCCTCGAAGTAGTCGCGCTGGCTCAGCGATAGACCGCTGATCGTTAGGCAGTGGTGAGTTCCACGGTCGGATGCACGGTCGCGATGTCGTGCATGCGCTGCTGCGTTCAGAGCACGTCGTCCTGATACTTCGTGGTAATGTTGTCGCGCAGCTCGTGAATCAGCTCGTCGGGTTGCCCTTGGAACTTGCGCCAGATTCGGCGCGCAGTGGCCTGTCCCGTGGGGTCGACTGGGATGCGAATGAGACCGAAGCCGCCGTACAACTGCTTGGGGTCGCTCTTGGGCCCCCACCACTCGGAGCGAGGTGATTCGCGGCCGGTTGTCGCGTCGTAGAAGCTGACCGCGTACGACACGGCGTAGCCGGGCACCCAGCGGCCGGTCCCAATGGGCCACGCAAAGTTCGCGGGATTATAGCCCATGCGGCCTATCTTGGGTTTCGGCAGAAGCGTCGGACGGCGCGTCATCTCGGTACGTTCGGAAGGTGTCGCTGCCTAACGCCCTATCTAACTGTCAAAGGCGACGAAACAGGAGTTTGCGGCGGAGCCGCATACAAATCAACACGCCAAAACGCCGACTCGGCGGCCGCGAGCTCGCGCTCCGGCCCACCGCCAGTGTTTTCAATCGGACAACCTCCGATCTGGCGCCAGCAGCTCTCCGCGCCGTTCGTCAATCATTCATCGGTTTGCGCGCCGGATTCGGGCGGCGTTGTGAGTCGATCCGAGCAACAATACTTAGGTCTTGACCTTAGTGTTGTCGGACGGTAGAATTTCTCAGGTTCATCGACGCTGCAGCGCGGGTTGTCTGGGAAGCGTTGACGAAACCGGACCACGGAGGAAAAAAAATGAACGCCCCCGCCTCAATCACGATCACGCCCGTCCGCGTCGCCGATCTGCTCGCCGAGGGCGAGCGGATGCCGGTCTACGTGCATGTCATCGATCATCCTGATGCCCGCGTGCTGGTCGACACCGGCATGACGGACCTGCACCCGGCGGTGGCCGACCTCGATCCGCGCCTTTGTCCACTGAGCGAGCAGAGCTTCGACCTCGCAGGCATCGACATCGTCGTCAACACCCACCTGCACTTCGACCACTGCGGCGGCAACCATCTCTTCGCGGGCAAACCGATCTACGTCCAGCGTCGGGAGCTCGACGACGCACGCAACGCGGAGGACTACACGATTCGCGAGTGGGTCGATGCGCCCGGCGTGCAGTACGTACCGGTCGACGGCGAGCTCGAGCTGCTTCCGGGTCTCCGGCTCGTCCCGGCGCCGGGCCACACACGTGGCATGCAGGTCGTCGTCATCGAGACCGGCGGGCGCCCGGTGGTCGTTGGCGGCGACGTGGCGGTCTGGTTTGGTGAGCTCGATGAGCCGCATAGCGAAGGCCAGGTGCTGGTGCGCGCGCTCGACCCCGAGCTGGTCTGGCTCGCGCACGAGCACGAGCCGTGGCGCCCCCGCACCACGTAACGCATCACGGCGTGTGGGCGATCTACTTCGACACCGTGCTCCTCGCGACGCTCGATGAGCGACGCCACAGTCTTGGTTGCTACTCAGATGTCAACTAGGACACAACCCGATGCCGGTCGCTCTGTCATATTCGGCGCGCGTTAGGCCGCCGATCCGTGTTGCTCAAACCGCGCGAACGAGATGCGGCCGGGACCGCGTTGATCCTCAAACTCGATACCGGGTTCGGCAGCCAGAAAGAGATTGATCCTGTCCTCACCAATAGTGGCGAAATCGTCGAGGTGTTGCTGGAAGAAGCTTCCGGGCACCTTCAAGTGACGGAAAGTACGCGCCCCTGGCTGGGCCTCACACACGATGTGCACCGTTTCGCCTGCGTCAACGACGGAAAGGGGCACCTGGACCCACCACGCCTTCTCCTTGGTCCACGATTCGTCGGGCGCGTAGCGCTTCGACGCTACGATGTGGCCGCCTTGAACGCCCTGCGCGCGGAGCCAACGAAGCGCTTCTGATCGAATAGTCATGCGTGACGGCGAATGGATGTGGCGGCCTAACGCCGAAAGTTGAGCTGCGGAGAAGCGCACAACTGGATGCAGGTAGCTCCGGCAGCTCCAACGAATGTTAGGTAGGCCGGTCGTGATGGCCACCGCTTATCCGCTCGACAGCCGAGATTATGGTAGCGACCTCACGAAGCAACGCTTGGGCGTCCATAACGCCATACCCTGCGAGCGTTCGCAACGATAAACTCTACCTAGGGTGGTCAGCCGCCGAGCATCGACTATAACAGGGCGATCCCGGTGCCTGCACACGGCCTGGCGCACACCCGCCGCCCGCACCGCCCATCCAGACCAGGCACGACGCACCCCCACGTCCTTCACCCGACGCCCTCACGCCAACGCGAAAAACAGATCCACAAACGACCGCGCCGACCCGTCCATCCCTGCCACCTTCGGATTCGACGACTCCACCAGCCAGTACTCGTCAGGCGCATGCGCCCCTGCCCCGTGACCCAGCCCGAAGATCCCCGCCGGCAGCTTGAGCGGCTCACCCGTGAACGTGCTGCCCGGCCACGACCCCGCGAGCCTCGGCCACACCAGCGGGTCGATCCCCGACTTCCGATACGTCGCCACCATCGCCTGCACGAGCTTCGAGTCCGCCGGCGTCTCGGTCGGATCGTACCCGCCCGACATGTTCACCTCGATGTCGCCGAAACCCTTCTTCCTGAGATGCGTCTGGACCAGCGCAAGCGTCCCTTTCGCCGTCATGTCCGGCACGAGCCGCATGTCGATCTTCGCGACCGCCTTGTGCGGCAGGATCGTCTTGCCACCAGGGCCCGTGTACCCACCGACGAGCCCCTCGATGTTGATCGTCGGCTGCGAGACGAGACGCACGAGCGAGTCGTGCCACGACTCGTCTCCGATCCAGTGCTCGACGCCTAGCGCCTTTTTCGTCTGTGCCTCGTTCTTCCTCGGGATCGCGTCCTCGAGAATCTTCTTCTGCTGCGGCGTGAGCGGACGCACCTTGTCGAAGAATCCCTCGACCGCCGGCGTGTGGCCATCGGCCTTGACGAGCGTGTTCAGTGCCTGCACGAGATGCCACGCCGGGCTGTCGACCTGCGCCGCCAGGCTCGAGTGAATGTCGAGCTTCGGGCCCCTGCCCCACTTCTCGCCCGATGACACCAGCTCGATCTCGACCGCGCCCTTGGCACCAAGATCGACCTCCACGGCGCCATCGAGGCCCTGGTTGCCTAACGGGATAATGATGCCGATACACTTGCGGAGCGCGGCTTCCACCTCCGCCTTGAAGACGATCTGGCGGAAGTTCGGCGACGCGATCTCCTCCTCCCCTTCCGCCACGAGCACGAGGTTCACCGGCAGCTTCACGTGTGCCGCCTTGAACGCATGCAGCGCGGCGAGACACGCCATCTCCGGGCCCTTCGAGTTCGTCGTCCCGCGGCCCACCATGATCTTCCCGACGCCCGGGCGATCCACGATCCGCGCCTCCAGCGGCGGTGAGCTCCACTCCGCCGGATCGAACTGCTTGACGTCGTACATCATGTAGACCGCGAGCCACGTCTTCGCGCCCGCGTCGAGCGTGGCGAACACACCCGACTTGCCCGCGGTCGGTACCACATCGACCTGCGTGAAGCCAGCGTCGCGCGCCAGCTTCGCCATGTACTCCGGCCCCTGCGGATAGTTGCGGTTCTCGGCCGCTATGGACGGGAGCGCGATCCAGTCCTGCAGCATCTTGACGGTCGTGTCGTGCTGCGCGGTGATCTGGGCGATCACCGCATCGCGGTCATCGGACCCGCGGAACGCCCTGAGCGCGGTGGCGCCACCAAGGCGGTCACCTAACGCGACGGCGGTCGCGCTCATCATGGTGGTCTGCATGAAGTCGCGCCTCGTCACGGCGGGACCGGACGGCGGCACGTCGTTCGCACGATTCGAGCTCACGGTGATCTCCAGCCGGTGGGTGGGTGGGACGAATCGCGTAAAGTGCCACGATGCTTCGCGGTCCGTCAGAGGGATCCGGGAGAGGCGTCGTACTCTCGCAGACGAAGCACGCGAATGTCTTCATCCCGATCGAACCCGGCGCGCGCATAGAAGCGCTGCGACCCGTCACTCGGCCAGACGAGCAGAAGCTCGAGATCCCGCGATTTTGCCCACGCCGCGACACGAGCCAGAAGCTCGCGACCAACCCCCTCGTTCCGAAACGCCGGGCTGGTGTAGCAATCGGTCAGGTAGCCCCATTGATCACTCGCCCGCGACGGACGCGGGACCGAGTCCACGACACACACGGCCATCTGGGACGTCAACGTGCCGTCGTCAGTCTCTGCGATCCAGTAGGTCCAGCGGCCTGAGGCCAGCGCTTCCCTGGCAAACCTCTCGAACCGACCCGCGAACGCGGTCTCGGTCTCGACGGGGGCTTCGCCCGACTCGCGACGAAACGCCCACCGAGCCGCCGCGAGCCTCGGGACGTCCTCGAATGTAGCCATGCGATAGTTCACGTGCACCTGACCCGCGAGTCGGACATTGCGCGCCCGCAGCGCGCCGTCGTAGCCTAGTGTCGCGCCGAGCCCCGAGACTCTCGTGAAAACACTGACATCCGCACCGCCCCAGGACCACATTGCCCTCACCCCGCCAGTCAGCGGGACGCCTAACGATTATTCGACGACACCGCCGGTCGCAAGAGCAGCCTGGCCGTTGTGGCAGCGCGTGGCGTTCCGGTTCTTCCTCCTGTACTTCGTTGTCCAGATCGAGCCATGGGACTGGTTCCGGCTCATCCCCGGCGTGTCCCTGCTGCTGCGTCCGTACGATGCGACGATGGATTGGCTGGTCCGCGCCGGCAACGCGCACCTGTTCCACATCCGGGACACGCTCGTTCCCGTCAACGGCAGCGGCGACACGTCGTACGCGTGGGCGCGATTCAGTCTGCAGCTCACGCTCGCGGCACTCGGGTGCATCATCTGGACGCTGCTCGACCGGAAGCGCCCGAATTACGAGCGGGCTCTCTACTGGCTACGACTCGGCGTGCGGTACTACATCATCGCCGCCGCGCTCAGCTATGGCATCATCAAGCTGTTCGTGCTCCAGATGCTCTTCCCTACCACGAGTCAGCTCGCCACGCCACTCGGCGACTTCCTGCCGATGCGCTTCTCGTGGTTGTTCATCGGCTACTCCACGCCTTACGAGATCTTCTCGGGCGCCATGGAGACGGTCGCCGGACTCCTGCTGCTGTACCGGCGAACGATCACGGCTGGTCTCCTCGCGGCAACGGGCGCGTTCGCCAACGTCGTGATGATCAACCTCGCCTACGATGTGCCGGTCAAGCTGTACGCGTCGCACCTCCTGTTCTCGTGTCTCTTCCTGCTGGCGCTCGACAGCAAGCGGCTCGTCGGGTTCCTGTTCCTCAATCGTCCTGCGCCGGCGACGACGGCGTACGACCCGATCTATGCGCTTCCGTGGCAACGGTGGGCGAGCGTCGCGGTGAAGGTCTTCCTCCTCTATCAGTTCCTGTGGGGGCCGCTGCAGTCCAGCTGGACACGCAATCAGGCGGCAAAGCAGCCGCCGGCGCCCGGCCCGTTCGCCACCGGCGTCTACGACGTGCGCAGCTACGTCGTGAACCGCGACACGATCCCGCTGACGAGCACCGACTCGCTGCGGTGGCGAGACGTGATCATCGACAGCAACGCCGCGGGCAGCGTCGGCTCGCGCGATCCAGTGTTCTGGCAGCGCTACCGCCGAGGGTACTTCCGGTACAAGGCGGACACGGCCTCGCACACGGCAGCGGTGTGGAAGACGTCGACCATTCCGGGCGACAGCACGTTCCTGTTCACCATGCGGTACGAGGTGCCCGACTCGACCACGCTGCGATTCATCGCGCCGATCCGCGGGGACACGGTGCGCGTGGATCTCGTCCGCATCCCACGCCATTTCCAGCTGGCGGAGCGTCAATTCCACTGGCTATCGGAGTACAACCGATAGCTTCCGGCCCCCGATTCAAACATCCAAAAGTGTAGGAAACGGATTCAACGGAAACCACACGGATAACACGGATTTTATCCGTTTGATCAGCCGTTTCAGTTGCATCCGCGTTCCACCTTTATCTGGATGCCGGCATCGAGGATCAAGAGCTCGATTGCAATTTCGTACAAGACATGGGCCCGCACGCGCCGCGAATTGAGCCATGATGACCCGACGAGAAGCAATCGCGGCCCTCGGCTCCATGGCCGTCGGCACACTGATCGTCCCAAGCATTCAGGGCGATTCAACGCCATCGCTCGCCCCCGGCGCTCCCAACTCACCGGAACGGCAGGCGCTCATTAACGCGTTCAGGACCGCATCCGAGAAGATCCCCGAGAAGTTCGAGGCCCGAACGCACAAGAGCGACTGGACGATGCCCTATCGTCTCTTCCGGCCTAACGCGACGGGACGACTTCCGCTCGTAGTGTACCTCCACGGCGGCGGGGGCCTCGGGTCAGATAACGAGAAGCAGATGGGGCTGGGGAACATCTTCGGGACGCGCGTCTGGGCTCTCCCGGAGAACCAGAAGGAGTTTCCGTGTTACGTGGTCGTTCCGCAGACCGACCGTGGGTGGGTCCGCTACGGCCCGCCCGCCGCCGCCGACAGCGAGTCGCCAGTGATACCCGGCCTGGGCGATGGCGCTCGCGTCGCCTTCGAGCTCATCGACGAGCTCGCGAAGGAATTCCCGATCGACAAGCAGCGCATCTACCTGACGGGTCAGTCGATGGGTGGCTCCGGAGCGTGGCACATGATCGCCCAACGCCCAAAGTTCTTCGCTGCGGCGGTCATCTGCTGCGGTGGCGTAGCCCTGGACAGCACCGCGGCCGCGGTCAGTACACCGCTCTGGAACTTCCACGGCGACGCGGACGACACGGTTCCCGTGAAGCTCTCCCGCGATCGGATCGCGGCGCTTCGCAAGGCCGGTGGCCACCCGCTCTCCACCGAGTACGCGGGTGTGGGTCACAACGTATGGCAGTGGGCCTACACCGAGCCGCCGCTCGTTAGGTGGATGTTCTCGAAGCGCCGTAGCGCTTGAGGCTCTTCGCGTGACGGTTACGCGGGAATCGCCGCGCCGAGTGCCTCGCACAGATCGGCGTCGGTGAGGACGATCGGATTGCCCTGCATGCTGCTGGCCTGCCGAGCAGCAGCGACGACGCGTGGAATGTCGCCCCCCTTCACCCCGTAGCTGGCGAGCCCCGGCACGGACAGCTCGGCGACGAGCTCGCGCAGCCACACCGCTGCGTCTTCGGCGCGAGCGCTCGCGTCTCCCGTAACGATGCGCGCCACCTCGTCGTAGCGGGCGAGGGCAACGGCGTTAGGCATCCTGGTGCGAAGGGCGCGGACGTTGATCTCGGCAATCAGCGGCAGGAGCCGCGCGCACGCCATGCCGTGCGGGACGGGAAACATCCCGCAAAGCGGCGAGGCAAAGCCGTGCACCGCGCCGAGCTTCGCGTTCGCGAGCGCGAGCCCGCCGCAGAGGCTCGCGACGGCCATGTCGCGCCTCGCTTCCCGATCGCTCCCATCGCGGAACGCGCGCAGGAGTGCGCCGCTCGCGCGATGCATTCCCTCGCGCGCGACCGCATCGGACAGCGGGTTCGCCTGCGGCGAGACGAACGGCTCGATGCATTGCGTCAGCGCGTCGAGCCCCGTGCTCGCCGTCACTGAAGGCGGAATCGAGTACGTGAGCTCGGGATCGATCACGGCAACGGCCGGCAGCATCAGCGGGCTCCGGAGACTCACCTTCACCTGCTCGTCCTCCGCCATCAACACGGCGTTTCGCGTCACCTCGGCGCCCGTGCCAGCGGTCGTCGGAATCGCAATGAATGGCGCGGCGCGATTGGCGAGTGGACGCGCCTTGCCGATGACCTCGAGGTAATCGCGGACCGGGGCGTCGTTCGTGAGGAGAGCCGAGATCGCCTTGCCGGCGTCGACGACGCTTCCGCCGCCGAGCGCTACGACGACGTCGCATCGCTCGCGCCGCGCTTGAGCGAGGCCGGCTTCCACGAGCGCAATGGTCGGCTCGGACGAAACCTGCAGCGTCGTGGTCGCGAGACCGACGTCACCGAGCTGTCGCACGAGCGACTCGGCACGTCCGCTGCGGCCTTCGACCACGAGCGCCCGCGAGCCCATCGCTGACACGATCTTCGGGACGTCGCCCAGTCGCCCTTCGCCGAAGATGATGCGAGTGGGCGCGGCGAACTCGAAGTTCACCCTGGGCGCTCCCAGGCATTCGCTTCCGGAAACAGCGCACCGTATTTCACGCTGCGGCGCGGTTCGGCCATCATTGGCTCGACGGCGTCACGCCACGTGGCGTAGTGCGCCGTCTCCTTGTGGCGCGCCGGGTCTGCGGGTGTCCGGTAGATCTCGATGAGAAGAAACCGCGTCGGGTCATCCTCCTGCTGTACCACATCGAACCGAACGATGCCGGGCTCGCGAATACTGTTGCGCGCGTTTTCCAGCGTCGCGGCAGCGAACGCATCGACGCTTTCCGGCTTCACATGAACGAAGACGTGTACGATGAGCATGGGACTCCGAGCGTATTAGCCTCGACGCGCGACCACGAGCAGGTGCGCACTCACGCCAAGCAGCGTCGACTCAGCCTCGAGCGCGTCGAGCGCCGCGAGCAGCACGCGCCGTCGCCGGTCATCGGTGAGCCGCGCATCCAGATCCGACAACAGCCACGCAGGCCCCTCGACCCCAAGCGTCGCCTCGTGCGTTAGGCCAGCGACCGAGCATTCCTGCGCGAGCTCTTCCGGTCGGTGGAAATAGGCGGTCGTGAAGTACGCCGGATTCCGCGTGGGGTTGCGATGCCGCCCGTCACTCAGGTCGCCGGCAACAACTGACGCGAACGCGGCGTCCTCGAGGTAGCCACCGCGCAGACCGTCCAGCGCCGATGCGAATCGCGAGATCGCCGCCGCGATGACGACGCCGCCAGGCCGGCACACGCGGCCGGCTTCCGACAGCGCCAGCAGTCGATCCGCGAGCTCCGGCAGATGGTAGAGCGGTCCGAGAAGCAGCACCGCATCGGCGCTCGCGTCAGGCAGCCGGAGTGCCCGTGCGTCGCCGACCTCCGCGCTGGCGAGGGCGCGCCCCGCTCGCGCACCGGCGTCGGCGCGCGCCTGCTCGATGTGCAGCGGAATCGGATCGACGAGATGGACGTCATAGCCGCGGTCCGCCAGCCAGATGGCGTAGCGTCCGGGACCGCCGCCTACATCCGCGATCACGGCAGGCGGCGACGGGAGATAGCGCTCGAGCACGAGGCGGGTGCGCGCGAGCTCGAGGGCGCCCTGGCCGGCCGCGAGCCTGTCGCGCTCGAGTCCCTGGGCGTAGAACGCCGCGATGTCGTCGCCGTCGCGTAAGCGCTCGCTCATCGGTCTCTACCTCGCCAGTTTGCGACGCGGCCGCTGCTTCGCGGACACTGAACGAATGACCAACTTACCTCGTCCGCTCGACGGGAACGGCGTCTTCGAATCGGCCGCGGCGGCGGCGAGGAGTGCTTTTACCTCCGGACGGTCCAGTACTGCCGCCGACGGTAGACGGATGAACCGCGTCTGCTTGCCGGATCCGACCAGCACCTTCTGCGGGTCGGGAAGACGCGCGCCCTGGATGAAGCAGAGGCCAACGCCATTCGCGGCGGCCGCGATGCTCACAATCGCGTCCGAAGGGCGCTCCGTCGGCGAGTAGCCGATCACGAAGAAGTTGTAGTTGTCGTACGCCAGCTCCGTACCCGTCGGGAACCGATTGCGGAGCTTCCGGCGGATGGCGCGGATCAGGGCCTGCTGGTCTGGCTCGAACTTCTCAATGAACTGCCGCAGCCGGCCTTCGGGATCATCGTCGGGCTGCGCTCGTGTGCTGATTGGTCGTGTCATGAGGCTCGACGGACTGAACGGAGGCGGGCTGCCTAACGAGGCGCTGGTTCGACAGAAACGAACGCACTGCTCGAGCGACCTCCACCGGCCGCTGCAGGAACACGAAGTGATTGGCGCCGTGCACGTCGACGACCGTGTTCTGCGGAAACCGCGCGAACTTCGCGCGCGAGCCCGCGACGACCGCGGCAACGAAACGCAGCAACGAATCTCCCTGCGCTCGCCCAGCGCTGTCGAGCTCCGCGTAGTACGGCACCACGTCGGCGAGCGAGTCCGGGACGGCGTAGATCGCCAGTGCCCGGCAGTGGACCTGATCGTATCGCGCGACGCGGTTGCCACTCGCGAGTCTCCCCTTGAGCGAGTCGGCCGTTACCTCTCCCAGAAAGCGGTCGGCGCTGTCGAACCGAACCGTCGCTCGAATCTCGGAGTCCGGCTCGCGAACGCCCAGAATGCGCGCGTAGACCGCGCGTATGCTGTTGAAGGAAACCGTGTCCGCTGGCGAGATGCGGGGCTGGGGAGCAGGCGGCTGCACCTTGGCCAGCGTGTCGATCCGCGAACGGTCGTAGGCAGCATCGATGTACACTAGGCCCCTGCATCGGGCCGGGTTCAGCTCGGCGAATCGCGTCATCTCCTCGCCGGCAATCGAATGACCGACTAGGGTGACCGACCCGAGGCGAAGGGTATCGAGCGTCTCCGTGATGTCGGCGACAAGTGTATCGAGATCCGCCGCCGGTGGCGCGCCGGCCGACGCGCCGAAGCCACGACGCGTAATGCCAACGACGTGAAAGCTGTCGGTGAACTGCGGAGCGAAGTCATCGAACACGTGGGCAGTGCCCCCGAGACCAGCGAGGAACACGAGGGTTGAACCATGCCCACCCCAATCCACCACCTCCAGCGTGACGCCCGGCGCGATGCGCGTCATGCGTGCAGTCGACGCTGAATGCGGGCGGATGCGGGACACCTCGGGCCCGCTCGCACAGGCCAGTGCTGCCGAGACGATCAAAAGTGGCGTCGCGCGAATCATGATTGCGCCAGGGCAGGCCGTGTCTACTCCGAGGCCTGATCCCGATTCCAGATCATGTGAGTGAACTGCCAGGACCCGGCTAGCGTCCGTCGCAACCAGGCCATGCCCTTTCCGACTTCCGTTGTCGTTGCTCCGCCTGCCTTCGGCGTGACGGAAAACGAGTACGAGAAGCTGCCTGACGCCCAATCGCCTGCCACGCACAGCTCGTTGTACTCGAACACCTCTCGCATCGTGAACTGGTCGAACAGCGCATCGGACAACGCGGCGACGCCCCGCCGCCCTCGCGCCGATGGCTGGCCCGGCGGCATCATGATGACGTCTTCCGCGAAGAAGCCCAGGAATTTCTTCTGGTCTCCCGCGGTGATCGCCTGCGCGTACTCGGTTGCCATCCGCCGAAGCTCGAACTCGGCAGCGGACGAGGCCCGCACGGACAGCGGCGTGTCAATCATTCACGACTCCCAACTCCGTAGTGGTGTTCACCGGTTCAGTATATCACTGCAGCGCCGGCTGTGCGGGACGCTCGAGCAACGCGTTGAAGAACATCTTGAACGTCCCGTAGGACTGCCCCCGATACAGCGGCCGGAACCCGAACATCGTCACCCGCCCGGCGCCTAACGTTACGTCAGCCGCCGCGACCTTCCCCGCCAGCTTCCCCGCCCCCTGGAGGAACCCGCTCAACAGAATGGCTCCGGGCTCACTCGGATATCGCGCAATCACCCGCGCCGGCGAGGCGGCCGGCAGCTCGAGCGACGTCGAGTTCACGAAGTAGATCGCCGACGAATCGCGCATGCCGCGAGCCACCGGGTGCGACGGGTCCACCAACACTCTGAGTATCGATCCCGGCGCGTAGATCTGTTCGGCATCAGCGGCCGAGTTGCGGTTGCCGCCGCCACCGCCGGCGGTCACGAGCTTCACGTCGATGCCGAGCGCCCCCGGCGCGAGCTCCGTCGCGCCATCCACGAGCACGAGGTGCCCGCCCTGCTCGGCAAATCGCTTGAGCTCCGCGATCCCGTCGGCACCGAGGCCGCCCGAGTACGGCGGCGGCACTTGTGCATCCGACATCCCGTTCCGGATCTCGCGCAGCGTCAGGTCGGGAATCACGACGACGTCGAATTGCTTTCGAAGACTGCCGGCGCGCACGACCGAGTCGCTGATCGACGTGTACGGGAACTTGAAGTCATCCATCACCCACCGCGTCCAGCCCTCGTCCATGTTCGCCGTCCACGACTTGTACAACGCCACGCGTGGCGTGCCCGTTAGGCATGCGTAGCGCCGCGTATCGCGCGCGGCCGCGCCGTCTCCCACCGATGGCGCCGGCCGTTGCGAGCACCCGGCACGAGCCGCACCATCCCGGACGAGGCTCGTCTCGATCGTAAGAGGCTGATCGATCTGATCCACCGTGACGCCCATCTGCAGCGGCAGCGTCCAACCGGCGACATCGTATGGCCGCTCAGGCGGGCCGCCGGGATACTGCTCCATGCGCGGAAAGCGCTGCACCTCGAGCAGGTCCTTCGCGTGCGCGCGATACGGCTGGTCGAGCCTGACGACGTACGAGCCAGCACCATACGTCTTGCCTCCGGCCGCGAACGATGCCGACGCGCGGCCGACTTCCACTCTGCCAACTCGCAGCACGTCCACGAGTCGCTCGACCGCGCCAGAGTCAGCCTGCCCAGCGGGAATCACGAACGCGTACGGCGGCTTCGACCCCGCCCCGATCGCCCGCCGACCCATGGCGACGAAATTCCGCACGTAGTCCTCGCGCTGCTCCGACGCGAGCCTGACGAGTGCCTCCGACGCGATCAGCTCGTAGTCGATGATGTCCCTCAGCCGCCACGTCCCGCCCGGCCACGGGTTCGGAAAATTGATCCGCCGCTCGTACTTCGGGAGGCCTCGCGCGTGACCGCGGAGCTGCGAGGTGTCCTGCGTGATCGGTGTCGCGATCCGCACGCTCGCCGCTTCCGTGATCACCCCGACCATGTTGTGTCGCGTGGGCGTCGAGCGCGCGCCGCCGTGCCACCACAGATCGTAGATGACGCTCGTCGCAACGCCGGACTTCCCGCGCTCCTCGAGCGCCATCGCCATCTCGGACCCGATGTGCGCGATACCCCGCACGATGATCGGGTCGAGGTTCGGGTTCACGGGATCCACGAGCGGCGGCACGAAGATCCGCGCGCCTTCCGCGCCCATCTGATGCACGTCGTAGAAGATCTCGGGGAACCACACGCCGTACAGATAGTCGGTCACGAGCCGCGTTTCCTTCTGCGTGACCATGAACCAGTCGCGGTTGTTGTCGTGACCCACGTACGGGTGATAGAGCCATGGCAGTGGCCCACCCTCCCATTTCGTGCCGAGGTTCTTGCGATACCACTCCGTGATCATGCGCTGGCCGTCGGGGTTCATGGACGGCGCGATGAGCACGACCTCCTTGTCGAGATAGCGCTGGAGCGTGTCGTTCGTGGCGAGCCGGTACGCCAGCTCCATCGCCATCTGCGACGCGCCGATCTCGGTCGCATGAATGTTATTGGAGATGAACACGACACTCGGCTGCGACGCGACGAGTCGTCGCTCCTCGTCAGGCGTTAGGCGCCGAGGGTCGGCGAGGCGGGCCTGGGCGGCGCGGAGGGCTGGGAGCCTGGCGATGTTCCGCGGTGTCGAGACGGCGACGACGATGAACGGCTGGCCGTTCGTCGTCGTGCCCAGCGTATCGACGTGGACCGCCGGCGACGCCCCGGCGAGGCGCTGGAAGTAGCCGGTGATCTGACTCCAATCCGCGAGCGTCCGGTCGGCGCCGATCGCGAAGCCCAGGTGCTGCTGCGGTGACGGAACCGTCCGCGCCACACGGGCTGACTGAGCGGCCGCCGAGGCGGACAGGGATGCGGCGCACGAGGTAGCGAGGAGCGCGTGGCGAATCGAGATCATTCTCGATCTTGGTCCGCGTCAACCGTGCCCGCAAGACATGGAATCCTCCCTGGGAGGGCCATATGTTGGAGCCGCCGATGCCGGCCGGCCGGTCGTCCATCTGCGCGAACCAGGAGTCCTGACTCACGACGAGCCGAAGGCGCGTGGCATGATGTCCGGTCCCGAGCCGACTGATCGATGGCCGCAGCTCTCGTCGCTGCTGGACACGCTTCTCGACACCCCACCCGAGCGACGCGCGGAGGTCGTCGCGGAGTTGAGCGGCGGGGATCCGGCACGTCGGGCGGAGCTCGAGCGGCTTCTGGCCGGGTTGGGTCGCGAGTCACCGCTGATCGATGCGCCGGTGGCGGAACGCTTCGGAGCCCTGTTCGACGAGCCCGCCGGCGGATTCCCGGAAGTGCTGGCGGACCGCTATCGCCTCAGCCGGGAGATCGGCCGCGGCGGCATGGCAACCGTGTACCTTGCCCGCGACTTGAGACACAGCCGCGACGTCGCCGTCAAGGTCGTGTCCCCGATGCTGGCGTCGGCGTTAGGCGGCGATCGTTTCCTGCGCGAGATCGAGATCGTCGCGAACCTGCGGCATCCGCACATCGTTCCGCTCTTCGACTCGGGGAACGCCGGCGGTGCGCCGTACTACGTCATGCCGTTCGAGACGGGATTGTCGCTGCGGCAGCGGCTGGCCCGGGACGGGGCGCTCCCCATCGACGACGCCGTCACGATCCTCCGCGACGTCTCGGACGCGCTGGCGCACGCGCACGAGCGTGGCATCGTGCATCGCGACATCAAGCCGGACAACGTGATGTTGTCGGGGCGTCACGCCATGGTCACCGACTTCGGCGTCGCGAAAGCGATCGTCGCCGGAAGTACCGAGGAGCGCCTCGCACGCAGCGATGCGCATGCGTCGCCTGAAGCGAGAGCCGAAGCGGACACCGCGCCGACGACGACACAGGGCGTGGCGTTCGGCACTCCAGCGTACATGGCGCCCGAACAGATCCTGGGCGACCCGCGGATCGATCACCGCGCCGATATCTATGCGGTCGGCGCGCTCGCATACGAGCTGCTCTCGGGACGTCCTCCGTTCGTCGGCGCGACGCGCGACGAGGTGCTGGCCGGCCATCTGTCGCGAGCGCCATCGCCGGTGACGACCCATCGCGCCGACGTGCCGACGCCGCTTGCCGAGCTCGTGATGACCTGCCTGGCGAAGGACCCGAACGATCGCCCGCAAACGGCCAACGACCTCGTCGAGCGGCTCGAGGGTCTCGCCGTGCGCGAGCGACCTGACCGAACGGTGTTAGCGCGCCGCTCACGTTGGATGATCGCGGCCGCGGTACTGACGGTCGCTGCGACCGCCACCTTCTTCGTTGCGCGGCAGCGCGCGGCCCGGATTAACGCGTCGTGGTCGGCGCGATGGTCGCTCGCGAGGGTGGAGCGGCTCACGGACTTCCCCGGCACCGAGGTCGATGCATCGATCTCTGCCGACGGCCAGCGCGTGGCGTTTCTCGCGGACCGCGACAGCGTGTTCGATGCGTTCGTCACGCGCGTGGGCAGCGAGCAGTTCGTGAATCTCACGAACGGGCGGTTTCCGCAGCTGCTCAACGAGGATGTACGCAACGTCGGATTCTCCGCGGATGGCGAGCGCACCTGGATTCGCGTCGCCGACATTACGGCGCAGGCGAGCGTCTGGATGACGCCAAGTGCCGGCGGCCCGTTTCGCCCGTTCCTCGACACCGCCGTGATGGCGGTCTGGTCGCCCGACGGCTCCAGGCTCGCGTATCATGGAACGATCCCGGGCGACCCGATCTACGTCGCCGACCGGGACGGATCGAACGCGCGTCGGATCCTCGAGGCCGAGGGCGGGATTCACTCACATCACCTCAGCTGGTCAACCGATGGGCGGTACGTGTATTTCACGCATGGCGTGCCGCCTAACGACATGGACATCTGGCGCATTCCCGCGGCGGGCGGCCAGGCCGAGCGAGTGACGCGTCACAACTCGAGGGTCGGGTATCCGGTCCCACTCGACGATCGGACCCTGCTCTACACCGCGACCGCAAGTGACGGCACCGGACCCTGGCTCTACTCCATGGACCTCGGCACCGGCACATCGCAGCGGGTCATCACGGGCGTCGAGCACTATATCTCCATCGCCGGCAGCGCAGAGGTGGCGGGGCGGCCGAGGCGCCTGGTGGCGACCGTCTCGAATCCGACGGTCGGGCTCTGGTCCACGCCCATCGGAACGGGGGTCGCCGGGGAAGACTCGGCTCGACCGCTCGCGCTGCCGACCGCTCGTTCCGCCGCGCCGAGGTTTGCCCGTGACGGCACGCTGCATTATCTCGCCGCTCGCGGCGGAGCGGATGCGGTGTGGCGCCTCGCCGGCGACCGCGCGACCGAGCTGTGGAAAGCGCCCGATGGAGCCATCGACGGGGCGGTGGCTGTGTCGCCGGATGGAAGTCAGCTCTGTGCCTCGGTTCGGCGGCCGGAGCGCTCGACGCTGTACTGTCTGTCCGCCACGGGCGCCGACGCGCGACCCGTTGGCGAATCGCTCGACGTTCGTGGCGCGCCATCATGGTCGCCCGACGGCAAGTGGATCGCCGTCGCCGCCAGGGACGGCCCGGCGGTGCACGTGTTCAAGGTTCCGGTGAACGGGGGCGAGCCGGTGCGGCTCGTGGACTCCGTGTCGGCCAACCCGGTGTGGTCGCCTAACGGGAAGGTCATCCTGTACTCCGGTGCCTCACGCGCGCGGATCGTCCCGCTCAAGGGGGTCACGCCGGAGGGCCAGCCGTACCCCATTCCAGCGATCAGTGTGGATCGCGTCGGGGACAGCTACCGGTTCCTCCCTGGCAGCGACGAGATCGTCGTGAAGCTGGGCGGATTCCGCCGTCAGGATTTCTGGTCGGTGGATCTCGCGTCCGGACAACGACGCCGCCTGACCGCACTCAAGCCGGGGGAATCGCTGCAGCGATTCGATGTCTCACCGGATGGGAAACGGATCCTGTTCGAGCGCGTCCGAGAGAACTCGGACATTGCGCTCATCGTCCTGCCGCCTCGTTCTAGTCGTTAGGCGTTAGTCTGGAGTCCGTAGCTAGCTAACGATTATCGACCAACGACTAACGGCTAGGACTAGCGCGCCGCGAGCCGGGACCTCGGGGGCGTGTACGCGGTCGCGATGAGGGTGCGGTGTTCGACCCAGCCAGAGAGTCCCCTGGCCCGAATCCGCCGCCAGTCCCCGCGCGTCTCGCCGAGCTGTACGCGCGTGTTCGGGCCGATCGAGGCGATGATCCGCGACTGGCGCGTGGGGTTCGATCGAACGATGGCCCAGTTCCGCGCGACCGATGTGACCCACCCGCCACGGGTCTTCGACCGCGCGGTCGACTTTGGAGCTGGCGCTGCACGCGCGGTGGTCGCCCGAGACGGAGGGGCTTTCGCGATGGCGCGTGGCGTCGATTTGGAAGCGGGGGCTCGTGCGGTTGGCGGCGTGGTTGCGCGGGCGCGTGCGGGCGCCGGCGCGCTGGACGCTGTGGGTTTGGGCGGCTTGGCGAGCGGACGCGGTGCCACTTTCTCCGCGGGACGCTCGGTCACTGGCTCGGGTGGCGGAGCCGCGGGAGCCTCGACAGCGGAGGGCGTCGAGTCACTCTGTACAACTGTACCGGCGGACTGCATCGCGACCCGCCTGGATGCAACGACAGGCGTCGGAGCGGTTGGCAGCGTATCGACGGTCGACAGGGCGATCGCGCTGTCGTGCGTCGAATCGGTGAGAGCGACGGCTGTAGAATCGAGGGCTTCCACGGCCGCGGTGTCCGGCTGCGCCAACGTGATCTTTCGTCCGAACGATTCGGTCTTGGGCTGATTGGTGGGGAGCGTGTCGGCGACGAAGGTTCGCGGTGCTGGTTTGGGCGCGGCGGGCGTGTAGTTCTTCGAGAGCCACGCGCCTATCGCGAGCGACGCGAGCACAAGACCGCCGAATCCTTTCCAGATGTAGGGGCCTAACGGCCCGATCGGCGAACGCTCGGGCTTGGTTCCGCACCAACGACATCCGCCGGCACTGTGCGGATAATAGGAGTCGCAGCTCGTGCAGTGTGCGAGCGGCAATAGATCGCCGAAGCCGTCACGGTTCTCGAACCCGTGACCGCACTTTGGGCACGTAGACGCCGCGACGAGCGCCTTGGTGCCACAGACATCGCAACGCACAGAGCGCATGCGGACCGCCTTGTTGAGGGTGCGCTCCCCGACGTGCCGGAGTTCGGAGAGACGCGCGGCCTACCAACCTACTTGTTTGACACCGGGTTCGCTCCCCGTGGCGAGACCAGTTCGTCGCGGGTCCTGACGACTGAGCCAAACCACGAGAGTTGGGAACGCGAACGGAATTAGTAATACCGTCCTTATAAGGAAGAAGTGCCATTCGTCAAGTTCGACTTGGGTGACCGGGCAGTCATCCACTTCGCAAAAGTGCGTCGGGAGAGAGACCGACGAAGGGAGGGAAAGACGGCAGACGGCAGACAACTGAAGACCGCAGACAGCAGACGGCAGGTTGCAGAGGGCAGAGGGACAGGATTCCTCTGCCATCTGCCTCCTGCCGTCTACCGTCTTCAGTTGTCTGCTGTCTGGCGTCTGAGCTCCGATCTTACCGACCGGCCGGCGGCTCGGCGAAGCTTCGCCTCGCCTTTCCACACGTCGGCCACGGCCTCGGTTGCCCGTTAGGCAGCGGCGGCAGCGTCGACAACTCGCGCGACGTCCGCTCCGGATCCTCCGACGCCGCGTACGCCAGCATCGCCGCCATCGTCGCGTTGTTCCTGAGGTCGTCGAACACGATCTTGTCGTACGTATCCCGGTTCGTGTGCCACGTGTATTGCCGATACTCCGTATAGCTCGACTGTAGGCGGAACGCCGGCGCCGGGCGGCACAGGAACGACGTGTGATCGCTGCCGCTGTTCGCCTGCGGACCCGGCAGCTGCAGCTTCACACTGTCGGTCATCTCCGCCGGCAGCTGCGCCACCCACTTCGCCAAGTTCGCGCTCGCCTTGAGGAAGCCCTGCCCCTCGAGGATCTCCACACGCCACGTCCCGTTGTCCTGGTTGAACGCCACCTGTAGTCCCTGAACCACCTCGGGATGATCCTCGGCGAATGCGAGCGAGCCGTTCGCCCCCTGCTCCTCGCCGCCCCAGTGGCCCGCGAGAATCGTCCGGCGCGGGTGCGGGTAGGTCTCCTTCAGGATCCGCATCGCCTCGAGCATGGTGAGCGTGCCGGTCCCGTTGTCGGTGGCCCCCGTCGCGCCGTGCCAGCTGTCGAGATGGGCCGAGAGCAGGACGTATTCGTTAGGCAGCTCAGTCCCCTTGAGCTCGGCAACCACGTCGAACATCGGCACCTCGGCCGGCGTCGCCTGCGACTCGGCGGTGAGCCTCACGCGCGGTCCCTGCTTGTTCGTCGCCAGGCGGTACAGGAGACCGTAGTCCTCGCACGAGATGTCGACGCTCGGGACTTTCTGCGTGTTGGAGCCGAAGATCTTGTCGACCCCCCAGCCGCCGGACCAGGTGAGCGTCCCGACGCCGATCACCCCCGCGGAATCCAGGCGAGCGTACGCGATGCGGGACACGTCCTGTGGCTGCGCGTCCTGCGCGAGTGCCCGGAACCGAGCGGTCGCGGCTCGCTGGTTCTCCACGCGCTGCTGGTTGATCTTCGTCACAGTCGCCGGAAGGGCATAACGGTCCAGCTCCTGCCGCGCGCGACACATGATCTCTGGTGCCGAAACGAGCACGAACTTCCCGCGAATGGTGCCGAGCCACTGTTTCGCGGCGACAGAGTCTGCCAGTTCGGGAATGACCACGACGTCACCCTCGACGGGTCCGTTCTTCGGCGTTGGCGGACTCCACGCGAGCAGCTCGACCTCGAGGTTCTGGAACCGAGGGCCGATCATCTCCATGTGAACCGTGCCCTGTCGCCACCCGCGCCACGTCCCGTACTTCTCGCGCCGGACAGGAACGCCCCACCCGGTGTAGGTCTTCTCGAGCCAGTCGACCGCGTTCGCAAACCCCTGCGTTCCGGAGAGCCGAGGGCCGATGGAGTCGATGAGCACCTGAGCGAGCTTCTCGGTCTGCGACTGCTCCATGCCGACCTGCCACATCTTCTTGATGACCGCGTCGGCGGAGCGGAAGGTTTGCGCGGCGAGCGTGGCGGGGAGGGGGAACGCGAGCAAAGCGAGTGCGAAGAGACGACGGTTGCTATGGCGCATCCTGGCTCCTGTGGAGGTGCGGTCGTGGCGAGCCATCAATCGTAAGGACCGGTGCGCGCGCCGGGAAAGTGGCGCACATTCGTGTGATCTCCAACAACGCATCCGCCATGAAGCTCATTCTCTTCGCGGCTTTCGTTCCGTCGCTCGCGTTCGCGCAGGCCCAGCCGGTCCCTCAGACGACCGCGAAGCCCGGCTGGCAATGGACAATGGACAGTGTGAGGACGGTCGTAAATACCGTCAGGGCCGGCCGGAACTTGCTCACCGCCCCGTGGCCGAACGGAGCGCGGGTCGCGGTTCTACTCTCGTTCGACGTCGACAACGAGACCGTCGCGCTTCGCTTCGGTGACGCGAACGCCGGTGCGCTGTCCATGGGACAGTACGGGTCTCGGCAGGGGTTGCGTCGCGTGGTGGAGTTGCTCGACAAGAACCGCATCCCGGCGACGTTCTTCATCCCATCCGTGAGCCTGCAGCTCGCGCCGGAGATGGCCGACGTCATCAAGAAGAGCGGCCGCCACGAGTTCGGCATTCACGGGTGGATCCACGAGATGAACACGACCCTTCCCGACTCCGCCGAACGGGCGCTGCTCACGAAGGCGCTCGCGGAGATGACGCGCATGACGGGAACCAAGCCGACCGGCTATCGCGCGCCGAGCTGGAATTTCAGTCCCAACACGCTCTCGATCCTGCGCGACCTGGGGTTCCGCTACGAAAGCTCGCTCATGGCCGACGAGCGGCCGTACGAGCTACTGCAGAATGGTCAGCCGACGGGGATGGTGGAGCTGCCGGTGGAGTGGATCCTCGACGACGCGCCGCTCTTCGACCCGCGCGGCGAGCGGTACAGCGCACCGCGCGACGTCGCGCAGGTGTGGATCGACGAGTTCGACAAGGCGTACGAGGAGGGCACGATGTTCCTGCTCACGATGCACCCGCACATCTCGGGGCATCGGTCTCGGATCGTAGCGCTGGAGCAGCTCATCGCCCACATCCAGCAGAAGGCGCCGGGGAAGGTGTGGTGGGCGACGCACGGCGAGGTCGCCGAGTACGTGCGGAAGACGTCGAAGCTGGGCGAGCCGAAGCCGAGGAGTGGTCCGACGAGCGACTCTCGTTAGGCAGAGCCCCGCCGCGCATTTGCTGCCCGAGGCAGTTCACCAAGGATCAGGGCTCGTTGCCTACCACGTTGGGCTGTTCGGGGAGCAATCCGGAGCATCCGTGGCATCCGAAGCATCCGAACACTCCTTCGTCGTAGATGCCGGACCTGAGAGTGCCGGGCCCACAGACAAAGGGGCGTGGCCACGGATCGTGGCCACGCCCCTTTGTTATTACTGCCGGAGGCTAGTGCTTCTCAGCCTTCGGCGCCTTCTTGCACTTCGGGTGGAGCTGGATGTTGCCGCCGATCACGACCTGCTCGGGGATCAGGACAACGCCGCCGACTTTGAGGTAGACCGCGTCACCGACCTTCTTGGCGGGCTCGCCGAGGTCGACGAAGCGCCACTCGACTTCCACGTTCTCGGGGCCGCCGTTGACCGAGCCCAGGCCAAACGCAAGGCGCGAGTCCGGATACTGGCTGAGCGGACCGGTGTCCGGGTGGCCGTAGTCGGTCACGTTCCAGACGTGGATGTGGTCGCCGTTCGTGTGGTTCACGAAATTGAGATCGCCGTAGGCGAAGCCCGGGGGATCCTCGATCCGACCCGCGTTACCGCCGTACGAGACGTTGTTGGGCGTGAGGACGAAGCCGCCGAACGTCGAGAAGTCGCAGGCCGCTGGCGGCGGCTCGACGAAGTTCTTGTACGTCAGGCGAACGCCGTGGATCAGGTTGATGTCGTAAGCCACGCCCGGGGCAACGTTGGCTTCCGGGAAAATCACGGCCGGGGGCGGCTGGTCTTCGAAGTCGTCCTCGATCTGCTGCTCGACGATTGTTGGCCCGACGAAGCCGGCAGACGTCTCCGTGATCGTCACCCGCACCGCGCTGCCGCTGTGGTTGTTGGCGACGACGGCGATGCGGCACTCACCCGGCGCAACGGTGATGGAGCCACCCGTGGCGACAGTCCCGCCGGCGACATCACCGGTACCGCCGTTGATCGATTGCGTCGCAATCGTGAATACGCCGGAGACGTTGCTGTCCTCGGTCTTGCAGATCGTGAATCGACCGACGGCCGGAACGTTGTTGACCAGGCCGTCCGGGACGTCACCGATCGCAAAGCTCGGTGTCGAGGGCCGGACAGGCGACGGGCCCGTCGCCGAATCCGAGCACGCCGCCAGGAACGCCATGGCGCTCACAGCGAGCGCCGTGCTGCTCATCATGCGCATGTCTTCAACCTCACTCGATGGGGTAGACCAGAACTGGCCGGGAACCGGCCGGACGGGCCTCGGGCATCGCATGACCGTGACATGGAGCACGAGTGACCGCATGCATTCCTCATGAGTCCGCCGTGACGGAGATCTCATGAGGAGCGCCAATAATGAAGCCGGCCTAACGACGGCGCAAGCGATGCGATGTCACAGCGCGCCGGTCGGTCATTCTTGCCGAATCGAGCTCGACAGACGGGCGTTTTGACCGATCACTCAGCCCGGAGCGCGACGATCGGGTCGACTCGCGCCGCCCGCCGCGCCGGGACATACGCCGCGATCGCGCCGATCGCCACGAGCACCAGCGGCACCGTCACCATCACCGACAGGTCACGCGACGACGTGGCGTAGAGGAGCTGCTCGACCAGGCGAACAGCAGCCAGCGCACCACCAATGCCGACCGCGCACCCGGCGACGGCCAGCGTGAGCCCCCACCGCAGCACCGACCGCACGACCTGGTCGGCCGTGGCGCCTAACGCGATGCGAATTCCGAACTCATTGGTTCGGCGCGCCACCGCGTAACTCGTCACGCCATACAGCCCGAGCGCCGCCAACACCAGCGCACAGGTGCTGAACGCGCCCACGAGTCCCAGCACATATCGCCGCGGCGCGAGCGCGCTCGACAACCCCTCCTCGACGCTGCTGAACGTCATGGCAGCGCCCGGCCCCATCGGCAGCATGTTCGGCTCGGCCTCGAGCGCTGCCCGACGGAGCGCTACCACCGTCGCCGGGGACCCCGCGCGCACCCGCACCGCAACGGACACCCACGCCCACGGCTCCGCCGCGAGCGGGACGTAGACCGATGGGTTCGGGTCGCTCTCCGGGCCGAACTGCCTAACGTCTCCCACGACGCCGATCACGACCGACGGCACCGCGCGCCCGAAATCGGCCCGTACCTGCGACGACCTGAAGATCGTGAGTGGCTTGCCCACCGCATCCTGTCCCGGCCAGTACCGCTTCGCGACGGACTCGCTGATCACGACGCCATCGCCTGGCGCGCGCATCTCTGCCGGTGTGTACCATCGGCCTCGCACGAGCGGGATGCGCAGCGTCCGAAGGAAGCCTTCCGTCACGGTGATGTACGTCGCGAGGTCCTCGCTTGCGGGCGTTCTCCCGGGAACCTCGATGCGTGTTGGAATGCCAGCCCGGCCCGAGGGCATGAAGTTGACGATCGTCGCCTCCTCGACGCCGGGCTCCGACTTCAACCGGTCGATGATGCGCTCGTAGACGGCGAACGCGACCTGCGGATCCGCGTTCTTGTCCTGCGGCGGTGACCCGGACGTCGAAAACAACCCGTGTGGGTCGAACCCGATGCGCGCGCCGAGCAGCCGCCGATAGCTCTGGGCGAGCAGACCGGCGCCGACGAGCAGCAAGAGCGCCAACGCGAACTGCGCACTCGTTAGGATCGCGCGCCCGCGCGCTTCGCGCCGCGAGCCGCCAGCGCCGGACCGGCCGCTGAGGAGGACGCGGAACGAGCCACCCGCCATGGCCGCACGGAGCGCGGGGAGCACACCGAAGAGCAGCGCGGTCAGTATGGTCACGGTCGCCGCGACCGCGACCGCGCGGCCATCGACAGCGAGCTCGCGGGCGCGCGGAAGATCGAACGGCGCGGTCACTCGCAACCATGATATGGCACGCGAGGCGAACAAAAGGCCCAGCCCGCCTCCTACGACCGCAAGCGTGGCACTCTCGACTGCGAGCTGGCGCATGACTTGGACTCGACTCGCACCGAGCGCGAACCGGATCGCGACTTCGCGCCCTCGCGACGCGCCGCGCACGGCGGCGAGATTCGCGAGGTTGACGCACGCGACCAGCAGAATGAGTCCGACGGCGCCGCCCAGTCCGAGAATCGCCGTACGCACGTCGCCGACGATCTCGGTTTGCAGCGGCGCGGCGTCCACGCCGACCCAATCGCCTTCCTCCTTCGGGAACTCGCCGGCGATGCGCGCCTGCACCGTGGACAGGAGCCGCGCGGCCTGCGGCGCGTCCACACCCGGCGCGAGCCGACCGATCGCGCGGCTGTCAGCGTGGAAGTCTCGCCGATCGATCACGGGGTCGCGCCCGACGAGCTGAGCGAGCGGTCGCCACGCGTCAGCCCACGTCGGGTAGGCGAACCCGGGTGGCATCACGCCAATCACCACCGATGTCGAGCCGTCGAAGCGGAGCGTCTGGCCGATGATCTTCGTGTCCGCGCCGAATGTCTTTTGCCAGAGCTCGTGCGAGATCACGACGACGTCCGCGCCGCCGGCTCGCTCCTCCTCCGGCGCGAACGTCCTGCCTAACGCTGCCTGACGTCCCATGAGCTGAAAGAAGCCCGGCGAGACGAAGCCAATCCCGACGCGCTGCGGACCGTCAGGCCTTTGCAGGGCGAGGCCGTCGCCGCGAATCCAGGCCAGGCCACTCAACGCGACGCCGGCGCGGGCCCAGTCCTGAAGCGTCGGATTGGAGACGAGGCGCTGGTTTCCCCCCTTGCCACGCTGGTACAGCGAGACGAGGCGATCCGCATCGCCGTATGGCAGCGACCGCAGGAGGACGTGGTCGACGACGCTGAACATGGTCGCTGCCGCCCCAATGCCGAGCGTGAGGGTGGCCACGACGGTGACCGAGAATCCCCTCGCGTTTCGGAGCGCCCGCCATCCGGTTCGGAGGTCGCGCAGGACTAAATCGGTAAGGCGGCGCCAGCCGGTCGACATAGAGGAGTCCATCGGGCGGTGAATGGTGGTTACAAAACCAACCCACCAACTATCCGCGGAGTCACGCCGGGGACAGCGTAAACGGCGCAGAGCCCGAACTACGCAGGGCC
>Ga0207674_10000767_pt1 | contig 41954 bp, 32 predicted proteins | sample KBSCornC72_FD_184303 | JGI IMG/M metagenome (GOLD analysis project Ga0207674, IMG submission 184303) | Corn rhizosphere microbial communities from Kellogg Biological Station, Michigan, USA - KBS Corn C7-2 (SPAdes) (version 2) | ecosystem: Host-associated > Plants > Roots > Rhizosphere > Soil ... | reverse complement strand
GGTAAGAGCGCACCGCTCCGGCGGTAACGGCGGAGGCATGGTAAACCCCACACGGAGCAAGACCAAATAGGGAGGGAAACGTTCGCGGGTGGATCACGCAGCGTTGCGCATCGGCCCGATGCGTTCAGACGATCCACTGCTCTCGTCGAAACCTCCGGGTAGGTCGCTGAGGAGCGCCGGCGGTAACGCCGCGCCTAGAGGAATGACCGCACACGACAGAATTCGGCTTATAGGTTCTCTTGCCAAAATTTTCGAGCCGGTTCCAAACCACACAATTTTGGGCCGCTACTCCGCCCGCTTCCCCCTCCTCGTGCCCCCACGCACAGCCTCTGCCGCCTCCAGCTCCGCAATGCGCTCACGAAGAATCCGTTTCAAATCCGCAACACTTTGCGGATCATGCCCGATGTCGCTTTCGAACCTGCGCAATACCGCGCGCAGCGAATCGAGCAAATTGTGATTGGAATGTATCGCCAACTCTATTTACCTGCCCTGAAATTCGTAGTTTCTTGCACGGATTCGATCTTCGCAATTCTCTGCCGCAAAATCCGCCTGAGCTGAGTTTGGTCCGGCGTCTCCGGATTCTGCGAACACTCCATCTTGCGCAGCGTCTCGCGCAAAATCGCCAGCATGGGACGGCCCGGCTGAATACTCATGCCTGTCCGCCCCTGCGACCTTGCTGCGATTCCTTCGTTACCTGCAGTTCCACCACTTGCTGCCGCGGCAGATCCGCAACCCAAAGTTTCCGGATGAGCCAAATCTGCCCGTAGCGCTTCCTCATCGCCTTCAAAACCTTGGGGGGGGTGGCCTTCCAGAACAAAGACGCTGGTAAACACCTTCATCGCTGCAACCTCCTGGAAACGAATGAGCGCGCATGTGCCGCCGCCTCGCAGGCGCAACTTGCCTGTTCTTGCCACACCGCAAGCGGGACAAGCGGCCAAGCTTGGTCAGTTTCGTTTTTCGTGGCGTTCGGGGAAAAACGGAGGGAAACGGGTCAAACCCGGGCCCATACTTCGCTACTCTGTGATGCTCGCTCGGGATCGATCAGCAAGATGTGAGATAAATCACATTACTTCGAAACTTTCAGCGACCCTGGCAGTGAACGGTTTAGAGACTATCCCCGATCCAAGCCCGGAAGTCTTAATCCAATGAAATCCCCATCCGCTTCCCCAGAGTCCGGTCCCACTCCGTCAGACGGTTCTCGAAGGTGTTTTCGCCATCATGCTTCACAATCGCTGCCCTCACCGCGTACGCCCACATATCGAAATCGCGCATCTTCTCGCTGTTGTCTGGATCCGCCAGGGACATCTCGCCCAGGTTGTACACAGCGGCCACCAGCTCATCGATCACCGAATAATAGCCCCTCTTTGCGATCAGCCCTCCGACCATTGCACTGATCGCCTCCTGATGCTCGGCGTCGTTCGGCGCCCCGCGAAATTCAGTCCGTTCCATCCGAGTGGTCCTCGTGGCAGCGTTCTTCCTGCGTCACTCTACAGGGATCATCAAAGCCCCGCCTCACCATGTCAACTGATTCAAGAGTAATGAGTAGCCGTAACTGCATCCGCGTAACGATTCCGAAATTGTCAGAGCATAGATTGCGAAAACGTTTTTCCCGTCGTTATACTCGAAGCTCTCAGCTATGAAGGCGCATCGTCTCATCGTCAGAGCTCTGCTCCTGATCTCGCTGCTCTCCCCATTAGGCCTTCGGGCCTTCGGCAGCCGCATCAGTTCGCCTTCGTGCCAGGTACTCACCAATTCCGCAAGGCATCAGCACCAGCGGCAGATCGCAAGATCATCGGTCGATGTCGTACTCGCCGCACCCGCTCACCGCTCCCCGGCACAGCGCATCCACCGCTTGCGCGGCAAGAGAATCAACCTCGACAGATCTTTTGTTCTTCCTCCTGCATCCGCGCCCATTGCGAAGCCACCCTCTTCGATAATCACTCTCGAAGCGCGGACCCCCAACGGACCCAACCCAACGCGCGGCCCTCCCTTTCACCTCTCGCTCTAACGCGGCATTCCTTCACAACTCCGAGTCATAGACTCGCTCGAGCACATCGATTGTGTCTCCAGGCGCACTCGTCACCTTACTCACCCCATTGCAGTCTTTTCGAGGCCCCCGGATTTAGTTTGGGTTCCCTTCGCTTTCTTGCCTGGAGGGAATCCAATGGACTAGCAACCACCCTCCATGGGAACTAGTCCGAACAGGGTTGGCACGCCCGGGGAAGGCGGGTCCAACCCATTACGTCAGCCGATCGAGTTCCGATCTTCTGACTCGATCGCTGCCGTCGCAGGCAGTGGTGCCCGCCCCGGTCGCCGCTGCCTGCATTTCCTCTCTTTCCAAACCTTCTTCTGAATCAACCTGCTCGCTGCTTGCATCCATTCTGCAAACCCGTCTTCCCCGACTTCGTTCCCAGGAGGCCCCATGAAAATAGCCGCCACCGTCGCCCGCTACTTGCTGGGTGTCATCTTCGTCTTCTTTGGCTCCAACATGCTCTTCCACTTCCTCCCAACCCCGCCTATCCCGCCCGGCCCCCTCGCAGACTTCACCAGAGCCTTCGCCGTTTCCCATTATGACTTCGCCATCGGCTTCTTCCAGGTCGTTCCAGGCATTCTCCTTCTCATAAATCGCTACGTCCCATTGGCGCTGACTGTGCTGGCAGGAATGATCATCAACATCGACCTCACCCACATCACCATGGCCCCATCAGGCCTACCCATGGCGGCCGTCGTCAGCCTTCTCTGGCTCCTCGTCTTTCTGCGTGTCCGGGCGAACTTCGCCGGCATCTTTGAGCCCGCTCCCCAGCGCTGATCCACGCCGAGTCCATACAATGAAGTAGCATGATCGAGTACCTCTACCTCGGCCGCGTTTCCTACGACGAAGCCCTCCGCATTCAGACAGAGGTCGCGGCCCTGCGCCTGGCCGGTCACATCGAGAACACCCTCCTCCTCCTCGAACACCCCCCTGTTCTCACCCTCGGCCGCAACGCCAGCCGCACCAACGTCCTCGCCTCCGATGAGCTCCTCTTGAGCCGCGGTGTCACCCTTCACGAAATCAACCGCGGCGGGGACGTCACCTACCACGGCCCCGGCCAGCTCGTCGGCTACCCCATCTTCGATCTCCGCAGCCTCCAAAACTCAAGGGGCGGCAGGCTTGGTCCAGTCGACTTCGTTCGCATGATGGAAGAAGCTCTCATCCGGCTCTGCGGAGTCTATGGCGTTCGCGCCGGTCGCATCGCAGGACTCACCGGCGTTTGGTGCGGCCTCCACGACACGCAGCCCGGTCCCGCTCGAGAACGTAAAATCGGCGCCATCGGCATTCACGTCTCCCGCGGAATCACCTCCCACGGATTTGCCTTCAATGTGACCACGGATCTCCGTGACTTCCAACTCATCAATCCGTGCGGCATCACTGACAAACCCGTCACCAGCCTCAACCTCGAAGTCCCCGAAAGCGTGACTTTGCCCTCGCTCGAAAACATTGCCCATCAGGCCGCGAGCCAGTTCGGCCATGTCTTCTCGGAGCAGGTTCTCGCCGTCGAATCTCTCGACGTTCTCCGCGCTCACGCCGAAGCCAAAAAGAACTTCCCCGCCAACGACACCCCCCTCCAACTCCCCACTGAACTCCGCAACCTCCACCATGACCCTGACCACCCCACCCAGGCCTGATCTCTGCCGCTCGCGTCTCGTCCGACTGGAAACTGGCAACTGGAGCCTGGTAACTACCCCAGCAATTTATAATCCGGCAGGAGCCTGGCCCCTATCCCGCTTCGCGGAGTGAACGATTCATGCCAACCCCCGTCATCATGCCCCAGATGGGCGAGTCGATCGTTGAGGGCACCATCACCAAATGGCTCAAGCAAATTGGCGACCCGGTCGAAAAAGACGAGCCACTCTTCGAAATCTCCACTGACAAAGTCGACGCCGAAATCCCCGCACCTTCGTCTGGCATCCTCACCGAAATCAAGTTCCCCGAAGGCGCCACCGTCGGAATCAACACAGTAGTGGCCACCCTCTCCGAGAACGGCTTTACGGCAGCGCAGCCGTCCGCGCCAGCGGAGCCTCAATCGTTAGCGCCGCAAATGCCGCAGCCTGAGCAATCAGACGTGCCGCAGGTGCACACGACTGCCAAACCCGGCACAGGCGGCATCGAGATAGTGATGCCCCAGATGGGCGAGTCTATCTTCGAAGGCACCGTCACCAAATGGCTCAAGAGAGTCGGCGACGCGATCCAGCGAGACGAGCCTCTTTTCGAAATCTCGACCGACAAGGTCGATGCCGAGATTCCTTCTCCCGTCGATGGCACCCTCACTGAAATCCGGGCCCAGGAAGGTGAAACCGTCCAGATCAACACAGTCGTCGCCATCATTGGCGGCAGCACCGCAATTCCTGCCAGCACCATCCTCTCGACTACTCCGCAGTCACAGCCAGCCCCATCGCAGGTGCTGGCACAGTCGCAGCCGGCCTCTGCACAAATAGCCCAACCGGCTCCGCAGGAAGACATCCGTTCCTCGCCCCTCGTCCGCCGTATCGCTCGCGAATACAAAATTGACTTGCGTTATGTCCCAGGCACCGGCTCAAACGGCCGGATCAACAAACAAGACATACTACGATTCATCAAGGAAGGTTCCACAACACAAGCGAAGGCGCCGCAGACACGCTCAGCCCCACCGCAGTTGCCCGAGCGCCCCGCGCCGAAAGATCTGACAGGGGACGTAGTCCCTCTTACCAAGATGCGCGCCATCATCGCCCAGCGCATGGTCGAGAGCAAGCGCATCGCCCCGCACGTCCACTCAGTCTACAAAGTCGACATGACTCGCATCGCGCGCCTTCGCGATCGCGAGCGCGCCGCCTTCGAGCAGCGCCATGGCGCCAAGCTCACTTACATGCCATTCATCGCCGCCGCTGCCATCGAAGCCCTGCGCCACCACCCCATCGTCAACGCATCTCTCGCCGACAACAGCATCCACTACCATGCCAACATCAATCTCGGCATCGCCGTCGCACTCGAGTGGGGACTCATCGTGCCCACCGTCCGCGAATCCGAGAAGCGCACCTTCTCCGACCTCGCCCGCACCATCGCCGACCTCGCCGGTCGCGCCCGCACCAAGAAGCTCTCCCCCGACGAAGTCGGTGGATCGACTTTCACCCTCACCAATCCTGGAATCTTCGGCGACGAATTCGGCCTTCCCATCATCAACCAGCCCGAGTCCGCAATCCTCGCCATCGGAGCGATCAAAAAAGAGCCCGTGGTCCTTACCGACGCCGAGGGCAACGACACCATCGCCATCCGCGCCATGCAGTACTACTGCCTCGGCTTTGATCACCGCCTGATCGACGGCGCCGACGCCGGCAAGTTCATGAGCGAATTCAAGCACCAGCTCGAATCCTGGAACCGTCCGCTAGATTAAATTGAAACTCAGCACCAGTTCGAACCGCTCCATAAGCCTCTTGTCCAATCCTGTTCCCTGATCTTTGTCACTTCGCCCACGCCAGTCCATCCGTCGAGCTACCCGTCGTTATCGTCCGAGTCACCTTCCAGCTCCCCAGATCGATCTCTGACACCGTCCCTGCCCCATGCATGCACGACACGTATGCCGTCTTCCCATCCGGCTGCACCAGCACCTCCTGCGGATAGTCACCAACTGAAACGCTCCTCGCCACCTGCATCGTCTTCAGATCGATCACTGCAACCTTGTTCTGATCCGCCAGCGCTACCAGAAGCCACTTCCCATCCGGCGTCACGGTCGACCCATACCCGATCCCCTCCATCGAAATCCACTTCGCCACTTCATTCTTCGTCGTATCGATGGCCACCATTTGCGGCTTGGTCTGGTCAGCCGTGAACACCCACTTGTCATCCGGCGTCATCGAGATCCTCTGCGTGTTTTCCGAAATCTTAATAACCTTCAGCACCTTCCGGCCCGGCACATCAATCACCGAAATGGTCCCTGGCCCCACGTTCGCCGTGTACGCTCGCTTGCCGTCATGCGACAGCACCGCCATATGGCTCTGCTCCTGCCCCGTCGGCAGCGCACCCAGAACCTTCAGCGTCTTCGGATCGATGATTGTAATCGTCTTGTCGAGTTCCGTGGTCACGTAAAGCAGCCCGTCCCTCGGCCCGATCAGTGGACAGTGCGGCCGCACCCCATGATTGAACCGGATATCGCCCACCACCTTGCGCGAACCGATATCAATCGCCGCAATCGTGTCCCCATCCGATCCCGGTTTGCCAACCCCTGAGTTCCCATAAATCGGCACATACGCCGTCTTCCCATCCGACGACGCAATCACCTCGTGCCCGGTCGTGCCTCCTTCCGGCACGGTCGCCACCACCGACCCGCTTGCCGGATCGACAATTGCCAGGCTCTGGGTCGCCTTCACCGCAACCAGCAACCTCGATTGCGCGCTCACCACTCCCGCACACATCACCACTCCTGCCACAACAACTCTAGAAATCTTCAACGGGTGACCTCCACCAGACAGCACCGACTATATCGCACCAGCTCAGACATATCCGACGGAAATTGGTTCCTCGTCCTGGCTTTGCCGGGAAGGAAATCCATCACGACCTCGAAGAACAGCACCGACGCTACAGCAATCCGGTACCCTATCCTGATGCCAGTTCCCATCCGCGACGGCGATCTCATTCAGATCGTCGACGCCGCCCTCGCCGATGCCACCCGCCGCTCCGGACCGTGGCTCGCCTGTCGCCCGGGTTGTACCCAGTGCTGCCACGGCGCCTTCGCCATCAATGCTCTGGACGCCGCCCGCCTCCAGGTCGGCATGCAGGCACTCGAATCGTCCGAACCACAAACAGCTGAATCCGTCCGTCAGCGCGCTCAAAACTGGCTCAGCGAGTACGCCCCCGACTTCCCCGGCGACCCCAGCAGCGGCCTCCTCGGCACATCGGAATCCGACCAGGCCCGCTTCGAAGACTTCGCCAATGACGCGCCCTGCCCCGCCCTCAATCCCGAAACCGGCCTATGCGACATCTACGCGTTCCGTCCCATGACCTGCCGCGTCTTCGGTCCTCCCGTCCGCGTGGCCGAGCGCGACGGCCTGGCCTGCTGCGAACTCTGCTTCATCGGAGCAACAGATGACCAGATCGCTGCCTGCGAAATGCCCATCCCACACCAGCTCGAAGATCAGCTTGTCACCGAAACCGGCGGCTCCGGCGAGACCATCGTCGCCTTCGCACTCCTGCGCTGAACGATGCAGATTGGCGCTCGCCACAAACACCCCCCAATCCCGCTTCACCAACGCGCTACAATGAAGCACCCCGGAGAGTCGCACCCAGGGAACCCCCGCTCTGGCCGCCGCACGAGGCCGCGAAGCCATGCCCGTCGCACATCTCACGCTCGAGCTCCGCATTGAGCACGCCAACTCCCTCAAAGATCGACGCCAAGTCGTCCGCTCGATGAAAGACCAGCTCCGGCAGAGCTTCAACATCTCTGTCGCCGAAATGGATGAGGCCGTAACCTGGCGCTCCGCCACCCTCGGCATTGTCGCCATCTCCAGCTCCCGCAGCTACCTCCACCAACTCATCGAAGAAGTTGAGCGCGCCGCCCGTCGCATGTCTAACGAACTAGGCGCAGAACTCGCCGATAGCTTTTGGGAATACCTCGAAAGCTGATCTCGCGAGTTGACCTTGATACACCAGTGAGGGCGTTCTCTTCTAATTCATGACCCCTGATCTCTAATCCCTGCTCCTGCTACTCCCACCGCAGCGCCGACACCGGATCCGTTTTCATTGCCGCCCGTGCCGGAATCAAGACCGCAACCATTGCCACCACCGCCAATGAGATTGGCACTCCTACAAACGTCACCGGATCGCGCGCCCCCACATGGAACAGCACACTCTGTAGAACCCGAGTCAATAGCAGCGCCGCGCAGATTCCAATCACTCCCCCAATCACGATCAGCTGCACACCCTCCTGCAGAATCAACCGAAGCACATCCCCACGATCCGCACCTACCGCGATCCGAATTCCCATCTCTCGCGTCCGCTGCCGCGCCATGAACGCCACCACACCGTACAGCCCGATCAGTGCCATTATCAGTCCCGTACATGCAAAAAAGCTGAGCAGCGCCGTCTCAAAACGCGGCCGATCCGCCATCCCCGCTACCCGTTCATTCATCGTCTCAATCTCCACCGGCACCGTTCCATCTATCTGCGCAATTTGCGACCGCACCCACGGCGCCAGCGCCTTCGGCGGCGTACTCGTCTTCAGAATCAGCACCGCGGATGGAGCCATCGTCCAGTCTGCTGGGTCATTCCGCCGCAAACGGTAGAACTCCGGCTGATCCATCGCCTCCAGACCCTCATTCTTCACATTCGCGGCAACACCCACGACCTCATGCCACGGATCGTTTGGCGTGGGCTTCACTCTCTTCCCGATCGGGTCCTCGTTCGGAAACAGCCGTGACGCCAGGCTCTCACTCAGAATCAGGTAATTCCCCTTCGACCTCCGCTCCTCCTCCGTGAATCCGCGCCCGCGCACGATTGAAATATCCAATGCCTTGAAATACTCTGGCGTAACCAACCTCCAGATCACCATGCCTCCTGTCTCGCCGGAAGGGGCCGGTCGTCCGTCCACAGCGATGATGCTGAATATCTGGCTGCGCCGATAACCTCCGGGAGGAACCGTATCACTGACTGCAACCTCGCTCACCCCGGGCAACCTCTTGATTGAGTCTTCTGCCTTCGTAAAGAACCCCATCTGCAACTGCGATGTCGCATATCTTTCCCGGTTCAACGAAATCGACGCTGTCATCACTCCGCTGGATTGCATCCCGATCGCCTGGTTTTGCAGATTCGCAAAACTGCGCACCAGCAGCACCGCTCCGGCCAGCAGAATCAGGCTCGCCGCAATCTGCGTCACAACCATCCCGCGCCGCAGCAACGCCCGAGTCTGCGTTCCTGATTCCCTTGCCGCGAGCGCAATCGCACGCGGTCTGAACATTGCCGGCGCAAGTCCAAAGACCACTCCCGCCACGAGTCCCAGCACGACGGTGAACGTAATGATCCGCAGATCTAACTGCGCCTTAGCCAGAAACGGCAAGCCCGACGGCGCAATCGCAACAAATACCCGCAGCAACCCTTCTCCGAATACGCATCCTGCCGCCGTTCCAATCGCTGAAAGCATCATTGATTCCGTCAGCGTTTGCCTAACCAGACCCGCTCGCGTCGCACCCAGGGCCGAGCGCACCGCAAGCTCACGTTCTCGCGCAACTGCGCGCGCTAGCAACAGGCTGGCAACGTTGGCGCACGCAATCAGCAGCACCGCTGCGACCGCGCCCAGCAAGATCCAAGCCACAAGCTGCACATCCTGCATCTGCCGGTCGCGGATCGGGCGCACCCGCATGTGCACCTCATTTTGAAAACGAGGCGGAGCAAGACTCAGCGAGTAATCAAACACCGGCTTCAGCCGCTGCACAGCTTCCGGTACTGAGGTCCCGGCCCTGAGCCTGCCAAACGCGTAAAGCACATGAGACGGCTGACCAGCCTTATCCGGCACACGTCCCAGCCCCTCCGACGTAAGGACGTCCACCTTCTCCAGCAGCGGCATCTCGAAATTCCTCGGCAGCACGCCAATTACACGCACCGGGTGTGTATCGATCTGAACCATCCGATTCACAACTGCTGCATTGCGTCCAAATCGCGAAACCCAGAGCCCGTACGTGATGAGGGCGACCTTCGGCCCTTTCGGCCGGTCCTCTTCTGGAGAGAAGTTCCGTCCCAGAATCGGCGAAACTCCCAGCGTCGGCAGAAAGTTCTGCTCGACACTAGCGCAACTCAACCGTTGCGGATTGCGCTCAGTCAGATCGCATTCATTCACTCCGTTTTCCGACGTGATTTCGCTGAACGCGGTTTGGTGATCCTTCCAATAGAAGTACGAATCCCCCAGCATGAATTCCTGCGGAATGATCGGCGCAGTCAATCCCACAGATACGAGCTGCTCCGGATGCGCATAAGGCAAGCTTCGAAATAGAATCCGGTCTACGACGCTGAAGACTGCCGTAGTCGCACCAATCCCAAGCGTAAGGGTCAGCACCGCCGTAATCGCAAACACCGGATTCCGCCGGAACCCGCGTAACGCATACCGCACATCGCGCACTACGCTCTCGATCGCCGGCAGCGTCGCTCGATCCCGATACTTCTGCTTCGCCTGCTCCGCTCCGTTTAGCTGCAATAACGCTTCGCGACGCGCCTCCGACTCGCTCAGTCCTGCAGCTACTCCGTCCCGCGTATGCTGCGCGATATGATTCTCAAGCTCGGCATCGAAACCATCGCCATCCCGGCCGCCTCTGAACACCCCGCGCAAACGCATCCAAAGCGCACGCAACCCTCGCATCCTGACCTCCAGCACAACCCCGTCGGCCTTTCGCCCAATTCTCTAATCCGCTCGCAACGCCTCCATCGGATTCACTCCCGCCGCTCGCCGCGCAGGTATCCACGCCGCCGCAATCGCCACCATTGCCATCAGCACCGGAACTAGCGCGAACGTCACCGGATCCACCGCACTCACCTCAAACAGGAAGCTGTGCAGTACCCGGCTCAGCGCAACCGCACCCGCCAGCCCCGCCGCACATCCTGCCAGCGCAAGGAAAAGGCTCTCCCGCACCACGCTCATCACGATCTGCCATCGCTGCGCGCCAAGTGCAAGCCGCAGCCCGATCTCCCGCGTCCGCCAGCTCACGATATATGCAATCAGGCTGTACACTCCCACCGCGCCAATCACAACCGCCAACACGCCAAATCCAAGCAGCAAAATCGCAAGGGCCCGCGGCGCAGCCACCGAGTTCGCCACCAGGTCGTCCATCGTTCGCACGCGGGTCACCGGCACCAGCGAATTGATTCCCGCCACCGCACTCCGCAGTCCCGCCGCCGTCTCGCTTGCACTTGTATGCGTCCGCAACATCGCGAACATCACCGGCTGATTTCGCTCCGTCGTCAGCGGCAGAAACACCTGGTCCTTTGGGCCCTCCTGCAAGCCCCCCTCGAGTGCATTCCGCACTACCCCAACTACCATCGACGCCTTATCTGGATTCCACACCGCCGGCGTCTTCTCATCCACCACGTCCAGCAGATGCTTCCCAATCGGATCCTGGTTCGGCCATAGTCTCTGCGCCATGTGCTCATTCACAACCACAGCACGTGTTGTCCCCGAAATATCCTGTTGTTCCAGCAAGCGTCCGCGCACGAGCTTTAAATTCAGCACCTCAAAATATCCCGGTGACACCACGCGGCTCGTTGCCAGCAGTGCTCCCTGCCTCGCATCGCGAGGATGATCCTCCGCGTCGAACACGTAATTATCCGACCGGCCGCTCAGCGGTAGTGAATCTACAAACGCGACGCTCTCCACTCCCGCAATCCCCTGCGCTCGCTCAATCAGAGCATCGAAGAACGACTGGCATCTGCCCCTCTCCTTGCACGCGCCCGCGTCCAGCGCTACCTCCGCCGTCACAACGTGATCCGTCCTGAATCCCGGATCCACCTTCGTGATCCGATACAGGCTGTGCAGCACCAGCCCCGCCGCCGTAATTACCACCACTGTTAACCCGATCTGCGCCATCACCAGGATCTTCGAAATTCCAAACCGCGATCCCTGACCCGCTAGCCCGCGCCCACCCATCCGCAATGTGCTCAGCAGATTCAGCCCCGCCATCTTCAGTGAAGGAATCAACCCGAACATCATTCCCGCGAAAATTGAAGCGCAGAGTGTGAACACCACATCGCCCCAATGCAGCGACACATCCTGGATCCGTGGTGTATCCGCCGGAAGCAGCCCAACGAAAATCCTCAAGCTCGCCACCGCCGCGCCCAGCCCCACCGCTCCCGCAGTCAATCCCACAACCACGCTCTCTGACAACAGTTGTTGCACAAGCCGCTTCCCCGACGCGCCCAGCGCGCTCCTTACCGCAATCTCCCTCTCCCGCGCGCTCGCCCGCGCCAGCATCAGGTTCGCCACATTCGCGCACGCAATCAGCAGAATCAAGCCCACCGCTCCAAACAGCAGCAGCAACCGCGGTCTCATCGCGCCAGTCTGCGATTCCAGCAGTGGAATCACCGTCATATCCGACGCCCATATATCCGGCATTCGAAAGGGAAACACCGGCAACAGCACCGCATGCAGCCGTCGCAACTCGGCCTGCGCCTGCGCGGGAGTGGCTCCATCCGCCAACCGCCCAAAACCGCGAAGATCAAAAGCGAACCACGGGTCAAATACATCCCCTCCGCGATACGACACTGGAATCACGAACTGCGTATCCGCATATGGAAAACGCACGCCCGCCGGCATCACTCCCACAATCCTTCGCGAAACGCCATCGATGCGAATCTGCCGCCCGATCACTCCCGCATCTCCGCCGAAGTGCTGCCTCCAGTATCCGTAGCTCAGCACCACGTCATGATCTTCCCCGGCCACGGAATCCCGGGCGGCAAAAAAACTACCCATTGCCGGCTTCACGCCCAGCACATCCAGTGCATTCACCGTCACCGTCGCGCCAAATACCCGCTCCGGCACATCCGAGTCCGAAATGTTCGACTCCGCATCTGGCCCATATCCCGCCACCGACTTCAGCGCTGTTGCATGCGAGCCAAGCTCTCGAATCCATCCCTTCGGAAACACCGGTGCATTCGTTCCCGCGATCCGCACCAGCCTATCCTGCCGCGCATACGGCAGCGGTCGCAGCAGAATCGAATCCACCAGCGTATAGATCACCGCATTCGCGCCGATCCCCAGTGCCAAAGTCAACACCGCAGTGATCGTGAACCCCGGCGCTCTTCGCATCTGCCGCAACGCAAACCGGAAATCCTGCAGAAAGCTCTCCAGCGGCGGCAGTGTCGCGCGCTCTCGATAAGCTTGCCTCGCCTGCTCCGCTCCACCCAGCCTTATTAGCGCCTCCCGCCGCGCATCATCCCTGCTCGCCCCTGCACGCACCCGGGCCTCCACATCCATCGCGATATGGCTCTCCAGTTCCGCGTCAAACTCCTGTGCTTTTCGGCGAACGAACACTCCGCGCACTCGCAACCAGAACGCTCGCTGCTTTCCCATCGCCAACTCCTGCTACTCCGTCCTCAACGCCTTCATGGGATCGACCAGCGCTGCCCGCCTTGCAGGAACCCAGCACGCGACTAGCGCAATCGCTCCTAGAAACACCGGCACCACCGCAAACGTCACCACATCATGCGGCTGGATCCCATACAGAAAACTCGATGCAAACCTTGAAACCATCCACGCAACCGGCCAGCCCAGCACCATCGCAATCAGCACCAGCACCATTCCGTGTTTCACGACCAGCCTTGCAACACTGCCAGCGTGCGCTCCCAGCGCCATACGAATCCCGATCTCTCTCGTCCGTCTGCTCACCGCGTAGCTCATCACGCCATACAGCCCCACCGCCGCGAGCAACAGCCCGATCCCGCCAAACACGCCGAACAGCGTTGCCGCCAGCCGAGGCAGAAAGAACGCCGACCGCACATGCTCCTCCATCGTTTCTTCGTTGTAGATCGCGATGTTCCTGTCGATCGCGTAGATCTGTCGCCGCACTCCCTCCGCCACCGCTGCAGGATTTCCCGGCGTGTGCACGATTAGCGTGTAACCCATACCTGACGGATCTTCGGCGATACTCTGATCCAGCGATCGATAAAGCATCGGCCGCGTATCTTCGCCAATCGTGCGCGACTTCGCATTTCCGACGACGCCGATAATCTCGTAATCCCAATGCCCCCCGTGCACATGCTGCCCAATCGGATTCCCGCCACGAAACATCTTCTCTGCAAACGCCTTGTTCACCACCGCAACGCGCGGCGCATCCGCAGTTTCATTGCCAAAATCGCGGCCAGCCAGCATCGGAACCCCAAGCGCCTGGAAATATCCACTCGTCGTCATATACAAATCCGTCATCGCATGCGGAGAGTCTTTCCCTTCGCTCCCTGCGATCGTGAATCCGTCGCTGCGATGCCCTCCCGACAGCATTGCCACATCCGTCGTCACCGCCGCATCCACTCCAGGCAGCGCCGCGACTCGTTGCCGCAGCTCTCGCATGAACCGGCTTATTTGCTCCGGCGTGTACCCATTCAGCCGCGGATCAACCGACATCAGCAGCAATCCCTGCGTACGAAATCCCAGGTCGATTCTCGCCGCACTTTGCATGCTGCGCAGAAACAGCCCCGTTACGCACAGCAGCACCAGCGACATCGCAACCTGCCCCACCACCAGAACATTCCGCAACGTCACGCGCCGCCCGGGCCGTGCCAGCGCATCCTCTCCCTTCAGCGCATTCGCAAGCATCGGCCGCGAAGCCGCCCACGCGGGAGCTATTCCCAGCAACACGCCACACACAATGCTCGCCACCAACGTGTACGCCAGCGTCCTCCAGTCCAGGGCTACTCGCAGATCCAGCGGTATCGGTGCAGGAACACGAAATGCCGAGAGCGATTGCGTCGACCACAGCGACATCAGCACTCCGAGCGCCCCGCCTGCCACGCCCAGCAGAGTGCTCTCCATCAGCAGCTGCCGCCGCAGCCGCGCACGAGTCGCGCCTATCGCAAGCCGCACCGCCATCTCTCTCTGCCGACCCGCCGCCTTCGCGAACAGCAGGTTCGCAACATTCGCTCCTGCAATCGCCAGCAGCAGGATCACAATCACACCCAGCGCCGACAAGAACGTCAGCACCGCGCTCCTCTCCCTGGGCGGCAGCGACCCCGCCTGCTCGAACACAAATGAATTGTCCTTATCCGTCTTCGGGTACTCAGCAGCAAACCGGTGCGCCATCGTATCCAGTTCGCTCGCTGCCTGCGTGCGCGTCACTCCATCGCGAAGCCGCGCTATTACTTCGAGCCAGTGGTACTCCCGCGATTGTTGCGGAGGCAGAGTCGCAGCAAGTTCCGGCGCGATTCCCAGCGGCACCCAGAATTGCGTATCAAGGATCTGATCCACACTATGGAACGATGCCGGCGCAATGCCCACCACTGCAAACGACCGGCCTGACATCGTAACGTTCTTGCCTACAATCTCCGGATCGCTTCCATAACGGCTCTGCCAAAGTCTCTCGCTCATCACAATCGCCGGCGTACGATTCTCCGTCGCAGCGAATCCGCGGCCCCTCACCATCGGCAATTCCAGCACGTCAAAAAAGTTCGTTGTTACAGCCTGTCCCCAGATGCGCTCCGGCTCACTACCACCGCTGATGGATACCGGCAAAGGTTCAGAGAACCAGGCCGCTACTCCTGAAAACGACCTCGCCTGGTCACGAATGTCTTGAAAAAGCGGGAGCGGAAACGCGTTACAGCATCGCTCTCCCCGCTGCGCAATATGCAGCGACAGCAGCATCGCAGGATCGCCCACCGGCGCAGGCCGCAGAACGAACCGGCTCACCATCGCGAAGATCGTTGCATTTGCCCCAATCCCCAGCCCGATCGAAATCACCGCAACCAGCGCGATCGCCGGTTGCTTCGCCGCTGTCCGAACTGCATATCGCAAGTCCCGCGCAACATTCTCAATCCACGGCAATGTCCGCCCCTCGCGTCTCGCCTGCCGTGCCTGTTCCACTCCGCCCAGTTGCATCACCGCCCGCCTCCGCGCATCCGCCTCGCTCAGCCCCGCCGCAACACCCGCGTCCGTGTGCAGCGCCAGATGCGCCTCGAGTTCCTCGTCGAATTCGCCAGCACCACGTCCGCGCACACTGCCACACAACCGAATCGCAAATGCTCGCATTTTGGCAGGCAAAGAATTCATCGCGCCGTCCGCCTACGCCTCTTCCGCCGGCGTGAGAAACCGCGAAAGAATCTCCGTTGTCTGCTCCCAATCCGCCGTCGCTCTTCGAACCTGCTTCTGCCCCGCCTTCGTCAGCTCGTAGAACTTTGCCTTCCGGTTGTTATCAGAAACGCCCCACTGCGATCGCACATACCCCTCCTGCTCCAGCTTCAGCAGCGCGGGATATAGCGTTCCATAATTCAGTTGCAGCAAGTCGCCGCTCGTCTGCTCAATGCGCCGCGCCAGCCCGTACCCGTGCTGCGGCCCCATCGTCTCCAGCGTCTTCAGAATCATCAGCGCCAGCGTTCCCTGCCACACATCCGTCTTGTCGCCCATTCTTCTCTCCTATGGGTCTGCAATAGGAGCACTCTACGCCCACTTCTATTGGAACGCAATAGGAACACCCTCGGTATCCTCAAATCCCTGTGACGAACAGTGCAGCCTACTCGCGTGTTAGCCTTGCCTCAACACTGCCACGGAGCTAACTCATGAACATGCGCCTCTTCGCGCTGGCCGCACTCGCTGCCCTCTCAGCCGCCGCCCAATCCCCATCCGATATCCCGGCCTCTGTCGACAAACAGCTCCCCGCTCTCGCCGAAACCTACAAGCACCTCCATCGCAATCCCGAGCTTTCCCACAACGAAGGGAAGACCTCCGCCTTCCTTGCCACCGAACTTCGCAAGCTCGGCTACACCGTCACCGAGCACGTCGGCAAATACGAGGATGGCTCCCAGGCACACGGCGTCGTCGCAATCCTCCAGAACGGCGCCGGCCCGCGTCTCCTCATTCGCGCCGACATGGACGCTCTCCCAGTCGAAGAGAAGACTGCCCTCGACTACGCCTCCACAGTTCGCTCGACCAACGCCCAGGGCCAGGATGTCGGCGTCATGCACGCGTGCGGTCATGACATCCACATCACCGTTCTCCTCGGTACCGCCCGCGAACTGGCCGAGCGCAAATCCCAATGGCACGGAACCGTAATGCTCATCGGCCAGCCATCGGAAGAAACCATCGACGGCGCCCGCGCCATGCTCGCCGACAACCTCTATCAGCGCTTCGGCCGCCCCGACTTCGTCCTCGCCGAACATGATGCATCCGTCTACCCGGCCGGCTCCATCGCCATCAAGGGCGGACCAGTCCAGGCCAGCTCCACCAGCATCGACGTCACCATGCGAGGGATCGGCTCTCACGGCTCCGCCCCACAGCACGGCAAGGATCCCATCCTCATGGCCGCCGAATTCATCGTCCTCGCGCAATCCATCGTGGCACGCCAGGTCGACCCTCAGCAGCCGGCCGTCCTCACCGTCGGCACCATCCGTGGCGGCACGAAGCGCAACATCATCTCTGAAGAAGTCACGATGGGCCTCACTCTGCGCACTTACTCTGACGAAGTGCGCGACCAAATCGTCGCCGCAGTCCGCCGCACTGCCGAAGGCGTCGCCGTCGGCTATGGCCTCCCACAGGATCGCATGCCCATTGTCACCGTCAGCAAGACCGAGGTCGCGCCCGTCCTTCTCAACGATCCCGCACTTGCCAATCGCCTCCGCGCCGCCACCGTCCGCACTCTCGGCGCCGAACATGTCGAAGAGTTCAAACCCGTCATGGGCTCGGAAGATTTCGGGATCTTCCGCCTTGAAGACAAAATACCCGGGGTCATGTTCTACCTCGGCGCAGCCGACCCCGACAAACTAACCCATGCTCAAAAAGCCGGAGTCCCCCTCCCCGGCCCCCACTCGCCCCTCTTCGCCCCCGTCTACGCCCCCACCATCAAAACCGGCGTCACCGCCATGACCGCCATGTCCCTAGACCTGCTGAAGTGAGCTCGAAAGCTGTGTCCTCGCCGCACCATGGCGCCTTTCGACCGACCTCCATTCCCGGAAACCGCTCACTTCTACTTCCCCGGTTCCACCAACGCCCCATACACCACACTCCTGCTCAAATACTGCAGGTTCTCCGTATTCGGCCCGCCGCCCATCCGCTGAATCATCCCCACAAACACCACATCGTTCGTCGGATCGATCCAGAACCACGTCCCCGCCGCGCCATCCCAGAAGAACGTCCCCTTCCCCTCCGGCAGATTCGCCGCGCCCGGATCGAACACCACCGCGCAGTTATACCCATATCCGAACCCCGGCCGCATTCTCTGCGCGCCAATACTAAACTCGCCCGTCAGCAACTTGTCCGCGAGATGATTCGCGCTCATCAACCGAACGCTCGCCGGCGATAGCAGCCGCGTTCCATTCAGCTCTCCTCCATGCGCCAGCATCTCCGCAAATCGGAAATAGTCCTCAGCAGTCGAAACCATCCCGCCGCCGCCAGAAGCCATCGTCGGCTCGTGCGCAAAGTCTCGCCGATTGACATTCGCCGCCCCATGATCCGATAACCCACCATTCGGTTCGACAAAGTACACGGTCGCAAACCGCGACCACTTATCCTCCGGCACAAAGAAACCCGCGTCTTTCATACCCAGCGGCTTGAAGATCTCATCGCGATAGAACTCCGGCAGCGTCTTCCCCGACAGCTTCTCCACAATGGAGCCTTGGATATCCATCGACACCGAGTACACCCACTTCGTCCCCGGTTGATACGACAGCGGTAGCCCGGCCAGCTTCGTCACAAACTCATGCAGATCCTTCGATTCGAACAGGTGCGCATCCTTCACCATCTGATCCACCGGCGTGTTCCCAAAGATTCCATACGTGAATCCCGCCGTATGCGTCATCAACTCCGCCATCGTCGGCGGATGCACCGGATCTTCCAGCAGTGCCTTCCCGGTCGCATCCGTCCCCGCATATACCTTCAAGTGCGCAAACTCCGGCACGTACTTCGCGACCGGGTCCGACGGCAGCCACTTTCCCTGCTCGTACAGCTTCATCATCGCGACCGCGGTCACCACCTTCGTCATCGAGTAATCGCGGAAGATCGTGTCCTTCGTCATCTCCTCATGCTTCTCGATATTCCGCATCCCGTACGTGCGGTAGTCCACCACCTTCCCGTGCCGTGCCAGGATCGTCACCACGCCCGCCACCTGCTGGTTCTTAACCGCCTCTTTCATCAGCGTGTGCAGCCGCTCCAGCCCCTCCGCCGAAAACCCGACCGTCTCCGGCTTCACCAGCGTCATATCAAGATTGCCGCTCTTCGACTCGCCGCCAGCCGCCTTCGGCGCTCCTTGCGCGCCACCCATCCATGGGCTCGCCGCCAATGCAACTCCCATCACAACCGTCAGAACAACGCGATCAATACGCACCAATCAATTCCCCCAATTCCACGACGCCCCTTTATACCAAAACAAAGACCAGAACCCCGCGTCGGCATCCGCCAACACAAGAGCCCTGGCCCTTTCATTCCCTGCGTCCCTGGTCCCTTTTTCTAAACCCTGTTCTTAATAGATCACCTTCAACGAAAACTGAATCTGCCTCGAAGTACCCGCCGTTTTGCTTATGAAGCCAAACCCATTCGTCGTGCTGATCGAAGCCGAAGGAACGCCGCCTGTTGTGCTTGTCGTAACACCAAGGATGTTCGCCGGCGTGCTCATATTCACGATGTTGAACAGGTTGAACAGCTCCGCCCTGAACTGCAGGTCCATCCGTTCCGCTCCGCTCGCTCGGCGCCCAAATGGGGTGTCCTTGATGAACGCAAAATCGAAGTTATAGAACGCGGGCCCACGAAACGTATTTCGTCCCAGCGTCCCAAACCGGCCTTGGTTCGGCCCCGTGCCGCCCGGCACGAACACAGGAATACTGAAGTACGCCGGTCCATTGTTAGGCCCGGCGCCGAAGTAATCCTTGCGATCCTTCCGCGCGGTCGAAAGATGCGGTTTGGCAATCTGATCCGGGCGATCCACGCCCATTGATCCGGCCCCCGTCTGCTGAATGCCCGAGTAAACCGTGAACGGCGCTCCCGAGCTCAGGCTCGAAATGCTCAGCATCTCCCATCCGTCCGTGATCTTTCTGCTGATCGGCTTCAGGAAGTTCACACTCTCAAGGTGCAGGTCCTGCGCCAGGCTCAGGCCGAACCCGTTCTTGATATCGAAATTCGAAGGCCCCTTCTCCGGGTGCGTGTCGAATGGGTCTTGCGACAATCCTGACGCCACCGCTCCGGTCGCACCAACTCCCCCCAGCACAAGGCTGGTTGTATCGATCGACTTGCTCCATGTGTAGCTCGCCTGGATTCCCGGCCCGCCGTGCGGCACCGTACCGGAGAGCGACGTCTGCAACGCGTGATACGTCGAGTGCGAATCGCCCGTGATTGCCGTCTCCGTTCCGAATCCGCCAATGATGTTGCCTGCGCTGTCGAACTTCGTATGCGGCGCAAACTGCTCCGTCGCACCAGGATACCCATTCGGAGACGTCCACCGCGGCAACCGTACCGCAGCCGTGCCTACATAAGCGGCGCTCGCCGTCAGATTCCCTAACTTTCGCTCCAGCCCCGCCGTCCACGTGTACAGCCATGCATTTCCAAACCGAGGATCGATCCCCTGAAGTGTCAGCGGGATAATATTCGGTGAATCAGTCAGCGCCGCCATGTCGTGCTCGTAGCGGTCCACGTCCATCACCGTGTTTGCGGGGACATCCTTTGTTTTTCCCGACGCAAATACGTCGGTCCCATCGGGCGTATAAGTCTTCGGAACCTGTGCCGGCGTAATAGTGAACCCGTACGGCAGCGGATTCGCAGCCGACGACACCTGCCGCGGATACACTGCAAACGGAGTGGCACCCGTCAGAAAATTGTCCTGCCAGATATTTGGCGGAATCGCCATGATGCTTCCGCCCGCATGCGCTGTCAAATTGTTCGTCGCTTGCCAACTCGCCTGCAGCCGTGGCTCCCATCCGTCATACTGCTTGTGATAGCCCGGCTGCGGATTGATCAGGTACTTCTGATCCCCCGTCAGCGAACTGAACCGCGATGTCCGGTGCGCTCTCTCCGAAATCGGCGTGTACACGTCCCACCTGATCCCGTAGTCCAGCGTCAGCTTCGGAGTCACCTTCCACGTGTCCTGCACCCACCACGCATAGTTCTCGCGATTGATTGCCGCAGGTCCCATGTGTTCGCCCGTAGAGACAAAGCTCGGAGCCACCGCTATCGTATAAGTGAACGGGCTCCCCGATAAAAATCCCGAGAGCGTATCCGGCAGCGGGTCGCCGACATTGATATTGTGATGCCCGCTCGCCGACGCAATCGCCTCCGTCGCGTATGCCGTTCCGCCTCCAAAGCCATACTCGCCGTTCGGGCTCGTTCCGAAGTACGTCGTGTCACGATTGATCCGCGCCTCCACTCCCGCCCGAATCGAATGCCTCCCGGTTACAAGCGAAACTGACTGGCGCCCGTGGAACAGATTCCCGTACGCCTGCATCACCGATCCGCCTGCAGAGTTGAACGCCTCGAATAATCCGTCCGCAAACTTCACTCCCGGATCAGTATGGTTAGGCGTCGGGAATCCTGGCGTAGTGCGCGTAATGCTGAGCAGCGACTCCAGCGTCACCCGCGGCGAAACCGTATGCGTCCAGCTCCCCAGCACATTTCGCTGCCGATCCAGGTACTCCACCGCAAACGACGGATCGATCGCCGTCTGATCCGGATTCGTTGTCGGCCCCGTCAGATTGTTGTAATTGAACCGTGCGAGGAACTGATCCTTCGACGAAAACTTGTGATCGATCCGAATTGAAAACTGATTCGCATTCGTAACCACCTTCGATGCCGTCGCATACGTGTTCGCCCCAAACGATCCCGTCGCCAGATTTGGCAGTGGATACCGCGCCAGAATCGCCGCAATTTCCGGCCTTACCGGAATGGCCAAGGTATCCGTTGTTCCGTCTGGAAACACAATGGTGTCATTCACAATGTTGCTGCCCGCCGCTGGCCGTTGCTCGGCAGAAGGCACAGGCATCACCTGCGTTGTCCCGAGCACCTGCCGGAATCCCTGATACTGCACGAAGTAGAAACTCCGCTTCCTGCCGTCATATATATGTGGCACAAATACCGGACCACCATTCGTGAACCCAAACTCATTTCTCCGGAACGGCGGAATCCTCCCCGGATACGCCGGCGTTGGATGATCGAAGTAATTCCGCGCATCGAACGAGGAGTTCCGCACAAACTCGAAAAACGATCCGTGAAATCCGCTCGCGCCCGACCGCGTATGAATATTGGTGAAACCAGCCGCGCCTCGCCCTATCTCCGCCGGCAGCCACCCCGAGCTCGAATCGATTCCCTCCACCGCGTCCACGTTGAAATTCGAGAACGTCGCGCCGCCCATCTCCGGGTCGCTGATGTCCGCCCCATCCATGGCAAATGTCGCTTCCACGCCTCGCTGTCCGTTGATCGCAAACTGCGCGGTAAAGTTCGTCGCGCCATTCGCATCCGTCATCGTTCCCGCGGCCAGCAGCAGCAGCGTGCTGAAATCGCGCTTGTTCAGCGGCAATTCGCTTACCGCCTGGCTCGACAGCTCCTCGCCGCCCGTTCCGGTCTTCTCTTTGTGTTGAATCAGCGTGCCGACGCTTAATTCACCGCGTCCCGCAAGCGTCAATAGAGCCTCCGGCCCGTTCACCTTCACATCGATCGGCTGGCCACTGCTCGCCTTCGCATCCTTCGCCGACACCGTTAGGCGATAGCTACCCTCGGGAATCTGCATGGTGAACCGCCCGTTCGCGTCGGTCCGCGCCTCGCCTTTCCCGTGGTCAGAGCTCAACGTGACCCGCGCATCCGCGATGGGCGCTCCGCCCGCATTGCGCAGCACGCCGCTCCACGGCACCTGCGCCAACGATTGCGCCAGCCCTGAAAACATCGCTACGACAACGAAGATTGCAACGGAGAAAAGAGACTTCAGGGCTCGTTCACGCCCCAAAACGAGGGAGAGCAAATTGTTTGTATTCACTGGACTACCTTAAGAATGAATGCATCCCGCGCATCTGCTGAATTCCCGTCTCTGCGCGCGGAACTTCAGAGAATTATAGTCCTCCATCGGCTACTAAAACCTTTTTGCAGAACTCCTTTGTGATCAGCGAGTCGTACGACAAGGACCGAGTGCCCCATGTCTCCCGATTTTGGAGACACGGGAGACCGGGCCCCGTCTCACAACCTCTTCCGGAAGTGGACGCACCGGTCCACCACGTGATATCCCAGCGCCGCGTGAGCCTGCTGGGAAACTACGTTTTCGATCACCGCATCCGAACCCATCTCCACACACCCAAACCCGCGCGCCCACTCTTCCGCTGCCGCAATGAGCTTCGCACCCACGCCGCTTCGCCGGTAATTCTCCGCGACATACCACCCCTCCACGTACCCCACCGCCTGCGCCGGATCGCACCCATCCGCATGCGATCGCAGATCCACCTCCACAAACCCCACCACGCCATCGCCGTCCCCCTCGGCCACCAGCACCGCAATCGGCAGCGTCAACCGCGCCGTGCCGTCCACCAGCGAACGCACTTCCTTCCCATGCTCCTCAACCGACCCCGCCGGCCATAGCGCATGAAACATCAGCGCCAACCGCTCGCAATCCCCCAACCCCGCCGCCCTGATTCGAACGCTCTCTCGCATCACATCCCACTCAATCCTCCATTCGACAGCACAGACCCACTCAACGTTACAAACATCCAGATCTTTGGTGGTCAGATACCCTTACTATCCCCATCCGTCACGTGAACGGTCGCAAACGAAAGTGTCGGCTCGACCAGAAGCGGTATATACTTCCGACCATCCCGGCTGACCGAATGAAATTGACACGCTGCCTGGCGCTTGCCCTTCTCCTCTGCTCAGCAAACATCGACGCTCTTGCGCAGACCACCCCATCCCGGAACCCGAAACCCGTATCCTCGTCCACCGTGACCGGGCGCGTATTCTTTGCCGACACTCGGACCCCAGCTCGCAAGGCGCGCGTTTACTTGCAACCTGTCGCTGTCCTCGAAGCCGACGCACCGCCCAACCGAACTTTTGCACCTGATGCAGCACCGGTTACAGCTTCGGTTGAGGCGCAATTCGATGGCTCTTTTTCCTTCAGCCACGTATCGCCTGCGTCCTATTACGTCATTGCAATCTGCCCCGGGTACATGTCGCCACTCATCCAGCTCCTCCTCGCCGAAAGCCGCTCTCGATATCAAGAGTGGAAACCCCTTGGGCCAGAGCAGAAGAAGAACAGGGACGCCGTCCTTCGATCCATTGCGAGAGTCGAAGTGCAAAATAATCTGGCGGCCTCCGCCGATGTCATGCTTGAACGCGGAGCCGCTGTCAGCGGCACCATCACCTACGACGACGGCAGCCCTGCCGCTGGGCTAAAAATCAAGCTATTGTCCCGAATGGATCAAAGTGGCAAGCAGGTCTGGTCGACAGTCGAACTAAATTCCAGTTTCTTTGGACTGACAGATCAATCGATCACAGATGACCGCGGCAGTTACCGCATTTGTGGCATCCCGCCCGGCAACTATGCCGTTGAGGTTCAACTTGAATTCTCAGGTGTAAAGGAGTACGACTCCCCCTCCGGGGGAAGCACTTTTTCTTCAAACGAGCGCACAGCGCTACTGAACATCTACTCCGGAAGCACCCCCCACATCAAGGATGTTGCCGATTTCACTCTCCAGCACCGGGAAGAACGCACAGGTGAAGACATTATGATCCCGATCAGTAAGCTCCACACCGTCAAAGGAAACATCGTCTCCGCGCGCGATGGCCATGTGATCAACAGCGGTAATGTCTTCCTCACGAACACACTCGATCATTCCCTCTCTGCAAACCAAACTCTCACTGAGGAAGATGCCAGCTTCACCTTCAGCTTCATTTTGGAAGGCGACTATAGTCTCACTGCTCCGATGTCTTTTGACGTTGACTTTGTACCCCTTCCCCACATCGGAAGCAGCCCGGGCCCGCTGCAGTATGACATTCACGCTCGTCACATGTACGGATCCGCCTCCATGCCTCTCCACGTAGACGGGGACATTGACGGGCTCACCATCGCCGTACCCGAACCTACTCCCAAGGAAAAGCAATTCTACGAGGATGCTGTTCGCCAGCAGCAACAAAGGGACACAGCACCTCAGTAGCTAGTTTCCGCCCGTTAAGATCTGCCTACGCCGCAAGAGTCTCAAACCGCCCGAAATACTCCAGGCACTGCTGCACGATCCTTTCGGTCGGCTCCCCCGTCTCCACCTGGTTCTGCAGCCAGAGCAGCATGGTGCTGTACTCCTCCTGCTCATCCCCATCCAGGTTCAGCTTCGACAAGGCCGCGGCATATCTCTCGATCTGCGCACCCAATTCCATGATGTTCGGCATGAACCATCAATAACCTACTTCCATGTGAATTAGGTGGTACCAAACCCCCCGCGAATGGATGCTGCCCGTACCCATTGACACTACACTGGGCAGTGGTCACCACCCGATCTCATCGCCTCCGCCGAATCCGCATCTGGCTCGTCCTCTTTATCATCGGACTCGTCCTGAGCGGCATCACCGCCTTCCCTCTCGAGCGCGAAACCGCCGTACTGAACAGCATGTTCCACGTAGCCGCGGCACCCTCACCAGCAGGCGAGCCCACCCTTCACACCTGGCTTCGCCGCGTCCACGAAGGCATTGTCCGTACCAACCGGTCCTACCCCTTTATGGCCTACGGCACCGACTGGCTCGCTTTCGCCCACCTTGTCATCGCCATCGCCTTCATTGGTCCCCTCATCGACCCCGTCCGCAACAAGTGGGTACTCCAGTTCGGCGTCATCGCCTGCGCTGGCGTCATTCCGCTGGCCCTTATTGCGGGCCCCATCCGTGGAATACCGCCTTACTGGCGTCTCATCGACTGCACCTTCGGAATTCTCGGCGTCATCCCCCTCCTCATCTGCCTCAACCACGTCCGCCATATTGAACACGCTCCGTAGCTCCGTACAATTGAAGCTGCGTGAGCGAAGACCAGCCTGCCATTCCGCAAGTCACAGCGGCCATCGTCGATACCATCGCCGCTATCTCCACACCCGCAGGCCGCGGTGGTATCGGCATCGTCCGTCTCAGCGGCCCAGAGTCCGCCTCCATCGCCGGTCAACTCGTCCGCCTTAGTCATCCCCTCGATCACGCCCGTGCCCGCCTCGCCTTCGTTCTCGACGAGTCAAACGACAACCCGATCGACGAGGCAATGGTCACCCTCTTCGCCGCACCCAACTCCTACACCAGCGACGACCTCATCGAGATCGCCGCCCACGGCTCCCCCGTTGTCCTGGATCTTCTCCTCCGCCGCGCCCTCTCCCTCGGTGCCCGCCTCGCCAATCCCGGCGAATTCACCGAACGCGCCTTCCTCTCCGGCAAACTCGATCTCACACAGGCTGAAGCCGTCCGTGACCTCATCGAAGCCCAGACCCTCACGCAAGCCCGCCAGGCTGCCAGTCAGATGGGTGGCGCACTCAGCCGCCGCGTCGCTCCCATCAAGCAATCCCTCGTCGAACTCATCGCCCTCCTCGAAGCCGGAATCGATTTCGGCGAAGACGACGTCGACGTAACTCCCCAAGCCGAGATCGCCCGCCGCATCGGCGACCTCATTCCGCCCCTGGCCTCACTCGAAGCCTCCTTTGCCCGGGGTCGCATCGTCCACGACGGCCTCACCATGGCCATCGTCGGCCGTCCCAACGCGGGCAAAAGCTCCCTCTTCAATCGCCTCGTCGAACGCGATCGCGCTATCGTCACCGCAATCCCCGGCACCACGCGCGACCTCGTCACCGAGCGCATCTCCCTCGACGGAATCCCCCTCGAACTCGTCGACACCGCTGGCCTGCGCGACACTCTCGAAGAGATTGAACAGCTCGGCATCGAACGCTCCCGTCAGGCGCTTGCCGACGCCGCCATCGTCCTCGTCGTCCTTGACGCTACCCAGCCTCTCAACCACGAAGAACGCACTTTGCTCGCCGCAGTCCAGAACCGCAGCGCCCTGGTCGCCATCAACAAAAGCGATCTCGCCTCAGACCCCAGCGGCCAGACCGTCATCCACACCGACGAATCCGCAGCCGAGGAATTCCATCTCTCCGCCGTACCCACCTCCGCCCTCACCGGCCATGGAATTAACTCGCTCCGCGAAAGAATCCTCCAGTTGGCCACGGGAGGAGCCGCCGCCGAACCCGGCCTCCTCACCAACCTCCGCCAGCAGCAGACCATCATCACCGCCCGCGCCGCCCTCGAAGACAGCAGCCGCGCCAACGAGAGCGGGATTCCCCACGAAATGATTCTGCTCGATCTCTATCGATCTCTCTGGGCCCTCGACTCCCTCACCGGCCAAACCACCCCCGACGATATCCTCAACCTGATCTTCTCCACCTTCTGCATCGGAAAATAGAACAAGCCACACTGCTCTCATGTCCCTCGACGCGTCCGATACTCACGCCTCCTTTCCCCGCCGCATCGTCTGCCTCTCTGACGAAGCCGCCGAGCTCATCTACCTCCTTCGCGAAGACCACCGCATCGTCGGCGTCTCGGGCTTCTCCACGCGTCCGGCGGAAGTCCGCAGCAAGCCGAAAGTCTCCAGCTTCCGCGACGCCAACTTCGACGCCATCGCTGCTCTCAATCCCGATCTCCTCATCACCTACTCTGACGTGCAAGCCGACATCACTCGCGAAGCCTCTCTCCGCGGCCTCACCGTCCTTAACTGCAATCAACGTAGCCTCGCCGAGATCTACGACACCCTCGCCATGCTCTCCCGCATCCTCGGCAAAGCAGCCGAAGGCGACCGCCTCATCGCCGACTGGCAATTCGGCCTCCACCAGATCGCAACCGCAGCCACGCGGTTCACCCGTCGTCCCCGCGTCTATTTCGAAGAATGGAATGATCCGCTCATCAGCGGCATTCAGTGGGTCGAGGACCTCATTGAGATCGCCGGCGGCGAGTCCGTCTTCCCCGAACTCCGCACGCACCGCAAAGCAAAAGACCGCGTCGTCTCGTGGGAAGCAGTCATCGAACGAAACCCTGACGTCATCTTCGCCTCATGGTGCGGCATGAAAGTAAACAAGGGCGAAATCCTCGCCCGTCCCGGAGCTGATCTAATCACCGCCGTCCGCAAAGGCCAGATCCACGAGATTCCCTCATCCCTAATCCTTCAACCCGGCCCGGCAGCCCTCACCGAAGGCGTGCGCATCATTCACCAGATCCTCTCCAATACCGCTCGCACAACCCCGACCCACTCTCAAGCGCAATAGCGCCTACGCGTCTTGCACGCTCAGTGTCTGCGGATCCCGCACCCTCTGCATCAGAACCGCAGCAATCACCAGAAACACGCCGCCCGCAATAATCGCGTAGATCCTGTTGTTCCCCAGCAGATGAATCATCACCCACCCGAAGAACAGCGAAGCCAGAATCTCCGGCGTCACGATAAAGAAATTGAAGATCCCCATATAAACGCCCGTCCGCGCCGGCGGAATCGAAGCCGCCAGCACCGCGTACGGCATTGACAGCGTACTTGCCCACGCAATCCCCACGCCCACCATCGTCAGCAGCAACAGCCACTTGTTGTGAATCACTACCACCGACATCAGCCCCAGCGCTCCCATCAGCAGGCAGAGCGAATGCGTATGCTTCCGCCCCAGCCTCCGCGCCAGCCCCGGCAGCGCAAACGAAAAAATAAAACACACAGCCGAGTACACCGCGAAGCAGTTGCCGCCCCACTCCACTCCCGCCTGGTACAGCGGCGACCTCGTGTCCTCCGCACCAAACACGTTATGCGCTACCGCTACCGGGAAATACAGCCACATGCAGAACAGCCCCATCCACGTGCAGAACTGTACCGGCCCTAGCCGCCTCATGGTTTCCGGCATCTCGCGGATCGCCGTCAGAATCTCCCGCACATTCGCCGACAGACCCGTCTTCTCCGCCTTCGCACGCCTGAACGCGTCCATGTCCGCCGGCGGATACTCCTTCGTCGTCGCTATAGTCCACAGCACCGCGCCCATAAACGCCACCGCGCCCATGTAAAACGAAATCCGCACCACGGTCGGCACTGCCCGCGTGTCACCCACCTTCTGCTGCAGGTGAAAGTAGTTCGTCAGCACGTACGGCAGCACCGACGCAACCACGGCCCCCAACCCAATGAACATGCTCTGCATCGCAAACCCTGCCGTGCGCTGTCCCTCCGGCAGAATGTCCGCCACAAACGCCCGGAACGGCTCCATGCTCACGTTGATAGACGCATCCAGTATCCAGAGCATCCCCGCCGCCATCCATAGCGCGGACGCATTCGGCATGAAGATCAGCATCAGCGAGCTCAGTATTGCGCCCGTCAAAAAGTACGGTCGCCGCCGCCCCAGCCGTCCCCACGTGTGATCGCTCGCATGCCCAATCAACGGCTGCACGATCATTCCCGTCAGCGGAGCAGCCAGCCACAAAATCGGAATCTGATCCGCTCTCGCGCCCAGGTACTCGTAGATGGCACTCATATTCGCCATCTGCAGCCCCCAGCCAAACTGGATTCCCAGAAATCCGAAACTCATGTTCCAGATCTGCCAGAAACTCCGCTCCGGCTTCCGAAATTCCACGGCGCTCTTCGCCTCGATTGGTGCTGTCGGAGATGTACTCATGGGTCTTCCTGTCGCGATCGCGGTTGAAACTGCAGCCGCCGAGTTTCATCGCTTTCGTGCAACCATGCGGTTGCTTCCGATTGTCGTGAAGAAATGGTCCAGGCGCAGGCTCGATGTCTGCGCGTGAGAATTCAGCTTAAGGTGATGCGGCGAAAAATACACCAAAAAGACGCAGCGAACAGCTTCGACTTCATAGCGCGAAAGCATAGCATTCCCAATGCTCAACCCGCTATGACAAACGTCGCTCCTGTTCAGGTTGAACGAGGAGTCAACCGATTTCATGACAACCACGGTAGAACTGAAAGAAACGAGAGAACGGAGAACCTCTTGACTTACGGCTTGAATCCCACCAGCTCCACCCGCCGCGCTACGTGATCCTGGATCCAATGAGAATCCCACCACTCCTTCGGATCGATCTGCACCCCATCCAGCTGCATCGCGAAATGAATATGGTCTCCCCCAGCCATGCCCGTCATCCCGCTCTGCCCCATCACCTGCCCGCGCTTCACCGCATCGCCGTCGTGCACATCGATATGGCTGAGGTGCCCATAGATCGTCTGAAGTCCGTACCCGTGATCCACCACGATGCAGTTCCCATAGATCCCCAGCGGCGCCGCCCACACCACGCGGCCATCATTCGACGCCTCCACGCCCACATGCTGTGTCACCGCCAGGTCGTACCCCAGATGCACCTGCTGATCGATCTCTTTCCCCTGGTAGATGTAGTGCCTCAGATCCGCAAACGTCGCCTCCGCCGCCGAGTGCGGCTGCCGCTGGAACGGCTGCGAAAACAGGAAGTGATCCGCGGTCTTCAACCGTAGCTCCGACAGCGTCTTGTTATTCGCCTTCCTCATCTCGTTGTTGATCTTCACAAACCGCGCCACCAGGTCGCCCGTACCGTTTGGATCGAGCTCGCCCACCACCTTCTGCATGAACTGATCGCTGATCTGTAGTTGATGGACGGTGTAGTGCGGCTGTTCTTTCTTCGGAAAGATCACCGTCAGCGGGCTCGTCACATCATTGCCTGCGCCATTCGCCGCAAACACCACCGGAATCGTCGTCTGCGGCATATTCCACGCAAACGCATACAGCGAGAACATCCCCGCTTTTCCGCCCGGCATCGGCCACGCCCTGAACGACTGATCGCCAACTCGCACGCCCGCAGACGTGTACGCGCCTGACACGTCAAACGTTGCCAGGTCCGCCATCCCGATGTAGATATAGTGCTGCTCTGAGTCCACGCTCACCGACGGCGGCCGCGTCACCACCGTGACATCCCGCTCCACCTTCGCCGACCTATGCAGCAGATCGGCAGACTTCGCTTCCACCATCAGCTTCGCCGGACCATCCTTCAGCAGCGTCGTTGTCCGCACGCCCGCCGTAAAGTTCCACGTAGCTTCCTTCGCCTTCAGCGGCTGCGGCAGCTGCCACACCATAAACGTCTGGCCATTCTGCACAATCGCCGCCGAAGCGCTCTTGATCCCCCTCGGATCCGTCACGTGTACCGACACGGGCGTCGCCTGTCCAATCGTCTTCACGTCCGTCGTCAGTTCAAGCACAGGCCTAGCCGAACGCGCCAACACCACCACGACCGGCACTACAACCAACAGCAGAACAACCGCTAACAATACTTTGCGCACACCCCATTCTAGGTCGCCTGCGTTGTGGATTCCGCATCCGTACTGTTTCCGAAAGAGTGACATCGCTGGACCTGCACCACCACCCCGCAGTACCCTTTCCTTTCGCCAGAAGGACAAGGCTCCCATGAACAGACGCAGCTTCATCGCAACCTCTGCCGCAGCAGCCGCCACCATCGCAGCCCCGTCATCCATTGCGCAATCCATCACCGCCGCACCCTCATCCGGCGCACAGAGCCTCGACCTCACCCGCCACCGCTTCGGCGTCAACTACACCCCATCCCACAACTGGTGGTTCTGCTGGAACGACTGGAACCCCGACCCCATCCACCGCGACATCGATGCCATCGCCGCGCTCGGCGCAGACCACATGCGCATTCTCCTGATCTGGCCCTTCTTCCAGCCCAACCCCAAGTGGGTCAGCCCCGCGCACCTCGAGCGCCTCGACCAGCTCATCACCCTCATGGCCGAGCGACATCTCGATGCCCTCGTCACCGTCTTCACCGGCCAGCTCAGCGGCTGGTACTTCCTCCCGCCCTTCAACCGCCTCTCCAACGGCTTCTTCACCGACCCCGTCATGCTCGATGCCCAGGCCCTTCTCATCCGCGAGCTCAGCCGCACCCTCGCCCCGCACCCCAACGTCATCGGCTACGACATGGGCAACGAGATCAACACCTGCTGGAACGCCGACCCGCCCACCGGCGACGCATGGATGGACCGCACCTTCGCCCTCATGAACTCCACCCTCCCCAACCACCTCCACGTCAATGGCGTCGACCACAACCCCTGGTTCCGCGACACTACATTCTCGCCCCGCGCCCTCGCCGCGCAGCGCTTCCCCGTCATGCATTGCTATCCTTGGTGGACCGGCGCCCTCAAATACGGCGGCCCCATGGACCCGCCCAGCGTCAAGCTCCTCGCCGCCATGGCCACCCTCATCCGCTCCTACGCAGGAACGCAGCAGAAACCCATCTTCGCCGGCGAATTCAACACGTGTATCCAGAAGCTCTCGGATGCCGAGCAGGCCGAATGGCTCGACAAGGCAGTCCACGCTGCCATCGAGCAGGGCGTCAGCTGGTTTACCTACTGGGATAGCCACGACGTCGACCGCAAGTACGACTTCAACCCGCTCGAGTACACCCTCGGCCTCCTCACCAACGACGGCCAAGTCAAACCCGCCGGCCGCGTCTTCAAGCAGCTAGCCGACACCTACCGCAACAAGCCCGTCACCTTCCCCGCCGCTGCCCTTCCGCCGCCACCCACCACCCACACGCAAGAAGGAACGTGGCAATGGATCCTCGACTGGCTAGGCTGGAAACCGCGTCAGTAAGCCAGACTCACGCTGCAATCGTCTCGATCGCCCGCACCAGCTTGTCTAAATCGGCGATAGGCGTATACACGTGCGGCGTCACCCGCACGCAGCTGATGTTCTCCCACACAATCCCCACTGCATGAATCTTGTACTTATTGAACAACGCCGCCTCCAACTCCGCCGGCGTCATCCCGTCGACACTTACCCCGCAGATCGCGCAGGAATACTTCGCATTCAACGACGTGTGCAGCTTCACTTTCTTCACGCCCTGCACTCGCGAAGCCCAGTAATCCTTCAAGTACCGAATCCGTTCCTCTTTGCGCTTCCCTCCGATCCCTTCATGAAAGTTGATCGCCTCTCCAATCCCCTGTTCCAGCGGGAAACTGCGCGTTCCCAGCGTCTCAAACTTCCGTATATCTCCAGACCGCGGCTTATCGTTGCAGGTCAGCGGCCACACCTTTTCGATCTTGTCCTGCCGCACCCACATCATCCCCGTCCCAATCGGCGCGGAGAGGAATTTATGCAGGCTCGTGCCGAAATACTCGCAGTGCAGATCCGGAACCTTGAAGTCCATCAGCCCGAACGAATGCGCCCCATCCACCAGCACTTCAATCCCGTGCGCATGCGCCATATCGGCAATCTTCGCCACCGGCATCGTCTGACCGACCCAGTTGATCATGTGCGTCACATGAATCAGCTTCGTCCGCGGCGTAATCGCCTGCTCGTACGCCCTCACAATCTGTTCGTCATCCTCAATCGGAAAATCAAAGCTGATCTGCTTGTAGACGATCCCTTCCCGCATCGCTCTCTGCCGGTACGCCTGGATCATGTTCGGATAGTCTTGCTTCGTCCCGATCACCTCATCGCCGGCCTTGAAATCCAAACCGTAGATAATCGTGTTCAGCGATTCCGTCGAGTTTCGGTTGATCGCAATCTCTTCCGGCTTCGCCCCGGCAAGCAGCGCCAGTTTCTCCCGCAACGGCTCCCGCCCCTGATCGATGACCCGCCACATGTAGTACGACGGGCCCTCGTTTGCAAGCTCGTTGTACCTCTCCACCGCCTGCTGCACCACGATCGGCGCTGGAGACACTCCGCCGTTGTTCAAATTGATCAGGTTCGGATTCACAGAGTAAGCGCGCTGGATCACACTCCAGTAGTCCTCGTCCTGCGCCACCTGCGCCGGACTCAGCCCGGCTATCCCCGCTCCTGCACGCGAAAACTCCGCTGCATGCGCCTGCTGAAAAAGGCTGTTCGCTGAAAACGCGCCCCCAAGCATCGCTGCCTGCTTAAGAAACGACCGCCGGCTGTTCGGATCCATGCGCCGACTATAGCGGTTCCGTACATTGACCGACAACAAAAGAACTTGCCAGCTGCATCGATCCCTAGCTCACAACGAACTCGCCAAACTGTGCGAAAGTTTGAGCTAGAAGCTAGTGGCCAGTAGCTGCTTTCGTCATCTCCCGCAGAACCTCAATTTCGCGCTCCCGATATGGCTTCCCATCAACCTTGAAAACATCGTGCTGCCACACCGCCGGCTGATCGGACACATACGGTCGCTGCCATGAGTCCCAAGGAATCCATGTCTGGCTTTTCCCCGCTACCAGGCCCCAGTTGATCGCCCCCACATGATATTTCTTCGCGATCGGCAGAATCGTGTCGAACGTGCTCCCGATATTCCGTGCCATGTACTCCGTGCAGATGATCGGCCGACGGTAGGGAAGCAGCATCTTCACATGCGCCTCGAAATCCTCCGGCCACCCATAATTGTGAAAGCTGATCACATCTGACTGCTCGATCTGGATCTTTCCCACCGGCGTCATCGTTGCCGTTGACGTCCAGTCCCCATGCCATACCCCGCTCGTCAGCGGCTGCGTCGGATGCGCCGATCGCGCCCACGCAAACACCTGCGGCAGCAATCCCGCAATAATCTCGTTCTTGTTCTTCGGCTCGCCCTTCAGGTACGACGAGTCATTTCCGTTATCGGGCTCGTTCCACAAATCCCAGGCCAGCACCCGGTCATCCTTCGCGAACGCACCCACCACGCCCTCAACATACTTCTGCAACCGCGGAAACTGCGCCGGATCCGCCAGCACTGCTGCTCCCGGTGCCTGCACCCACCCCGAGTTGTGCACTCCCGGAATCGGCGGGTGCTGCGGCCCAAGCTTCGGGCGCGGGTCCCAGCACGAGTCGAACAGCACAAACATCGGCCGAATATGATGCTTAGCCGAAATCGCCAGGAACCGATCCATCCTCTGCTGAAATCCTTTCGCGTCCTGCTCCCACAACAGGTCGTGCAGGAACACCCGCATCGTGTTCATCCCCGCAGCCTCGGCCCATCCCAACTCGCGGTCGATCGTCGCCTCGTCAAACGTATCCGCCTGCCACATCTCTAGCTCGTTTATCGCTGTCGAAGGCAAAAAATCTGCGCCCACCGGCCAAGCCTGTTTCGCATACCAGTCGTTCGCCTGCGCCTCGGTCCATCTCTGCTGCGCCGATAGTGCGCCACACGCCGCAACCAGCAACACCAGCACCAACCACCGATACGTTTCAAACCTGCGCACGACTGCCCTGTCCCTCATGGGTCCCCCAAAAAGCTGTCCAGATTGTGAATCAGAATTCTACTGCGTCTTGCCCGCTTCCGCCGCCTTCGCACGTTCCGCCCGAGCCTCATCCGCGCGTCCTTGTCGATCGTACGCGATCGCGAGCTGCGCATGCGCCTCGGCAAACGTCGGATCGGCCGCCACCGCCTCCTGATACCGCCCGATCGCCCCCGCAACATCCCCACGCAGCATCTGCTGGTTTCCGGCATTCAGCGCGAAGTTTGCCTTCTGCCGGCTCACAGCCGTCCGCGACAAATCCGCAGCTTCTTTTCGATAATCCGCAGCTTCACTCCGCAGCTGCTTCATCTCCGCCTGCAGTCTCTCCGCCTTCCCATGATCTCCCGCCGCCTCCGCCGCATCCGCTTGCTGGCTCAGATTTCCCGCCTGCTCCGCCAATACTCCCGCCAAAGTCACGCGCGGCCCTGGTTGTCCAGGCTGCAACGGAATCGCCTTCCTCAACGCCTCCGCCGCCTCCGGCAATCGCGAGTCCTGCTTCAGCGTGCTCCCCAGAATCGCCCACGCATCCCCGTTCTCCGGCCGCAGAGCCACCGCCTTCCGCAGCTCCGTCACCGCCTCGTCCAGCCTTCCGAGCTGCATATACAAAATCCCGAGCGTATACGGCGGATCCTGCAGCTTCGGATCCATCTGACCCGCCTTGCTCAACTCCGCAACCGCCTCATCCGTCCGATCCTTGAACTTGTACGCCAGCCCAAGATCGTAGTGAAGCTGCGGATCGTTCGGCTCCAGCACAATCGCCTTCTTGAAATCCTCAATCGCGTCATCAAATGCCGACAACTGAATATGGCAAACTCCCAGATCTTTATACGCAACCGGATCGTTGCCGTTCAGAGCCAGCGCCCGCTTGAAGTACTCCAGTGCATCCTTCCCCTTTCCCGTCAGCGTCAGCGCCAGCCCCAGATTCGTCAACGCCATCTCATTCTTCGGCTCTCGTTCAATCGCCTGCTGAAACCACGGCACCGCCTCCGCCTGTCTTCCCAGCCGCTGCAAAGTCATCGCCATCTCAAGCTGTACACCCGGTGTCTTCGGATCCGCCTTCACCGCCGCATCGAGCTGCTGTAATGCTTCCTCGTCCTTCCCAGCCGCGGTCAGCGTCCGCCCCACTTCCATCAATACCTCGGCATTCGGTGGATCCAAGTCGACCACCGGCGCAAGAGTGTTTAACGCCCCTTGCAGATCCTTCTGTGTTCGTTGAACCACCGCAAGGTGCACTCGAGCACGCACATTCGAGCCATCTAGCTCCAAAGCATGTTCGAACCTCTTCCGCGCTTCTTCCCACCTACTCTGCTGAGCTTCCAGCATTCCAATTGCGTCCTCGATTTCCGCGCGCGGGCCAGTCAGAGACTCCTCCGCAACAAACTGCAACCTCGCCTCATCCGGTCTGCCTGCCCCTGCCAGTGCTCTCCCGTATGCGTCGTAAAACGATGCGTCTAGCGGAGCATGCCCCGCTCGGTGCGACAGGCTCTCCGCAGCCTGGAAATGCGGCACCGCTTTCGCAACTTCCCCTGCCTGCGCATACGCCATTGCGAGGTTCGTTTCGATGCCCTGATCACTTGGCTTGATCTTCGCCGCAGCCTCGAACTCCTTCGCTCCATCGAACGGCCGGCCCAGTTCAGCCAGCACCGCTCCCAAGGCCTCATGGCCCTCCGCGATGCGCGGCTGCAATCGAACCACCTCCGCGAACTTGCTTCGGGCAACCTCCAGGTTGCCTGACTCACGGGCCGCGACACCTGCCCGAAACGCGGCATCCGCCCGCCGGACCGCATCAGCAGCAGGCGTCGTTCCTCCCTGACCACTTGCCGAGGTCGCGATCGCAAGGAGCCCCCACGTGATCAAGCTAAATCCGGATAGACTCCAGCGCATTCCCTACCTCTCCGCTGGTTTCGGATCGTCGCGATGCTGCAGTTCCACCACCGTCTTGAACTCGCGATTCGCCTCGGCCAGTTGACCCGTCGCTTTATACGCCTGGCCCATCAGGTTGTGCGTCACATAATTCGACGGATCCATCTTCATCGCGCGATCGAGATAGTGCAGAGCCTGAATCGGCTGTTTCAGCTTCAGGAAAGTCTCGCCCAGCAGAATGTAAGGCCCGGTCGATTTTGGCTCCAGCAGCACCGCCCGGTTCAGCGCCTGCTGCGCCTCCGTATACTGCCCTGTGCGTAGATAGGCATCTCCCAGTCGGTCGTACAGGTCCGGGTTCAGCGGATTGATCTTCCTTTCCGCCTCAAATTCCCGGATTGCACTCGCCGTATCTCCGCGTGCCAGCTGCACCTCTCCAAGCAGTTCGTGTGCAAGCGGCAGCATGGGATTCATCGCAAGCGCCTTCGTCGCTTCTACTCCGGCTTGATCCCTCAACTCCCGCCGCAGGAACAGTCTCCCTGTCAGCAGGTGCGCCTCCGCCGAATCCGCTTCAAATCCATATTGGCTTGCGAACGCGCGCCGCGCATCGTCATAACGCTGCAGATCCGCATAGCACAGCGCCAGCACGTAATTTGGATCTACGTTGGCGCCTTGAACCCCCGTACGAGCCTTCTCCAGGAGGGGCAATGCCTCCTGGATTCTGCCCATACGAAACAGGCTCACCCCTTGCATTTCGATCGACTCGTGGTCGTTCGGATCTTGCTCCGCGGCCTTCGCAAATGCTGCAATCGCCTGCAGGAATTGCTGCCGCTGGTAGAAGATCATCCCCCGTAGCCGCTCGACTCCCGCGGCCTCAGGCGCCCCCGCTGCCAAAATATCCAGCTGCGCCATCGCCTGGTCCAGACGCCCCCTGCCGGCAAGTTCCTTTGCCGACTCAAACGTTGTCCCTGCAGCCGTGTTTCCGGCCGGTGTAGCTGTTCCTTCCTGTGCTCCTGCCCCAGCAGCTGCAAGCCAAAAGCAAAGTACTGCGATTCGAATCATCCGATTCATTTTCTACTCGATCGACCCAGTTTAACTCTCCGCGAGTTCCACATCTTATGACTCCGCCCGGCACGCATCGTCATTCGTGCAACGCAAGAAAAGAGGGGAGCCGAAGCTCCCCTCTAGGTTTATGCGGCTCCTTCGCCGTTTAGTTCCAGAGTTCCTGCGGACATTGATCCGTACGCAGGCCTTAGATCAGAACTGAATGCGAGCGGAGAATGTCAGCTGGCGCGCCGGGAACGTTGCAGGCGCGACACCTGAGATGTGCCCAGTGCCGAAGATATTGCCGTCCGGGTTGCCGGGGTTGATGTGGTTGAACGCGTTGTAGGCATCCATGCGGAACTTCGCAACGATGCTCTCGTGGATCGTAAAGCCCTTCGTAATGGCCGCATCCGTATTGAAGAATGAGGGTCCACGATAAGTGTTGTTGCCCACGTTTCCAATCACATCAAGTCCAGGGAACGAGAACAACTGCGGCTGCGGAGTCCAGAACTCACGGCTCACCGTGCCTCCGGAAACCTTGGCCTTCGTCAGATTGGTCTTGATGTGCCCACTCGTATTCGGACGGCAAGGCGCTGCCGTGCTGCCCGTGTTGTGAGCGCAGTCACCAACATGACCTCTGCCGTCGCTGGCAAATCCACCACCCATGTTCGCGCTGAACGGCAGACCGCCGGACCAGTTAAGTACATACGACAGCTGGAACCCCCCGATGATCAGGTCGGCAATCCGATTGTTCTGGGCAAACTGCTTGCCGCGCCCGAAGGGTAGATCGTAGCTGCCGTAGCTGACCAGCGAGTGGTTGCGAACGTTGCTGTCACGCTGATGGGTTATGTGATGATCCCAGGTCCAGTAACCGCCCTGGTCTCCGAACGCATTCGCCCACTGGTAATTGGCATTCAGCGCCAGCCCCTTTGTGAACGTCTTGGCAATCGTCACCTGCAGAGCGTCGAACTCAGTGTTCAGATCGTCGCTGTAGTAGGAGATGCCCTCGGTCCAGCCGCACTGTCCAGCCTGCAGATTGGGATCGCCTGTCTTCGTGCGAAGGCTCGCGATATCGATGTAGCTCGTATCGCGGCAGGCCGGAAGTGAACCGGCATAGTAGCGTTGCAGCAACCGTGCGTTCTTCACCCCGCCATCGGGAGCAATGCCGTTTGCGCCTGCTGCCGCATCCGGATCCCAGTGAAGCGTCTGTCCGGTACGCGAATACTGCCCTGGCAGGAACAGTGCCGGCTCGTTCGGGTTGGTGTTGTTGTTGTCGCCGTCACCCAGTGTATGTGTTCCCTTGTTGCCGACATATGCAACCGTGAGCGAGGTGGTGGGCGTTATGGCGCGCTGAATCGCAAGATTCCATGCGTCAATGGTTGGGAACCGCAGGGGGTTTGGCCTTGCCTTCGGGTTCACGGCATATCCCTGAGCGGGAAGCAAACCATTCTGAGGAACCGTCGGGAACGCGTATGCGGGCGGACCTTGCTCGAACGTGAATGCAGCTGCTGTTGTCGTCGGAGAAGACACGCTCTGGTTGGCCAGCACGGGAAGGTTTTGCGTGACCACGTGTCCGAAAATCGATCCGAACACGCCCGTGTCGAAGCTCCGTCCGTAGCCCGCGCGAATCACGGTCTTATCATCGACCTGGTACATCGCTCCAATACGCGGATCGAAGCCCTTCGCCTTCTGGATCTTCCACCCCATATCCCGCGGAACCACACCGATTCCCGCGACGTGCATGTAACCGTCATCGAGATTCATGAGCGAACCGTTGCCGTCGCCATTAACCGACTCTGGGAAGTACAGCTCCCAGCGAAGGCCAAGGTTCAGGGTGAGGTTCTTGTTCACACGCCAAGTGTCCTGCCCGTAGAAGAACGTCCGCTTCTGGAACTCCTTAGCATTGGTCGATACAGAAACGTACCGGCCGAACGCACGATTGTTGGTTCCTCTGCCCACCAGACCCATTGCGAAACTGGCCCAGCCTAGTCCGAAGGTCCCATTGTTCGACGTCGGTTGTGCGCCTATGTCCATTTCACCGGCGCGGTCCGTATCTGAAGGAACACGCAGGTTGCGGCCGTAACGCAGGTCGGTGCCCACCTTGAAGGTGTGGTCGCCCGTGATAAACGTCCAGTTATTGACGATCTGTCCCTGATCTTCGCGTTCGGTCAATGGGCAGTTGCAACGGTTGATGCCCAAGCCGGCTCCAAAATCTGCAGAGCCGCCGCTGTAGTTGTCCACACGCCATCCCGGCGCGCCGGAAGTAAAGTTGTCTCCCAGGTTGATGCCGGGTATCCCAACCGTGTTCGCGAAGTCAACGCCCTGGTCATACTTGGTGTCGATCACGTTGTAACGGTAGTAGCCGAGCCGGAAGTCAGTCAGCAGCTTCGGGCTGATCGCGACATCCATGCCAATCGCCAGGCTGTCGTTGGCCCCCTTGGAGTCGCCGCCGTAGTTGCTGAGGCCGAATCCCGGTCCGCCCAGATCACCGAACAGTACCTTGCCCGAGAGCGTGTCGGTAAACCGCGAGAAACGCACAAAAGCATGTGTTCTTTCGCTAATCGTGACATCTTCGCGCGTCGTCCACGCGTTGCTGTTGAACAGACCGGTTCCACCTGAAGAGTAGTTGTTCTCGATACCGCTCAGGTTTGCCGAGCCCTGGTTCGGTGCGTACGGCTTGAAGTAGTTCAGAATGTTGACTGCTACCGGCGAGACCAGTGCCGTCGGAACTACGTTCGCCGCGAAAGCTGCATCGTAGGCAGCATTGCCGGTATTGTTGTAGATCAATTGCGTTGCGGTCGCCGGCAGCTTTCCTGTGGCTTTATAGGTCGTGAAGTACTCGCTGAAGTCGCATCCGGCAATTCCCGAAGCGCTCGTCTCTGTTCCAAGACAGCTGTTGAGCAGGTGGGTGGTCGGCACTGTGCCTGTTGCATTTGTACCCACCTTCTGACGCTGTGATTCCCAGTTAAAGAACGCGAATGCCCGATCCTTCTTGATAGGTCCGCCAATCGATCCGCCCCAGCGGTTCTTCAACCCGGGAGGAATAGAGGATTGAAGGCCGTGAGCGCTTGCATACTCATCAGAGTACTGACTGAACGGGTTACGCGCTAGGTTCGCATTGCCCGTACGGAAGTCGTACGCGCTGCCATGGATCTTGTTTGTTCCAGAACGCGTCTGTGCCGTCACGACCGCTGAAACGGCCTTACCCAGCTCAGCGTCATAGTTCTGCGTGGTGATCTTCGTCTCCGTCACCGCATCCATCGCAGGATTGATGACGATAATTCCCAGAATCGGATCCTGATTGTCGGTGCCGTCCAACTCGAATGCGGTGCCGCCGAACGCCTGGCCGTCCACCTGGATCTGCTGCGACCCCTGTGGGTTCTCGTCCGCTGCGTGGTTCCAGCCCAGAAGCTGAGCGCCCGGAACCAGAAGCTGAAGGTTGGTAAAGTTTTGGTCGCCGACCGGAAGGCTCGACACCTGCTGCTGATCGAATACGGTGGACACGTCTGCCTTTTCCGTCTTCAGCAGTGGCACCGACTCCGCGTTGACTTCGACCGTCGTCCCCGTATCCGATCCCACTTCCAACGTGGGGTCGATACGCGGTGCAGTGTCGACGAGGACCTGAATGCCTTTGGTTTCGAAGGGCCTGAAGCCCTGCGCCACGACCTTCAGGTCGTATACGCCTGAGATAAGGTGCGGGATGCTGTAGTCACCTGAACCGTTCGATGTAACGGTCACTTGGGTGCCCTTGGCTTCGTCCGTCACGGTAACCGTGGCGTTCGGTATGACAGCCCCGCTCTTGTCGGATACAGTGCCGAAAATCGATCCGTAAACCGATTGCGCACTGGCCGTCACAATGAGCAGCGAACTCGCGCAGGCAAATACTGCCAGCACGAGTGCTGTGCGAAAGAACTTGTTCATGCGGTCTCCTGAAAAGTATGCCGGTTGTTCTCTTCTCTCAACTTATGGTGATTCTGCCGCCTGGCATTTTCGACTTCGGCTAGTCGGCTTGCAACGCTCACCTGTCGCGTTGACAGGATTGCCTTCCCGCGCCACTCCTCCCAAACAGGACTAGGGAGCGATAAATTTAGAGACTTCGGGGCAAAACGAAACACTACTGAAAAGTGCAAAGCCCTGTCAACGTTAAATGACGGAAAACATTTAGATAAAAGGCTCAAATCGACATGTCATTGCCGGGAAACCTTTACTCGTCA